>Ga0247608_10000893_pt1 | contig 44527 bp, 43 predicted proteins | sample 176DNAGHGlowgp2_FD_193490 | JGI IMG/M metagenome (GOLD analysis project Ga0247608, IMG submission 193490) | Sheep rumen microbial communities from Palmerston North, Manawatu-Wanganui, New Zealand - 1766 DNA GHGlow gp2 | ecosystem: Host-associated > Mammals > Digestive system > Stomach > Rumen ...
AGAAAGATCACCGGAGTACATAAAACGGAAGATAAAATGCTGATGCTTATAAAGAACAGGAATATCATAGATGTTGAAAAGCTGCCGGATAAGGATTATGTTATAAACTTTTATACCGGGGCCGGCATCCCTGAGGAAAAAGCGGAATGTATAGCGGATAATTATGGCTTAAAGACAGATATGTTCAGGGAGTTTCAAAGGGGTGGAAAGATAAGCGCATTTATTGAGAAGAGCAAAAAATAAGGGTTTCCTTTAGACCAGCTATTGATGGAGCTTATAATATTTCCGCATTTGCTCATGATGGCGAAGTCTACATTTTAAGAAAAAAGCTCAAGCTGGAGTGTTAAACTCGGACTTGAGCTTTTTGTTCTTGCAGATTGTATTAATTTTCAATTACACCGAACTCCCGAAGTTTTTCGAGAAGTGCGGTCAGATCTGCGGAAGCAGTGGCTTCATCAATATCATATTCGAAAAGAACAGCATCGAGAAGTTCTTTTTCGGACATGGGATTCTGCAGTTTTTCCCAGACGAAAGCGGCAAGTTCGTTCAGCATCATAGTGCCGTTAAAACTTTTCATTCTTTCGCCGGTAGGAACAAGCATATATTCACCGACTATATTTCTGAGAATAAAATCATTACATGCTTTCAAAGTTCTGCCTCCGTTTACGAATCATTAGCAGCCGATATTGCGATTAGAATTCTGAGTTGCCATGATAATTAACGCTTACCACAGCCGCGCTGATGTCCATTATCGCCTTTACCTTTACCATTACCGTGGTTGCCATTGTTACCATTACCAGGATTACCTGCATCGGGGGTAGGGGTAACTACGGTGGATTCGATTTCGCCTGTAGATGAGAGGATTGTCTCAGTAACACAAGCTGTCTCAGCAAAGTCCAGTTTCTCTACCTTAGGAGCATTATAAACTTTTTTCATTTGTTTCACCTCCTGTCTTTAATAAATTGTTTATTTATTATATGTATACATTAATACATGTAAACTATTTTTAGCATCCAGGCTTGGGGAGAACCCCTTTGCTTACAAGATACTTGGTCTGTTTACAGTGAGTCTCGGGACGCTTGCCAGGTTCTGCATATTGTGCAAACTGAGCAGCACATGTATCGCATACATTTTCATATGCACATCCGGCACATTCTGCTACTCTTGGCCAATTATTCGCTATCTGGTTGATTTCTTTCCAGCTTTCAGAAAATCCGTCAGTTAGGGGAAAACTTTTAGCATCCATTCTGTTACATATACGCATCTCTCCGTTCCAACTGATCACAAAACAGGATATTCCACCACCGCATTCAAGTCCGCATTCGGTACATTCATGTGTACTTCCACCCGGTTCCGGAAGAAAACTTTCAGGAATCTCTTTCAGGGTTATTCCCTGTAATTCGTTGTTATATTTTAAAATATGAGCAATAAACTCATCGTTAAGGGGTTTACATTCGTTAAGTCGCCATTCTTCACCTTTGGGAGCGAATAATGAAGTGGTTATGGTTATATTACTTGAAAGACTTCTTGCAAGACGGATGGTTTCAAAAATATCTTCGCCCAGCAGCGATGTGGCGGTAATACTTATGTCAAGTCGAATCCCGCAGGTAATAACATTTTTTAAGTTTTCTAATACTTTGGTAAATACTCTTTTACCGGTAACGCGTTCATAAGCATCATCGTTGCTGCCATATAGAGTAGCTTTAATTAGTGCAGGTGGATGAGCTTTAAAGAAATCCATTCTTTTTTTGTCCAACAATACTCCGTTGGTCATAATGGTGACCTGACACCCGAGGCTTTGAAGATAAAGATATATCTCATCAAATCCTGGATATGTAAGGCATTCTCCACCGGTAAGAACAGCTTCAATCATGCCGGCTGAAAAAGCCTGTTTTATAAGGTCTTTCCACTGTTCTATCGATAAAAGTGTTTGAGTTCCCATACCCTCAGGTGTAAGATGAACATAGCACATTTTACAATGCAGGTTACAAAGCGGGGTGAGCTCGAATTGTCCGGATATCGGAACATTCATCGCCCTGGCTTTTTCTTCGAGAAATTGCATCACGTTTTCATAGCTTGGAGTCTGTTTCTCGTTGTGCGACTGCAGCATATCAATATATTCGAAAGCATTCCTAGGTCCGATCAATTCCTCCCAGGCAACTTTTGCCGCTTCCGGTTCCATATTACATTCAAGTCTGTAGAAAGACACTTTTTCAATCAGTTTTGTATAAAGGTCCAAAATCAGGACATTTTTAGCAGGGTCCCGGGAAACATATGTCTGCTTCATCAGAAGACTCATAGCTTCTTTGATACTGATGGGTTCGATTTTGTTTACTTTAGCCCGTTCTATTTTAACTATAGCTTTTACCGGGACGGAGGTGTTGCTGCTCAGATGATGCTTACCATCCCATGGTGTACCGTAAGCCTTCAATTCATCAATCCTGATCATCGGTTTATCATCGTTGATCATCTGAACCTTTGCCCCGAATACCTCGCGCCAGAGCCTGGCATGAGTACTTTTACCTGTACCGCTTTTAGCTGTAAAGATAATGCCTTCGCCGTTCATGGCAAGTGCCGATCCGTGAAGCATCAGAACGTTGTACTCAACCAGCTTATCAGCGACTAAGATATGGATGGCATTATTCTCAAGAAACTCTTCTTTGTAGCCGACCCGAGCAAGGCCTTCCGTATCGTTCATATGATCAAAGTCAGCGTGAACACTGCGGATAAAAGCATCGGTTGGTTCTATAATAAACTCTGGAGTTCTATCTGTAAAATATCCGTTAAAAAAATCCCGGTTTTCTTTATACTTGCATTTTATTCTTAAAGGAATACCGGCAAGTTCTATGTTAAAATCTTCCACGGGTCCTCCTTGAGATTCTAAAAAGATATGGGATATAATAATTCCTATTAGTAAACGATTCTAATATACTATATAAAAAAGTAAAATACAACAAGTTTAACATAAATGATAGAAAAACCTAACCGGGAAACATGTGAATATCTTATCTCTATTATTTATGTTATAATTATAACTTTTTTGTTAAAAATACACAAGAGGAATAAGGTTTGTGGTATGTTAATTCTCTAACATTATTCAGAAAAAGTAATAGCATAATTTGTCCTGTTATGTTATAATATTAAATTGTATAATTATGTAATTTTATATTATCGGTTTATTTTTATGAGATGGGAGAACTTATCGCTTAAAACCGAACTGAACTGATAGGTTTTTACAGCCGGTAGGATATTGTGTCATGAGAGGCAGTCACAGACATGCAAATATAAATATAGCATATATGTGCTTTGATGTACTGTTTGGTATTCTGGCATATATTATTGCTTCGATTATAGATGATGGAAAGAGCTTTAGTAATATTGATTATCTGTTGGTATGTGCAAGCTCTATATTACTTATCATTGTATTTAACAAAAACAGAAGACTATATGATACCACGCTGTTCTTTTATATAGACAGATGGCTTAACTACCTTACAAAGTCATTTATTTCTGCCAATCTTTTTGTTACGATACTTGCTTTTTATGTCGGACATTGTGGAGTGGCATATAAGTTTTATATAATATTCCTTATAAGTGAGTATATACTATTAATCGCGAGTGCGTTTTTTACAAGATGGGTGCTCAGAAGAACAAAGGTCTATGCCGTAAGGACGCTGCTGGTAGGTACGAAATCGGATTATGAAAAGGTTATCCGCTTTTTACAGCATAACAGTATGAGCGCCGAGGTAATAGGTTACATATCTGAAGGAACTACATATCCGGAAGGAGACGATACTCCTTTCCTAGGGACTATAGATGACCTGGAAGATGTGGTACATAAGAATTCTATAGACCAGGTGTTTTTCATGCAGCACAGGAAAAAGCCTGTCAACCTTGAAAAACATGTAGAGTTATGTATGGAATTGGGCCTGGTAGCCCGTGTATTGGTACATCCGTATCGTATAGGACGTGCTCATTCAGTTATATGCAGCATAGGTACTTATCCAGCCGTAACGTATCATAATGTAGTATTAAATGTGTATGCAAAAGCGGCAAAGAGAGTTTTCGACGTTGCTTTAAGTATTTTCGGGATAATCGTATTTGCTATACCGATGCTGATCACGGCCATAGCTATAAAGATTGATTCTAAAGGACCGGTTATATTTAAACAGAAAAGAGTAGGACTTAACGGCAGACATTTTAAGATGTATAAGTTCAGAAGTATGGTACAGGACGCTGAAGCCAAAAAGAAAGAGCTTATGGCCAAAAATAAAGTGGCAAGCGGACTTATGTTCAAGATGGATGATGACCCCAGGATCACAAAGGTAGGTAAATTTATCCGTAAGACTTCAATAGATGAACTGCCGCAGTTCTTTAATGTATTATTCGGCTCAATGAGTTTGGTAGGGACACGTCCCCCTACAGTGGATGAAGTGGCTCAATATGATACCAGACACTGGAGAAGATTATCCATCAAACCCGGCATCACCGGAATGTGGCAGACCAGCGGCAGAAGCGAGATAACCGACTTTGAAGAAGTGGTGGCTCTGGATAAGGAATATATAGATAACTGGAGCATGTGGCTGGATGTAAAGATACTGTTTAAAACAGTGTTCCAGGTATTTGTTAAGAGAAAAGGTGCTTGCTAAATCGTAATTTCATATGAAGTAACAATATCCGCTTTTTATAAGCGGATATTGTCGATTAAATAATCAAAAAAATAGTATAAAAACGAATAATATGATTTAAGGGATAATCGGATGATTACAGTAGTAGTATCCATATATAAAGTTGAAAGGTATTTAAACAAATGTATAGAGAGTCTTTTGAATCAGAATTATAAGGATTTTGAAATAATTCTGGTGGATGACGGCTCTCCCGATAAATGTCCTGTGATGTGCGATGAGTGGGGGAAAAGAGATCCGAGGATACGGGTATTTCACAAAGAAAACGGCGGTCTTTCATCTGCAAGAAATTGCGGTATAGAACATGCCAAGGGAGAATTTATTATTTTTCCTGATCCTGATGACTGGGTTGAACCGGATTATTTGGAAAGAATATTTTCTTTAAGAGAAGAATATGATGCAGATTTAAGCATATGCGGACATTATTATGGTGAGAATATAAACAATAAAAATGCCCAACTTTCTATATTAAATACAGAAAAAGCTCTTGAACAACTTATGATGCCACGGGCATTTTGCGGATATGCTTGGAATAAGCTGTATAGTATAGACATTATAAGAAAAAACAATCTCAGATTTGATACAGAGCTGGGTATGGTACAGGATCTGCATTTCAATGTGCGCTATTTTCAGTTTTGTAAAAAAATAGTATATGATCCAAAACCTCTATATCATTATGTAATAGACAGCGGAGGAGTAACTTCGCGTCATACTGCATTAACGCCCAGAAAAATAAGCGGTCTTAAGACGTATGAAAAAATAGCTGAAATTACACATGTAAATTATCCTTATATAGAAAGTATTGCTTATGCTTCGCTTTGTAATATGTGTCTTGAGGATATATATATCTATTATAAGTCAGGTGTGAAATCAAAGGAAATTATAGACTTGTTGAGAAATAACTTTTGTAAGCACAGAAAGATTTTTTACAAGAGTAAGGCTTATACCAAAAGAGATAAAAGGTTTTCAAGTTTTGTAGTGTTACATCCACGAGTTTATTATTATGTAAGACGGTTATACTGGAGAGTTATTATTCTGTTAAATCAAAAAACAGGAAAATGAAAAGATGAGAATTATTATTTATAATGATCTGATTTTCGGAGGAGGAACTGAAACTCTGCTTCGGATTTTTACTGATTTTTTTTTGAAAAAAGGGAACGATATTACAATTGTGGCTTCACCGGAGGATCCTGAAGATTTTAAGAAGGCTTTTCCGATGGGAGTACATTGTATCAGAGGACGATTACCTAAGAAAAAAAATAATAATAATAAGATACTTTCAGGCTGCTATTTTTTAAAACGTAAAGCATATAGGGCTTTAACCATACTTAGGATTAAGGCTAAAAAATTTGATGTTGCCATTTCTATGATTGAAGGACATAACATGAAGGAAGTAGCATCGTTAAGAGCCCAAAAAAAACTTGTTTGGATACAGTGTGATTATGAAAACTTTCATAACAGAGACTGGTATAAAAAGGTGTATTCAAGCCGAGAAGAAGAAATAGAGTGTATGAGATGTTACGATAAGATTGTATGTGTATCCGAGACAGCAAAAGCCGGACTTATCGAAACAGTCGGCGATACAGGTAATCTTTGTGTGAGATATAACCCTATAGATTGGAGAAAAATTAGGGAGCTATCGGAAGAGAATTGTGCTTTTTCAAAAAATTTATCAAGAAAGTTGATCGTTGCTGTCGGAAGACTTTTTCCGGATAAAAATTATAAATGTTTATTGGCTGCATGTGATCTGTTAAAAAATGAGTTGGATTTTGAACTTTGGATTGTAGGGGATGGACCGCAGAAGGGTGAACTGGCTGAATATATCAGTTCCAATAATCTTACAAACGTAAAACTGTTGGGATTTCAAGCAAATCCATTTCCAATAATCAAACAAGCGGATATATTTGTGAGTTCGTCTATAAGCGAATCATATGGTTTGTCGGTGCAGGAAGCGTTAATACTGGGTGTCCCGGTAGTTGCTGTTAAATGCTCAGGCATAGTAGAGTCTTTAAATCCGGAGTTTGGAGTTCTGGTTGATAATTCTTCGGAAGAATTATCGAAAGCAATAAGAGAACTTCTTAGTAACCCTGATGAGTTAGATGCATACCGAAGTTTTATAAAGAATAATTATTCATTGAATAGTTTATTTGATGACAGGATGGAATCTATATATCAATTGCTGGAAGAATAAGGGTCATAACAGATCCTTATCCTTATTGCAGAACGGCTGAGGTTAAGAAAAGAGGATTGATGTGAAAAAAATATTGGTTGTAAACGATCTGATATACGGCGGCGGGGTTGAGAAACTTATGTATGACCTCGTCATGGCTTGGAAAGATAAATATGATATTACAATTATGTCAAGAGCTTATGAACCGAAGTTTTATGATAAATATCCTCAAGAGATTAAGTATTGTTCGGAGTTAATAAAGCATGAGATAAGTTCGAAAAATAAACTATTCAGTTTGGTAAAGAAAGGTATTCGGGTAATAAACTATCAACGTTTAAAAACACAGATAAAAAGATCAAAATATGATGTAATGCTTGTTATGAAAGAAGGAATGATGCTTAAAAATTGTATCAGATATAGTGTTCCTCTTAAATTTGCATGGAATCATACTGACTATAACAGCAGTTATTATACCAAGTATTATTTCGGCTCTGGTGAAGCAGAAGTTGAAGCTATGCGAAATTACAAGAACATCATATGTGTTGCGCAAGACATAAAAAAAGGTATTATTGATGTTATCGGGGATCCGGGGAATCTTATAGTAAAATATAATCCGATAAATGTAGAATTTATTTTGGAAAAAGCCAGAGAACCTGTAGTGGATCTGGAGCAGTTTGATAAAAGTGATCCTAACAGACCAGTCCGTTTTATTTCAGTTGGCCGGTTAAACAAACAAAAAGGATATCCTATGCTTGTAGAGGCGTGCGGAGCTTTAGAAGAGGAAGGGTATAATTTTGAGGTAATTGTTATAGGGCCACAGGAAGAATGGAGTAAGGAAGAATATAACAATATTCAAAGTGCATTAGAGAGAACAAAAGCTACACAAATAAAATTTATAGGAGCTAGAGAGAATCCTTATAAGTATATGGCTATCGCGGATTGGTTTATTTCTTCTTCTCTGTACGAAGGATATTCTTTAGTCAGTCAGGAAGCTGCATTACTGGATGTTCCTTTGATGCTTACTGATTGTTCCGGAGTTCGAGAACTATTAGGGGATAATGAATATGGGATAGTGATTCCCAAAACGGTATATGGGATATATAAATCTATGAAAAAAGTTCTTGATGATCCTAAAATGCATGAACATTATAAAAAGAAAATCTCTGAAAGAAAAGAAATAATCAGTTATGAGGAACGAATAAAAGAAATAGAATCCCTTTTCGTGTAATATATTTAGGAAGGTTTAGATACAATGGGCGAAAAAAAACAGTTTATGACAGTCATTGATTCAAAACCAAGGCTTTTAAATGTACCTGTCCAAGAAATAGTAAAGTATAAAGATCTCATATTTACACTTGTAAAGCGTAATTACAAGATTCAGTATAAACAAACTATACTGGGTCCATTTTGGTTAGTTTTCGGACTGATAGTCAACACCGGTATTTTTTCTCTTATATTTGGATATATCGGTAATTTTTCGTCAGACGGAGTTCCTTATGTTCTGTTTTATCTGACAGGCACGATGGGCTGGGATTATTTTTCCGGATGTTTTGGACATAACAAAAATGTTTTTAAAGACAATGCTTATATTATGGGTAAAGTTTATTTCCCGAGGCTGGTTGTGCCTATATCAAACATGGTATATGAATTGATCAGAGTAGGAGTTAAACTTATTGTTACTTTAATAGTATGGATATTCTTCTTTGCGAGAGGAGAAGCCTTGTTTATGGGTTGGTGGCTCTTGCTTCTTATACCTACGATCTTTTTATGTGGTCTGACAGGAACGGCATTTGGAATGATAATTTCAAGTCTGACTACGAAATATAGGGATTTCTCACATCTTACCGGAGCCTTGATGTCGATTATGATGTATGCCTCTCCGATATTATATTCTGTTTCGGATGCTCCTGCGTGGCTTAAAACTGTCGTAAATATTAATCCGATATCTGCATATATTGAGATGATACGCTACTCTATAACAGGTACCGGTAATATCAACCCATGGGCTGTATTATATAGTATTATGTTTACTGCTGTCCTGGTATTTGTTGCTGTCATAAAGTATAACCAGACTGAGAAAACGTTTATAGATATTGTTTAGGGGGAGTTATGTTTTTTAGCATAATAGTTCCGGTATATAATACGGCAAAATATTTATATAATTGTATTGAGTCAATTCTTGAACAAAGCTTCTGTGATTATGAATTAATACTAGTAGATGATGGATCAAATGATGGATCCGGCGAAATATGTGACAGATATGCCGAAAAAAAAGCTTGTATCAGAGTCATACACAAAGAAAACGGAGGACCTGCGTCAGCCAGAAATGCAGGGATTAATGAAGCGAATGGAGAATGGGTGCTATTTGTGGATAGTGATGATTATTTAGCAAAAGATGCCCTAAAAGTCTTGGCTAATGAAGTAAAAAGAAATCCGGCCGATGTATATACTTATAACTATCTAAAGGTCGATGATAAAGAGAAGATTCTTTCTAAGGAAGCAGATTATATAGAAAACCGTTATGAACAGTTTGTTACAGAAAGTCAGAATGTAGATTACATTTATGACAAAGTGTTAAAATATAAAGTCGGTTGGGAGGTATGGAGACAACTTTTTAACAGAGACATAATTGAAAAAATAGGATTAAGATTTTCGGATAATGCTAAATCTTTTGCAGAGGATCTGTTGTTTTCAATACAGTATTATACAAGTATTAAGAGAGTTTATTATATATGTAATTTTTTATATAACTATAGACAGACGGACAGTTCTTTAATGCACACAATGAAAGAGGAACAGGTTCTGCCAAAACTATTCTGTTTAGGTGAAGAGTTTTATAGATTTTGCAAAAAAAACAAAAAGAAAGAACATTTAAAACGGTTTTATAATATATATTTTTCGCTTTTGGATTTTCATATACAGTATAAATTGGACAATACGCAAAATGATAAAATAGCATTAATAATAAGCAGCAACAGAAATGCACTTCATAATAAAATGATGAAGAAAATTTTGAATAATAAAGATAATTTTAAGTATTGTAATAATAAAAGGGATTGGTTGAGATATGGCATCAGAACGAGATGATGTAATAATAAAGGTCGAGAACGTAGGAAAAGAGTATATATTAGGAGCAGTGACGGGAAATACATTAAAAGAGGCCATAAAAAACAAACTAAAACCGCAAAAAAATGAGATTTTACAAAACAAGAAGTTTGTCGCTTTAGATGATGTTTCTTTTGAAGTCAGAAAAGGGGAGACCATTGGCATTATTGGTGCTAATGGTGCCGGGAAATCTACTCTTTTAAAATTATTATCCCGGATTACAGCACCGACCAGAGGTAAGATAGGACTTAATGGGCGCGTAGCCAGTATGCTTGAGGTCGGTACCGGGTTTCATCCGGAGTTGACCGGACGGGAGAATATATACCTTAATGGATCAATCCTGGGCATGAGTAAAAAAGAGATTGATTCTAAAATTGATTCAATTATTGAATTTTCAGAGTGTGAACAGTTTATTGATACTCCGGTAAAGAGATATTCTTCCGGTATGTATGTTAAACTTGCGTTTTCTGTTTCGGCCCATCTTGATGCAGAAATACTTATCATGGATGAAGTTCTTGCAGTAGGAGATGTTAAATTTCAGCATAAATGCCTGGATAAGATGAGAGAAATTGCGGCACAAGAGCAAAGAACAATTCTTTATGTAAGTCATAACATGGAAACCGTTCGCCGGTTATGTGATCGTTGTTTTATTTTAGATCATGGAAAAATGGTCTATGATGGTGATACGGATGAAGCCTGCAAAAGATACTTTGGAAATGAGAGTAAAAAAACGGATAGCTATGCTGATTTCAGTGATTATATAAGGCCCGGGTGGCTTGGAAGGGAAGATGTCCGTCTTATAAATGCAGAATACATAGATTGTAAAATGCCGGTTAAAGATTATAGTAACATAAAAATAAAAATGAAATGGCGAATTATAGAAAATGTGACGAAGGTTGGCATCAGGGTGGAGCTTTGTGACGGAGAAGAACGTGCATTTGCAACTTCGGTCTTCTATAATCAGATTGAAGGCGTATCAGGAGATACGGGTGAAAGTATTTTAAGCGTTGATCTGTCCCATGTTGTAAACGGAGATTATAAAACTTTCTATACGGTTTTTTGTATGGATCAATTTGGAGAAAATATTGATTTGGATAATGTAAAGGGTATTAACATTGTTGTAGATAGGGAAAAAGAGAATCCAGAAGCCTTAAATTGGCGTAATTCTTCGTGGGGGAACATTGTTTTATAATACATGATAGGAATAAAATATGAGTGAGAGAAAGAACCGGATTGGTATGTTTGATCTGGCAAAGGGCTTATTAATAACCTTTATCATTCTGGGACATACTTTAAATTTGTTTTTTAAATATTGGGAATTAGAGGATGTTTCTATTCCTGTATATGGGTTGCTTGCGATACTAAAATTCTTCTTTTATGGATCTATTCCTGTATTTTTCTTCATCTTTGGATACAGCTTTAGAGAAAAGAAGGTTAAAGCGTGTATTACAGAGCAGTGTAAATATGTTCTTATTAAATATCTTTTTATAGCTATAGTTGTTATAATAGGTCTGGTTTTGAAAGATTTGTTAAAGAATAAAGATGCTATTACAACAGCAAAATCTTATATAGTATCATTTGTTTTTGGTATTTGTCCGGGCGAAGCTGAGTTTAAGGGGATATTTATACATTCTATTGGACCGGCATGGTTTTTACTGGCTATGGCTTTAGGAAGTATTATCCTGAATTTCCTGTTTAAACTTGAAGAATGGCTTAGGATTATATTATTAATGACTATGGTGGCGTTTGCCACAAGCATGGAGTGGCATTATTTTATTCCGTATTGTATTGTTCAAACCATGGTATGTATGGCATATATGTATTGTGGATTTTGGATTAAGAAGAGCAAATGGCTATTGAGGAAGATCAAAGTAACAGAAGTCATAGTACTTGTAGCAATAGCGCTCTTCACGGTTCCGCGCGGGAATATAGAAGTTTCACAAAATGTTTGGCAGTTGGGGATGCTTGATTTTGTTGGAAGTATATCGGTAGGATTACTACTCATAAAATTATTTATGTTTATAGATGATTTTAAAGCAGGCTTTTTGAAGGTTTTTCGTAAAATAGGGTCAAATTCTTTCGATATATTTATGTTTCATTCGATAGAGTATGTCGTTGTTCCCTGGGAAAAAATAAGTTCACGAATAACAAATAACAGTGTTTTAGGATACATTGTAGTCTTTGCAGCCAGAGTTTTTGTAATTGTAATTTCTTGTTGGATTATTAAACAGATTAGGAAAATAATATGGAAGGGAAAAATATGGAACGTACAGAAATAGTTGAAATAGTTGTTAATGAGATATCTGAAATAGTTGGAATAGATAAAGAAAAGATTAAACCGGAGAGTTCTCTTATGGATGATATAGGGATTACTTCTCTGGAGGTTTTAGTTTTAGTTGGAAAACTTGAGACTTTAACAGGGGTCTCATTAAATCAACAAGATACTATGGAAATAGAAACGGTATCGGATGTGGTTGAGGCGATAATCAAAAAAGGACAGAAAAACGAATGAACAGCATATATGAACTTATTACTGTTATATCAAAAAGGTCAGAAGAAAAAACAATAATTCGCTATATAGAGAGTGGTCAGGTTAAAGAAATAAGTAATAAGCAGTTTTTAATGGACATTGGATATTGCTGTGAGTACTTAAAAGATTATTGGAATGGAGAGACCAAGGGTAAACATATTGTACTTTTGGCGCCTTCCAGTTATGAATATATTGTTGTTATTCTTTCGTGTGGGCTTTTAGGGAGTGTGATTATTCCTGTTAATAATACAGAATCTAAGGAAGTCATAGATAATATCGTTAGATTTTCAGATGCTGATCTTGTGATAGACAACCCTAAAAATGTTATTGGTCGGGATAAAAAATCAGTTCTGGATATGCGAAAGATGCAGAAAGATCTGGAAGATGAATTATCATATTTGTTATTTACTTCGGGAACAAGTGGAAAATCTAAAGGAGTAATGCTTTCACAAAAAAACATTTTAACTTCCGCAGGCATTATTGATACTTATTTTGATGATATTTCAAATATGCGCCCAGATATTAAATTTTCAAATTGTTATATTATGCTTCCGCTTTATCATTCTTTTGGGCTTGCATTACTGTATGCAGCTTTAATAGGTGAAGTAGTTGTCGACGTATGTTCTGATTTAAGAATGTTTTACAGAGACTTAAGTCTTTACAACAGTGAAATAATTGCATGCCCTCCGATAGCTGTTAATTTAATGATGACAGATATATTGAGAGGCAAGTTAGAGAGCTGGGGAAAAAGTTTAAAGTTTGTAATATCCGGGTCTGCACCGCTATCTCCGAAAGTTATTGATGTTTTAAAAGCGAATGGTTTATTTGTTGCACTGGGATATGGGATGACAGAAACTGCCGGAGCCGGAACATTGAATATTTCATGCGACAATCCCTTGTCGGTAGGAAAATCATCCGAAAAAACAGATATAGAAATACGAGATGGCGAGATATTCTTAAAAAATGATTCTGTTATGCTTGGTTATTATAAGGATGAAGAAGAAACCAGGAATGTACTTAATGAAGGATGGATTGCGACGGGAGATCTGGGCAGTCTTGACGATAACGGATATCTGTACATAACAGGAAGAAAAAAGAATCTTATTATTCTTTCCAGCGGAGAAAATATCAGTCCGGAAGAAATAGAACAAAAGTTACTGACGAGTAAGGATATTCTTGAAGTAGTCGTAAAAGAAGATGAACAAAAAATCTGTGCAGAGATTTTTTGCGATCCATCTAAAGAAAAAGAAATAATTGAACAAGTTAAGATATACAATTCTTCCGTTCCGATGTATAAGCGAATTACCAAGTATGTATTTAGGAATGAACCATTTGAAAAAACAAGTTCAGGAAAAATACTCAGAAAGTAATTTTTTAGAAAAATGAAAAATAGTAAAAAAAAGAAGATTATAAAGATCAGTATAATAGTTGTATTGGTATTGCTGATCTTTGCAGCAGCATTTTTCATAATGGTGAAATATTTATATGGTTCTTTTTCTATTCCTTCATGGTTCAGAAGTCCGCATAAAGAATTAAGAGAAGTTGAAAATTATCACTCTAATTTGGATTTTGAAGATATAGATGACAGTAATATACCCAGAATAGACATAATGATGGATGAGGATTATAAACTAGGGAAGAAGGATTACACGGGCTGTTATATACAAATAAGTAATGCTGAACAGTATAATATGGAATTAACAGAAGCCCAAATACGAATAAGAGGAAATTCTACCTCGAGTGCAGATAAGAAACCGTATAAGATCAAATTTCAGGATAAAATTTCGGTTTTTGGGGGAGGAAAAGAAAAAAGCTGGGTCTTACTTGCAAATACAACGGATATTACGGGTATACATAATTATGTTTCTATGGAATTATATCGGCATTTAGCTCCTGAAGGTACATTTATTCCAATGGTTAGATTTGTAAATCTGTATATTAATGGGTGTTATCAAGGAGTTTATAACTTTTGCGATCAGGTAGAAACCGGAAAAACAAGAGTTCCTATAAGCGGGAAAATAAAATCAAAACCTGAAGAAACGGATTATCTGGTAGTTAACGATCAGTATGCATCTTGCGAAGGGGAGGAAGGACTTGATTGGTTTTGGCTTGATAAGAGTATTACTCCGATAGAAATTAAAAGTCCGGATACTTCGGATGAAAAATATAACAAGGAATATACAGAGTACCTTAAAAATCGATTGGAAGAAATATATGATGTAATACTTTCAAAGGATTGGGAAGCAATTCAAAATTGCGTTGATATCGATTCTATAATTAACGGTTTCTTAGTTTCAATAATAGCGGACAATCCGGATATTGCATATAAAAGTATATATTATTATCTTCCGGCGGGGGGAAAACTTACATTTGGGCCTGTCTGGGACATGGATCTTACTTATGGTGCGGGGACTTCATCTTTTTGGGTGAATATATTAGGTGAAAAATCAGAGTTAAATGCTATTTGGAGGCAACTTATGAAAGTTCCGGAGTTTAGAGAAGTGTTTACAGCTAGATTTAAGACTGTTTATAAAGAGTTAGAGAGTTTTATTGTGAATAAAATCCATGAGGCTGTAAATATAGCAGGAAAAGAGTTAGAGAATGAGTTTATAATCAGATCAAGTTGGGGAAGGTATGGAAGCAGCGATTATGTCAAGGCGCAGACTTATGATGAAGCCATTGATTATATGATAAATTGGACACATGAACGGCTGGAGTACCTGTATTCCAATTATGTCGGGTAGAGTTTCAAAATAATTAGTATTTTCAAAAGATTACATAAAGGGGAAGCAAATAATGGGATCTGAAAAAGTGAGTATTATTGTTCCTGTGTATAATGTGGAGAAATATTTTGATAAATGTATTGAATCAGTACTTATGCAGACCTATAAAAATATAGAAGTATTAATTGTAGATGATGGATCAACGGATACCTGTGGAATGAAAGCAGACGAATATGCTAAAAGAGATCCCAGAGTGAAAGTTTTTCATAAAGAAAACGGTGGCATATCTTCGGCCAGAAATTATGGTTTAAAATACGCTAGTGGAGAGTATTGCATCTTTGTTGACGCAGACGATTATGTGGCAGAGGATTATGTTAAGATTATGATGACATTAGCCATCAAAAAAAATGCAGATATAGTTATGTGTAATTATTATAATTGTTACGTCAATAAAAATCGTCCAAGCTCGAAGCTAAAAAAATACGATCAAATAAAAGAGTTTACTTCGGATGAATTCTTAGATCGTTTATACTATTATCCCGGTTCGTTTTCATTTGTTTGGAATAAGCTGTTTCGAAGTGACTTGTTTTATGATATAGAGTTTGCAAATATGTTGTGCGAAGATTCTCAGATAATGCTTTTATTGGTGGATAGAAGCAAAAAAATTTATCTGACCCCTAAAATCTTGTATTATTACAGAAGAAGAAAAAGCAGTATAATGAATGGAAAGCAAGAGGATGTTTTACAAAATGAAATGCGATGGATTGAAGATCATATGAAAAGGCTCAAAGAATCTAATCGAGAACACCTGTTTTCCATGGCGCAGAAGTTGTATATTTCTAAAATCTTAGGGAAGTATTGTTATTGTAAAAAAGAAACGCAAAAGAATTTAATAATTACTCTCAGAAAAGAGATGAAGAGTTTTATTAAAAATAGAGAATTTTCTAAATCATTAAGAATAAAGTATTCTCTGGCCTCAATTTTTCCGGGTATTTACGGAAAGTATTATTTAGCAAAAACTTATGATAAGGACACTTTTTGGGATTGATAATACGCAATGATCATTGGAGGAACAGCATGTCTGAAGATTATGGAGTAGTTAGTATAATTGTTCCGGTATATAATGTAGAAAAATATTTTGATGAATGTATTGAATCGTTGCTTCATCAAACATATGAAAATATAGAGATAATAATCGTAGATGATGGATCTACAGATGAATGCGGGAAAAAGGCGGATGATTATGCAAAAAAAGATTGCCGTATAGTAGTTTTTCATCAAGAGAATAAAGGACTTCCTTATGCGCGTAATCTTGCATTAAAACATACCACAGGAGACTATTATTGTTTTGTAGATTCTGATGATGTTCTCGATAGAAGATATGTGGAAAAAATGTTGAAAACTCTGGTCGATAAGGACGCAGACATGGTTTTCTGTAATTATTTCAATTGCTACGTTAATAAAAACAGGCCAAGTTCAAAGTTGCTGAGATATACTGAAGAAAGGTATTTTTCGGGAGAAGAGTATCTTAGAGACATGTATGTTTATACAGGGGCGTTTTCTATAGTATGGAATAAGATTTTTCGAAAAGAAATATTCAATAATCTGGAATTTGTAAATATGATATGCGAAGATTCCCAGATAATGCTTTCTATTATTGACAGATGTAGGAAAATATATTATTTACCAGAGATTTTGTATTATTACAGAAGAAGGAAACACAGCCTGATAAACGGAAAGCAAGAGCTCATTTTACAGAGCAATATGATATGGATAGATGAACATATGAGAAGGCTTAAGGAGTCGAATAGAGACAATTTGTTTTCAATTGCACAAAAGTTATTTATTTCTAAAATTCTGGAAAAATATTGTTTTTGCGGTAGAGAGATGAGAAAACGAGTAAAAGAACGACTCCGGGAAGAAGAAAGGAGATTTATAAAAAATCGTTTTTGGGGTAAGAAAATAAAGACAAAGTATTATATTGCTACCAGAGTTCCTTATCTTTATGGTAAATACTCTTCTTTAGCAAAACGTGATAATAATATATTTTGGGAATGATTATTAATGAATTAGTCCGGGAGATAAGAATTGTGATTGATAAAAAAGTGAGTGTTATAGTTCCGGTTTATAATACGGAGAAATATCTTCGAAAATGTCTGGATTCACTTATAAACCAGACTTTGGATAATATAGAGGTGGTAATAGTTAATGATGGATCAAAAGATATGTCGCCTCAGATTATTTCAGAATACATAGAAAAATACCCTGGGAAGTTTGTATACACATCTCAAGAAAACAGTGGTCAGGCAGTAGCCAGAAATAAAGCTCTTAAGCTGTGTACAGGAGAATATATTGGTTTCCTTGATTCAGATGACTTTGTGCGTTCTGACATGTTTGAGCGCATGTATAATAAGGCAATAACTGAGAAAGCAGACTATGTGGCTTGTGGATATACGGATATTACATATGATGAAACGGGAAAAGAAATAGAACTGGAACACTATGTACATTCAAAGCTTGCATATAAAACCCGGGATTTGTTTTTTGGAGCGTTGGCTTCACCGTTCCTTCATCTTTATAAAAGAGATGTCATTATTGAGTCTGAGGCTGATTTTCCGGAAGGTGTGGTGTATGAGGATACCGCGTTTTATCTGAATAATATTCCATATATTAAGAAGCTTGCCGTTATAGATGAACCATTGGCATATCGAGTTAGGCATAGCAACTCTACGATGACAACATTTAAGGCCGGTAAAGTGAGACAGATTTTTAAGGTGCTTGATTATTCTCTGGAGTTTTATAGAAAAAAAGGGGTATATGACGAGTATCAAAAAGAACTGGAATATTTCTGCGTAAGGGTGCTTATATGCAGTTCTTTACAGAGGATAGGTAAGGTAGCAGATCGTAGGGAAAGAAAAGCATTGTTAAAAGAAACGTTAGAATACCTGGAGAAAAACTTCAAAAACCGTAATGCCAATAAATACTTTAAAGGTGGAATGCAAAATTTATACTTAAGAACATTTAACAGATTTACCGCACCATTTTATGCATGGCTTATTCGGATAAAAGGAAAGTTTGAAAAGGAGTATATTTAATGGACAAAGTAAAGATATCTGTTGTTATAGCTTCATATAACGGAGCAGAATTTTTAGTTGAGCAGCTTGAATCAATCCGAAATCAGACTATGCCGCCGGATGAGCTTATAATCTGTGATGACCGTTCGAAGGACAATACCGTAAAGGTAGCGGAAGAGTATATTAAAGGGCATGATCTGGAAAGAAAATGGCGTGTTATTATTAATGAACATAATATGGGGTATGCAGATAATTTTGATAATGCTGCTAAAATGGCAAGGGGGGAATTGATTTATTTCTCAGATCAGGACGATGTATGGAATCTGAAAAAAATAGAAATTATGACTAAGATCATGGATGAACATCCGGGGTGTAAAGTTCTCTGTTCTGATTATATTCCCTGGTACACCGGTGAGAATACACCACAGGCACCGAAAAGTGTTACTGATAGAATGCCGGATAATGGAGTGTTAGAGGAAGTAAAATTAAAGAAACGAAGTGTTTATATAGGTGCACTTGGATGCTGCATGTGTGTAAGGAGAGAATTCTATAAGAGTATTAGTTCTTATCGTTTTAATGGCTGGGCGCAGGACGACCGCATGTGGAAGATGGCTCAATGTGCACACGGATGTCTGATATTACATAAAAATCTTATAAAACATAGAATACATGGAAATAATACATCAACTTATGGCAAATACCATACTGTAGAACGTAGAGTAAAACTCTTTTCCGAGATGGTAGAAGCTGAAAAACAAATGCTTAGGTATCTGGAAGACAAAAAATCGGAAACAAACGAGACAAAACTGATCAAAACCCATATTGATATGATGGAAAGAAGAATAAAACTAATAAGAGATAGAAAAAAATTACAGGCTTTTCCGCTAATAAGATATTTATCTTATTATGAACGAAAAAAATCGTACTTGGTGGAATTATATATGGCATTGAAAAGGGAAAAACGATGAATAAAACAAAAGTTTTTTCCCGATATTACTTAGCCTGATAATGGTTCCTTAACAAAGAGTAAAAGGAAGTATACAAATTAAGGAACACTAATATCTAGGAGGGGATGAAAATGAAGATAGATAAGAATTCAGATTATAAATTAAGAATTCTTACCACTATTTTGTTAAGCATTTTCTTAATAGTATCCGGCATTTTAATAGTAGATAAGTGTGTTTTTTCTTCAGAGGAAAAGATGGAGAACCAAGAAGAAGTCGAGATATCTATTCACGACCAAGACAATGCTGAAACAGACATACTTCAAACAGAAGTGCAACCCGCCAGTCCGGTGCAGGAGATGATTGTTTCAGATCCGGATGTATTATTACCGCTTTTAGAAAGCGTTAATACCGGAACGGAAGTAATAATGCCTGAGAATAAAGAAGGCTTAATTCTTCCTGACCACCAGGATATAAATATTATCCCGGATAAGTATAATACGGGTTGTCGTGGAGCGCTAACTAAAGTTACAGGGTCAATGAATGTGGGAGGATTAGAGCTAAAAGAAAGCAGCGGAACTGTTGTTTTTGACTTCTTCTATAGGAATAAAGATGCTTCCGGAACATACATTATAGAAAACTATGATTTCTCAGGCTATGATTTAATATTTAATTCGGAAGCTAAAGTTACAGGAAAAAAAATTAATGTATATTTTAAAAATTGCAGGTTTAATACTGTTTCAACTATGAGGCCGGCATCGGATGTTTTTAACTATTCATATTATAATTGTACTTTCAGCAAGTTTAGCGGATCAAATAGTAGCTTTACCCGATGCAAATTTGGAGGTTCATACAAAGATGGAGTACTTCCTTTTAGCAATGTGACTGTATGTGACAGTTATTTTAGTGACTTTGCATCCAATGATCCTGCCGGAAACGGAAAACATTCAGATGGAACTCAAATGTATGGATATTCAGATTCAATGGTACAGAATGTATTGTTTTCAAATTGCCGTTTTGAAATCCCTGCTGTTAAGACCACTCAAAGCAGTGCGGCTGTAAATGCATGTATTATGTTAAGTCTTGAATATAATGATGCAGTTAATATCAGAATAGAAGATTGTATATTAAATGGTGGCGGGTATACGATATATGCGGGGAAAAAAAATCCTGAATTAAACATGTCAGAGGTATACTTTTGCAACATTAAGATCGGGGATGCTAAACTATTTGGTAATATATATCCGAGCATTGATGAAAATGTAAAAATGTCAAATGTTGAGAATCAAGACTCTTTATATGTTTCGTCTGTTTGGAATGATGGATTAAAAACACATGTTATAGTAAGTAATGATACTTCAAGGGAACGAGTACTTAGAGTAGTTACCGGAACAAGTTCGAAAGATTATATTATAGAACCTTGTTTAGGTGGAAAGACACTTAGATATGATGTAGTGGATATACCATTTGAAGATTTTCCGTTTGATATTGATATTTCAGTTGATTCGATTGCGGATTATGTCATATGTTTTGATGTAACAGATGGTTATGAGAAAAAAATCAGATATGTATCTTTTGATGGGAAGCCTACATATTATGAAAATAATTCATCTTCTCTAGTGCCAGAGGAATCAGTCAACATTTTAAATCCGAATCTTTTAGAAGGGAAGTGTGGAAAATACGCTACGTATAAACTGACTTCAGACGGGAATCTGATAATAGAAGGCAGTGGAAATATGGAAAACTATCACAGTCAAAAAAAGGCACCGTGGCATGATTATTCTGATTCTATTGTTTCAATAGAGATTTCGGAAGGAATAAGCAGTATTGGGACTCAGGCTTTCAGAAATGTAATAGGAATTCAGAGTATAGAACTGCCGGGATCTATTACCGTGATAGAATCCAACGCATTCTCCGGGTGTATCGGATTAAAAGAGATTACATTACATTCCGGGGTAACTTCAATAGGTAAATTTGCTTTTAACAAAACAAATATAATCAGATGTAATTATTATGGTAGCGAATCGGAATGGGATAAAATAACTATTGGAAATAATAACGATATTTTGCAATTATGTGAAAAAGTATTCATTAATAATTCTTAGTTGAAAAATCATAGGTTATATGATAGTATAAAAAACCGGGTATTTTTAAATTATTAATCAGTCAGGAGTATTGTCTAATGGATAATAAAACTATTAATCTTTATGAAAGTGAAAACAAGTTATTGTGTGCAGCGATAGATAAAATAACAGTTGAGATAATTGAAAAAAAGAAGAATAACGGAGCTCAGGTTATAGCTCTTACAGCTTGTTCTCCTTTAGCTGGAACTACACGAACTTCAATAAGTATTGCGATAGCAATGGCAGCGACATCACGAAAAACATTGCTTATAGATTGTGATGTGAGGAAATCAGGAGAATATAAAAAATTAAATGACCGGGCGGGAAAAGGATTAGCAGACTTTGTTTCAGCTAAAGCAGATAGTTCTGTTTCAGTTAATTCTCTTCTATATCCTACAAATGTTGACGATCTTTTCTATATTCCTTGTGGTTCAACAGAAGAAAATGCGACACGGATATTATGTTCTGAAAAGTTTGATGTTCTCCTCAATGAACTAAGGGATACATTTGATTGTATCATTCTTGATTGTCCGTCAATAAGCGTAGTTCCGGATGCAAATATTATGTTCAAGAAGGTGGATGGAATAGTCTTTGTGGCAGCTTTAGGTGAAACAAAGCGCTCTCAGATAAAGGATACAAGAGCCTTAATAGAAGCGTATAAAGAAAAGTATTATGGAATGATCATTAATAAAATACCTCGTGACATATATAAAAAGAATGTTAAAAATGCAGATTATTATCTTACTGATAAAAAGGGCAGACAGAGATTTGCAAAGAGTAAAGCTTATAAATCCAGCCAAAGGAAAAATTCCGAATCTGGTATAGATGATAATACAGAAAACTGAAAGAGAGGAAATAAAGATGATAAGGAAAATTAAAACGCTGTCAGGTTTGTTTCTGATTCTCCTGATAGCCTTTATAAAAGTATTTTCTAATGTAGCTGTTAATGCTGATGAAATAATAGAGGAACCGATTGTCATAGTTTCTTCTTATAAGGTTTCAAATGATATTGTTGTACCGGGAGAGAAGTTTGATCTGATTTTAGAGCTGGAAAATAAAGATAAAAATGATGCAACAACCGGGTTGTTAGTAAATATTAATTTTCCGGAAGGAATCACGACAGTTTACCCTTCGTTGACACAGGTATATATTGATAGTCTTAATCCGGGGGAGAAAAGAAAAGTGACTTTCAATTTGAATGCTTCTCAGTATTATCAGCGTCCCACAATTGCATTTGGAGTTACGATATCTTCTGAAACAAGAAGTAATTATGTAAATGTTTTTCTGCCTGTAGAACTTAATACAAGTCCGTTTAAAATTCTTTCAAAAACAGTTCCCGAAGAGGTTGGAGCCGGAGAAAAAATAGCTGTTTCACTTTCTTTTAAATCTCTTTTGGATGAGAAACTGAGTGATGTAATTCTTTCTGTTTTCGTTGATGATGAGAAAAAACCGGTTACTACTGCAGGTATCGGTAATCTTTTTGCAGGAGCCTCAAAAACGCAGGATGTTACATTTTTTATATATGAAGTAGGTAAACATACAGTTAGATATGAATTATCATATGCCACATCGGAAGGGGATACATCAACCGATGAGATTTTCTCCGGAGATATTCAGATTTTAGAAACTCCTGCAGATAACGTGTCACAAACATCCGAAGTAATAGATGAGAGTATGACAAATCAGGATAAGATGATCATTATTGGATGTTTGGGAATGTCATTTTTGTTGGCGATAGGAATTGTTTTGATTGTGAAAAAGTATAATTAAGGAGAGAGCAGATGAATACGGATGTAAAAGAAATGGAAATAACCGATTATAATATACTCCGAAATATAGTGGCAGCCCTATACAGAACTTGGAAACTCAAATGGGTTATCGTGTTTGCAACTGCAATAGGAGCACTCCTTTCAATTGCATTTATAAAATATAGGGGAGACAAATTTTCTTATTACTCAACAGCATCAATTTATAGCGCAGTATATGGATCCTATACAGAGACAGTAGGCGGAATATCATTGATGAATACTTATGCAAGTGTCTTAGGGACAACCAGAGTATGCGAACGAGCAGCTGCAGAGATTAAGGATTCAAAGATTACCGCTAAATACTTGATGAATATGGTGGAATCCGGAAGAGTAGCACTGGTAGGTGCAAGTAGTGAGTCAAAGAAATACGGCTATAATTTAATATTGCAAACGGTTATGGATTCTCCGGATAATGTTGTGGCCATAACAAATGCCATGGCGGATGCTTATGCTTCCGAATTAAATGATCTTCTTGGAGCTAACACTCTTCAGGTATTTGAAAAAGCAACAGTAACCAAGACGGTTAAGTCTGTTTCAAATTATCTGATAGTTGCTTTATTTGCTGCAGTTGGTTTTTTTGTTTCTGCAACCATAATTTTCTTTAAAGAATTCTTCTCTTCAAAGGTTTATATTGTATCACAGTGTGAACGTGATAAAAATCTGATACTTGGTTTGTTACCATATTCTAAGTGAGGGATGAAATGAAATTATTGTTTGCGGCATCTTCGGGGGGGCATTTTGAACAGATCATGATGTTAAAACCTCTTATGAAGAAGTATGATAGTGTTTTGCTAACTGAAAAAACCGAATACGGTATGGGGGATAATGGGATAAGAACCATATATGTTCCACAGATAAATCGTAAAGGTATTACATTTCTTCCCAAATTGATAGCTAATACATTCAGAGCGATAAAGATTTATCATAAGGAAAAACCTGACATTATGATAACTACGGGGGTTTTGGCTATAGTCCCGCTAGCATTGATAATTAAACTGCATAGAAGAAAGTTGGTTTACATCGAGTCGTTTGCAAAGATTACATCTAAAACCTTAAGTGGTAAACTGTTATATAAATTTGCCGATCAATTTTACGTACAATGGGAATCAATGCTTAAGTTATATCCTAAGGCTATTTATAAAGGTGGTATATACTGATGATATTTGTAACTGTGGGTTCTCAGAAATTTCAATTTAACAGATTATTAAAAAGAATAGATGAGCTGATAGAAGAGGGAGTAATTACTGAAGAGGTGTTTGCTCAGACCGGAGCCAGCGATTATATCCCGAAAAGATATTCTTACAAGCCGTTTTTAGATAGAAATTCATTTGCCGAAAAGATTTCCGAATGTGATAAGGTTATTACACATGGCGGCACAGGAGTTATTATCGGCTCTGTGAAAAAAGGAAAAAAAGTGCTTGCAGTACCAAGATATGCAAAGTATGGAGAGCATGTGGATGACCATCAGTTACAATTATTAAAACAGTTTGATGAATTAAGGATAATTGTAGCATGTTACGAATTGGAAGAATTAGAAAATAAGTACAAAGAGTTATGTGAGACTCAGCTCAACCCGTATAAATCCAGTACAAATGAGTTGATAGAATCGATTGACCAATTTATCCAGAGTAATATTAAGGAGTAAATTTATGCCAAGTAAAGCAAGACGTGTTATCCGAAAGTATTATGAATACTTTACAACCAAAGTCAAACTTATTTTTAGTCAGAAAAAATTTAAGAGCGGAGATGTTACCCTTAAATATATACTAAAGAAGGATTCTGATTCTAAAGATTTGATAGTGGTTTTCTCGTCTTGCACGAGAAGGGGAATAAAGGCAAGATATAATTATATGCGAACATTAGCAAAAATTAATGCTAATAAATTGTTTATTCTGGATGATTTTGCAGCTGATCACAGAGGTTCATATTATTTGGGATATAACTCAACATATTCTGAAGAAAAGGCAACTATTGAGTTGATAAATAGTATAAAAAAAAATCTGGGAATTTTAAGGCTTATTTGTTGTGGTTCGAGCAAAGGGGGGTATTCATCTATTAATTTTGGACTTCAGTATCCGGATACTTATATAGTTGCAGGTGGACCACAGTTTTATTTAGGACAATATCTTGTCGGATCGCATAATACGGAATGTCTTGTACATATACTTGGACAAGCTACTGATGAAAATATAACCAAACTTGATGAAAGATTAAAAGCACGTATTATAGAAAAAAAATATGGAAACAATCAAAATATTTATCTGCACTTTTCCAATAAAGAGCATACATATGAAGAGCATATAAAAGATCTGGTTCAAGTATTAAACGATAACGGATATGATGTTAAATGTGATATAGCCAGTTATACAAATCATTCTGATATAAGTTACTATTTTCCTGATTTCCTGGTTAAAACAATATCTGAAATAATTACATAATAATAAATTTAGTCTTGGAGGCGACACCTTGTTAGAAACATTAACTCCCCAAAAACAGAATAGTGATTTACTTAATAAGCCTGAATTACACGATTTGCGGCTTTTGTTTGGGTTAAATGTGTTTCTGCTTGTTGCGCTTTTTGTTATGCCGCAGTATTTTGGTGTGCATATTGGTTGGGACATTACATGTACACGTCTTGCCAATATTCTTTTGACTTTTTATTCTTTATTACAATATAGAGTATTTAATCTTTTTGCTAACACATTTATCAAATGTTCGGTTACAATACCGCTTGTCTTATATCTTTTAGTATCTGTTTATACTATGGTATTTCGTGTAGACGTGAATGCTTTCATGTTGGTTTTTTTGGAAATATTAACAATGTATATGTTAATATTTGCGATAAGATATGTTATAGGTATTAAACTTTCTATAAAAATAGTCATAGGATGTGCCTATTTTTTAAGCGTGTATGGCTTTATAGAGTTCGCAGCCGGGCAATCACTCTTTCTCAAATTTTTAAAAACAGTACCTTCAGCAGTCGCAAATTGCTATAGATCGGGTTTTTACCGTATTATGGGACCATGTGGTCACCCTTTAGGATATGGTCTTTTGTTGATCTTATTTATTGCTATTGCATGTCTTGACTATGAAAAAGAAGAGTTATATCTCTATAAAAGACCGATACTTTTGTTTATGCTGATTGCTAACACTTTTCTTACTGGATCAAGATCTTCCCAGGGTATTGTTATTCTTGAGATAGTGCTTATCATTTTATTTAGTGATCGTACAAAACGTAAAAAGGCAATTTTTTATACAATAGCACTTTTCTTAGCAGCGGGATTCTTTTTGGCAATAACGTATAAAACCAGGATAGGACAATATCTTCTTATGCAGATAACAATGCTTATAGATCAGGTGTTTGATACCGAAATATCACTCAATTTCGGTGCAGATGTAACTACTTTACATAACAGTGAAGATTATCGTAAGTTCCTTCCGTATATTTTTACTCTGGACTGGTTAAATCCCTTGGTGGGAAGAGGAGTTAAAACAGGATTTAGCGCACAGGTATATGACAGCAATGGAGATTATGCATTCATTAATTCGGTAGATTGTTATTATATAAACCAGTATATAAAGTATGCGTATCCGGGTTTGTTTTCTTTCTGTGCATTTATCATTACTTCTGTAGTAACTATGATAAAAGGAATAATAAGATATAAATCTGCCACAATGAAAATGATCCTTATTGGCTTTATATGTTATTTTATAAACCTTTGGTGGGTGGATGCTTTACAAACACTGAAATTCGTTTATGCCTTTGTTGCACTTTTCTTTGCGTTGTTATTATTCTATAGAGATGCAGAAAAAAAAAGAAGGTAAATGGATAAAGAAATGAAAAACCAAAAGAATACAATATATTATGTGTGTCAATGGGGGCACAATCGGGCTCGTGCCTGGTCGGGAACATATCTTGCCTTATTTAATGCGTTAAAAAAACAGACTAATCTCATCGAGGTTGGTGTTAAGCAGAAACTTTCAACAAGGATAAAACAAATACTTAACAGACATACGAGATTTGCTAAATATGGTTTTTCTTATGAAGATATTAAAAGTTTTGATCCTTGGAGTCATAATATAATTCCCAAAGAGGATGCGGATGTGCTTTCTTTCTTTGAGATGGATATACCACCTAAGAACAGAGGGTATATTTACCAGGATATGTGCATTGATTATATAGAAAAGGTCATACTTAAGGATAAGTTCTTGAAGAATTGTTTTAGAAGAAATGTTTCTCGAGAAATTATTGAAATCAGGAAAAGAAAGCAAAAAGAGTATTATGCAAATTGTTCCGGTATTTTTGTAATGGGAAAATGGCTGAAGAAATATATGATTGAGGAGATGGGTATTAATAAGGATAAGATCTATTATGTCGGAGCCGGATACGACATTGATCTGAAGAAGTATAATCCGTCAAAACGGCAAAGCAATAAACTTTTATTTGTTGGAGTTGATTTTGAAAGAAAAGCAGGACCTTTAGTAATAGAAGCATTTAAGATCTTAAAAAAGAAATATCAGAACAATGCAGAATTGTATATTGTCGGACCTAAGAAACTGAAACTTAAGGAAGACTGCGAAGGAATACATTTTGTCGGTAATGTTCCGGGAGATAAGATCACGGAGTATTATAACCGCTGTGATGTTTTGTGTATGCCTTCGTATTTAGAACCTTTTGGAAAAGTTTTTGTTGAGGCACTGGCCTATGGTATGCCGGTTATTGCGAGAAATACTTTTGCTGCACCGGATTTTATTTCGAATGGAGAAAATGGTTTTTTGATTACTAAGGATGATAAAGAGAATCTTGCAGAGAAAATGTATGAAGCACTTCATAGTGAAAACATCAAGGATTATGTAAAAAAGGACATGTCTAGAATAAGAGAGTATTATTCCTGGGAAGCTGTAGCTGGAAGGATAAATGAGGTAATTGGAATAAATGCAAACAATCAGCAGAAATGAATTCATAAACTTATTAAATAAATATCCTGGTGATGTTTTTTTTGCTGACGATAAGGAAATAAATCCACTGGAAATAACTGTGATTTTTAATCTTTCAAAAAGTAAATCCGGGTTTTTGTCTGAAAATATAGCAGAATACCTAATAGAAGAAGATGGAAAAAGACGCAAGTTGGTATGGTTGGATTATAAAAAATTCGGATTTGTTTCATGGACTGCGATTTGGAAGATACGAGGTAAAAAACTCACAGACAACGTTTGGGAGTTGATAGGAAAAGACAGGGACGCACTTGTTTTATGGATTGTATTTTTCTTAAGCGAAAAAAACACATGGGTAAGAAGGAATAGCGTTGATATACTGAAAAAACGTTATTCTTATAATGAAGAAGACGGATTATATCTTTTTCTTGGGGAGTACATAAAAGAAAATAAGATCAGACCTAAATACAAACGGATCTGCGATATGACAGCAGGGTATGCTTCTTATCAATCAAAAAAAGATTTAATTATTTATGGGATAAATCAGTTCATATTTAAACTTACCAGAAAAATAACACAGAAACGTTTGACGGTTAAAGGCTTTTTTCACAATATAGGAACTAAAAAGAAATTTATACATGAGTTATTAGCAGATGGAGTTCTTCCTGAAAAATGGGAATTGATCAATTCAGGCAAAGGGGCGTCTTCAAGTACTTTGATAAAAGCATATCGAGATGGATGGATTGAATTTATCAAAGGAAACGAATTGAAACAATATAACGCATTATCAAACGAGATTAAAACTCAAAAAAAATTATGCGAAAAGTATAAATATCCTGAAGAAAGATGGTATCTGGGAATGACCAGTGCCGATGTTAACGAAAAATGGATAGGATATCCATTTTTGAAATATGAAGACTTATCAGGGTATATAAAGAAAAATCCTCTTACAAAACTACAGGTAGAGAGACTTGGGCAATTTTTGTGTGAATCGGTTGAAAAATTAAAAAGCATTAATATCGTGCATAATGACTTTCGGACTGATAATATAATGATAACGGTAAAGGATAACGGAAACCTTGAGTTTCGACTTATAGATTTCGGGTGTGCATATGTTGACGGTAAAAGTCCATGGTCAAACAATTATTGGGGGAGATATTTTGGAAATGTAGTATGCGGAGACTACCGGTATAGTAATTGGATTGTTGATGATGCTTCATCGGCATATCTTGTATATATTGAATGCGGGGGAAAGCAAGAAGATACATATGCTCAAAAACTTAAAGACCTCTTTGGAAAAACGCTTTTTTCTATCCCTTATGAATGGTATGGAGATAAATAATGGAAAAAGATCATAAAACGGGTTCTGATAAAGTGGCGAAAGCCGGAGCAGGATATGTTATCGGTAATTATCTTCTTAAAGGCATTACGTTTCTTTCGGCCCCTATATTTACCAGATTATTGACTACTGCCGATTTTGGCCTTTATAGTACTTATATATCCTATGTTCAGATTTTTTACATTATTCTGGGTATAGCACTGCATTCAAGCATTAATAATGCTAAGTATAAATACAAAGAAGAACTTGATGAATATGTATCTTCGATAATCCTGATGATATTGGGAAGTGCATTTATTTGGACAATTCTAGGTAATATTTTTTTTGATTTGTTTAAAAAGCCATTCGGGTTTGACAGAGTTATTTTGAATTGTCTCATTTTTCATTGTCTTGGGGATGCACTTATCCAAGTTTTCAATATTTATGTGAGTCTTAACTATAAAGTCAAGTCCTTTTTGAGAATGTCATCATTTAATGCCATTTTTAATCTGGTTTTGTCTATTATACTTATAATCACCTTATTTAATGAAGAGAGGTATATTGGAAGAATAGTTGGTTCATTTCTACCTATGGGAATGATCGGAATATATATTGTTTTTTATTTTTTTAAAAAAGCTAGGCCGAGATTTAATTTAGATTATTGGAAGTATGCATTGAAATATAGCCTTCCTATCGTACCTCATGGGTTATCTCAAGTAATTCTCAGTTCTTTTGACCGTATAATGATAAAGAGCATGGTGAATGCCGATGCGGCAGGTATTTACAGTTTTTCATATACCATTAATTCATTGTTCCTTATAGCAGCAACCTCTTTGGAAAAGGTTTGGAAGCCCTGGGGATATGAAAAGATAAACGAAAAGGATTATGAATCACTTAGAAAACAAGCAACCAAATATGCTTTAGGGATGGCCTTTTTTGCTATGATGATAATGCTTGTGGCACCGGAAATAGTGAAGGTCCTTGGAGACAAAGCTTATTGGGATTCTACCTCTTGCGTTGTTCCTGTAGTTATCGGAGGCTACTTTACATTTTTATACAGTATTCCATCATTGGTAGAATATGCGCATGAAAAAACAGGTTACATAGCAGTGGGGTCTGCGTGTGCGGCTACGTTAAACATAATTCTGAATTATATTTTTATTCCGATTTTCGGATACATTGCAGCAGCATATACTACGGTGGTTACATATATACTATATTTTATGTTTCACTATATTATTGCATATAAAATTCAGGGATTTGAATTGTTTGAAACAAAGAAACTGTTGTTGATATCTTTGGAGGTCTGTTGTGTTGGGGCATGTTCATTACTGGCAGAAGAATGGTGGTATGTAAGGTGGCTAGTAGAAATAATTGTATGTGTAATGGCATTTTTTTGGGCAGATCATAATTTTAACTTAGTTAGTATGATAAAAAGAAAACTCCATAAGAGTTAACAACAATAAGTGCTTACAGGGGATGGGGTGAAAAATGAACATTAAAGATTATCTTGCAAATTTAGTGCTTTCTCAATTAGAAGGGAAAAAACCTGAAAATATTCCTGATAATATTAGTGTTGATAATATTATTGATATTTCTGAGCGTAATCATATGCATTATTTATTATTGGGAGCATTGTTGAGAACGGAGAATATATCAGAGGATAAAAAAAGCAGTTTACGCTCAAAGGTTCATAGTAGTGTACTAAGAACTTTGGTTCAGGTTAAAGAGTTGAAGGATCTGGTTGATGAATTAGAGAAAGCAGGCATTAAAAATCAGCCTATGAAGGGTTCCTGTATGAAGTTTATGTACCCTTCACCTGAGATGAGAGAAATGAGCGATATTGATATCCTTATAGACGGAGATCAGATGGATGTTGCAGGAAAGATCATTCTTGACTTGGGATACAGGCTGGCACATGCTATCAAGCACCATGATATTTATATAAAAAAGCCGTTTATGGTTGTTGAAATGCATCGTGCGATGTATGATAAGACTGTTGACGGTAACCAGTTTGATTATTTTAAGAGCTTTGAAAAAGCTGTTTTACGAGAAGGTAAAAAGTATACATACGACTTTAATAAAGAGGATTTTTATGTATATATGATCGCACATATGGCGAAGCATTTTTATGCTATGGGGTGTGGTATACGTAATCTGGTGGATGTATATATTTATCTGGAAAAGTATGGTAAGGAACTGGATCGTTCATATTTAAATCAGGAATTAAAAAAATGTGGCATCTATGATTTTGCAGTAAATATAGAGGAAATGGCTTATATTTGGCTCGGAGACAAAAAAGGCAGTCAGTTTTATGATGATCTGTTCCAATACATGGCAGATTGCGGGATATATGGCAAGGATGAAAACGGTATATGGCATAAGTTTGCAGAGGAAAAGTTTGAAGGAAAAGATGTAACTCGAGGTAAACTAAAGAGATGGTATTATTTCCCGCCTCTTTTCTATATGGCAGAATACTATCCATGGTTGGAAAAGTTCCCTTTTCTGCTTCCTGTAGCATGGTGTATCAGGGCTTTCAGAGGGGTGTTTATGAAAAAGGGAACGCAAAAAAGGGAAATGCTGAATGTGATAGATGGGGATAAGGCGAAAACATATCAAAACATTTATAAACAGATGAACCTAAAGTTTAAACATAAATAAGGGACTTACAGAGAATGGCAAACGAATCAGAGAATACTGAATCTAAAAAAGGTTTTTGGCATAATTGTATAATAGCAAGAGGCTTTCGATTTATAAAGTATAATAAAGCCAAAAAGCTTACTGCGCGGGCAATCTTCCTTTCAGCATATTACAGATTATGCATATTGCTGGTAAAACCAAAGAAACTCCATAAACGATGGGGAGTGGAAGGTGAAGAAACAAGTATGGATGATGTAATGCCCTGGCAGTACAGATATTCTTATTGGGTCTCCTATGCGGTAGATAAGGTATGCTCAAGGACGGCGTGGGAGAGCAAATGTTTGGTTAGAGCACTCACGGCACAACATCTTCTAAAAAAGAAAGGTATTATGTCCACTATGTATCTCGGATGCAAAATGGAAGAAGAAAAGATGGTTGCACATGCCTGGCTTAGGGTTGGCAAGATGTATGTGACAGGGGGAAATGGTGAAAATTATTCTGTTGTTGACATGTTTAAAGCATAAATATGACTAAATATGAGGTATAGCGATGTCGGCTATTTGGGGAATTGTGGATTTTTCTGAAAAAACTGTAGGGAAAAGCGATATTCATAGTTTGTCAGCGTATTACGATAAGTATAAAATAGACAAGGTACAGGAAATTACTAATAAAAATTATTATATGGCTGCCGGAATACAGTTTATTACCCGCGAAGCGCAAAAAGAACAGTTTCCTTATAAACATTTAGATAATACAATTATGGTCGCTGACGTAATCATAGATAATCGCAGTGAAATCGTTTCCGAATTTGGACTTACCGGCGAATTAAGCCGACAAGGTATAGATGGGAGTATTCTCTATGAAGCTGTCGAGAAAGATCAATGGCTGGCGTTAGACAGACTATGTGGAGCGTTTGTATTTGCCAGATATGATGAAAATGAAAATAAATTGTACTTGGCTAATGATGCAGTAGGCAATCGTTCTGTATATTATTCTTTTAATAACGGAAGATTTGTTTTTTCATCACTTCTTAAGTCGATTGTACCTTTTATGAGTAAAGTTGAAGTTGAGGAAGAATGGCTATCACAATTTATTGAAAATGATAATCTGATAATAGTTAATAGTCCTGCATTGACTCCTTACAAAGATATATATCGGTTGGAACCGGGAGAATGTCTTTGTATCAATAAAAAAGGGATTGAACACATTTACTATTGGGATCCTATAAAAAAAGTCAAGCCACTAAAACTTAAATCTGATGAAGAGTATAAAAAAAGAGTACTGGATACTTTTAAAGAATGTGTAGAATCAGTCATACGTGAATCGGGTGAAACAGGAATTCTTCTAAGCGGAGGACTTGATTCCAATGCGGTAGCGGCATTTGCAGCCCCGTATCTTAAGAATAAAAACAGGGTGTTGCATTCATATACGTCTGTACCGAACGATAAAGTTGATCCTATTCCTAAGAATTCCTACTATGTGAATAATGAGAGAATATATATTGAAAAACTAGCCCGGTATCATGAAAATCTTAGACCACATTATATAAATGTTGCTGAAAGAGATTTATTGGCAGATAATGAAAAATATCTGGATATGGTAGAGACACCTATTAAAACTATGGTAAATGCTCCGTGGATCTATGAGGCATTTAAACAAGCACAGGCGGACAATTGCCGGATTCTACTGGGTGGACAATACGGAAATATTACAATATCTTTTGGATTTATAAGAAATTTGCTGATAACCTATAAATATTCCGGTAGATGGATAAGTTTGTTAAAATCGATTAACAGATATGGGAAAAAAAATAACATAAGCAGGAAAAAGTTGTTATCCAGTGTGTTAAAAGATAACAAAGAGGGTTCGTTAAAGTATTCCAGGAAATATATGTATGACAAAAAAGCATTAAGGCAAGTAGGAGAAAACGAACTCCACGAATCCCTTTTAACAGGAGTATTATATAGAGATCCGACCAGAGACCGTAGATTGATAGAACTAGTATTATCACTTCCGATAGAGCAGTTTGTCTGTCCCGACATAGATCGTAGGCTTGTAAGGGTTTATATGAAAGATATTATTCCCAATGATATCGTATCAGATCAGAATCATCGCGGTGCACAAGGAGTAGCAGGATATACGTATATCAGAGAACATTGGGATGTAATAAAGCCATATCTGAAAAGAAAGTATAATATGTCTTCTGCTCAAAAATGGTTATCGAAACTGGATTTGTGTGAACTAATCGAAAGAATAGATATTCAAAACAAAACAAATGATTTTGAACTGTTAAAGGCTATTTACTTTGGATTCTTGTGCGAATATCTTGAAAATATGAAAGTATAAATGATCATGTGATATAGTTGATTGGTGATTTTATATGGGTGAAAAAAACAGGTATTTAATATATGGATTAAAAGTTGAATCTGAGATCAGTATTCCACAGGCTTATTTTATAGAAGAAAATGAAGAAGCATTTACAGCTGATGTTAGAATTGTTTTAGGAGAAATACCCAGAGAGTTTCGGGAAGCGGCAGAAAAAGGATATGGTTCATGGATTGATGGAGTTAGAGCAGCATGGTTTAACACTGAAGGAGCTGCACAATATTTTATAGAAGAAGGAAAAACTATAATCGTTAAGCCATATCCGAATGCTAAGGAAATGCTGGTTACATCTATGATCCTTAGCGCAGGGATGTCACTTATATTATTACAGAGAAATGAGCCTGTTCTTCATGGTAGTGTGGTCGAAAAAGCCGGGAATGCATATCTGATATGCGGTAACAGCGGAGCAGGAAAATCCACGGTAACATTGGAGCTTTTAGACGATAAAGAGATAATGCTTATGGCAGATGATACTGTCCGTTTGACAAGAGAAGGAAATACAGTATATTGCCATCCGACTTATCCACAACAAAAAGTATGTCGAAATCTGGCTTGTCAAAAGAACTTGGATTTTGAGGAGCTGATCTACATAGATGAAGGACGGGATAAGTATGCCATAAAGAGGAAGGATAGATACTGTAATACCAAGAAACCATTAAAGGCGATTTTTGTATTAGAAAAAGATAGCAATGAAACCAAAGTAAAATATGAACGACTTTGTGGGTTGGACTATGTATATTGCATTATCAATAACCTTTACTTATCAGAAAATTACAAAAAGGATGTTGGAATACCACCTGAGTTTATGCGATTAATCAATACAATGTATAATCAGGCCAGTATATATAAGGTGATACGACCCGAAAACGGAAATACTGTTAAAGAAGTTACAGAGATGATAAGATTCTTACAATCATGTTAGAAATGTATACAAATGAATTAGTTTGTGCTAAGATGTATCAAAAGTTGTTAAACAAATTATATAAATGGAGGATATTAAAATGAAAACATGGAATAACCCTGTAATTGAGGAACTTGGAGTTAAGGCAACAGAGTACGATCCTGCTGGCGGAACAAAGGTAGACGGAACATACAATTCATATGATGGAAAGTATTCTTTCGATACTTATGGACCTTCAACCGGAAATAACGGCGAGCCTGAAGTTGTTGTTTATGAGCGTTAATTTTACATTTTGTTGAGGAGGTTTTTATTATGGAAGAATGGACAAAACCTGCGATAAGTGAGTTGGATTTAAAGTCAACCGCATATGCTCCTGAGGGAGGTACTGCTGTAGATGGGGAGTATGTATCTGTAGATGGTAAGTTTGACAGATATACATTTGGTCCTTCCGGCGGGAATAGTGGCGAGCCTGCTCCTCAGTATAGAAATTAATGTTATATTTGATTATTCATTTATAAAAGAAAATCCGAAGCATGGCCTCGGATTTTCTTTTGCATTTATATTTATTATATGGTAAAATATTAATAAATATGTATTCGGAGAGGTATACGATGGACAAAAACACAAAAATTATATTGAAAAAGAAACTAAATGTTACAGATCTTGCAGGTGAGAAGGTAATGGTGGATTTCGATAGCGGTAAGTATTTTCTTATCAAGGGTGTAGGAAATGATATCTGGGAGATGATTCAGAATGAGATAACACCCAATGAAATCATAGATAAGCTTCTTTCTGAGTATGAGGTTAGCAGGGAAGAATGTGAAAAGTCCGTTATGGAGTTTCTTGAGAAGATGGAAGGGTACAATTTTATTTAAACCGGTATAGGATATGGGGAAACTTAAAGAAGTTTGGAAGGACAGGGATAATCAGTACCAATATGCCAAGTGGCTCATGAAATACTCTAAACCATATATGGGACGCATTGCACTCATGATGGTATTCAGTATTACATCAACCGTGGTCTCGCTGTGGATGGTACAAATATCCAAAAATATTATTGATAATGCTACCGGTGGCAATAAGTTTGTCACTCTGCTTATTGTATATTTTTGCTTAATGATCGCTATGCAGGTAGTAGGTATAGTATCTACACTATTATCAGCGATACTTAGTGAAAAGTTTTCATTTGGTATCAGGAAGCAGATATATGATAAGATTATCAGATCTCATTGGATGGATGTTAAAAGGTATCATACAGGCGACCTTATGACCAGACTTACCAGTGATGCAGGAGCTATAGCAGACGGCATCATCGGTACAATACCGAATATCATTATCTTATTTGTAGAATTGTTGATGGTATTTGTTACATTATTTATTTATTCACCGTTACTTGCAGTATTTGCAATGCTTGTTGCACCTGTTGCTGCATTGGTATCATTTTTCCTGGGAAAGAAGCTTAAAAAACTACAAATAAAAGTTCAGGAATCGGAATCCAATTATCGATCGTTCCTTCAGGAAAGTCTGGCTAATTTACTGGTTGTAAAGTCCTTCACTAATGAAGATTATTCAGTGGATAGACTTACCAATTTAAGAGAAGAACGTTTCAAATGGGTCTTTAAAAAGACCAAGATGAGCATAGCCAGCAGTACGGTTATGTCCATGACATTCCAGTTAGGCTATATCGTAGCTTTTGCTTATGGTGCATGGCAGATATCTACCGGTCAGATAACTTATGGTACTATGACAGTGTTCCTTACATTGGTTAACAGGGTGCAGAGTCCTATCATAGGGTTAGCGCAGCAGATACCGAGAGTCGTATCGGTACTTGCTTCAGCAGGGCGAGTTATAGAGTTGCAGAATATCCCTATGGAAGAGCGTTTACCTGAAAAGGTGACATCTGACAAGATCGGTGTGGATATAGAGAACCTGACATTCGGTTATACAGATGAGATAGTACTTGACGATGTTTCACTTAATATCAAGCCGGGTGAGTTCGTAGCTATCATCGGTGAGTCCGGTATAGGAAAGACCACGTTGCTGCGTATTATCATGTCATTTATGGGTAATTATACCGGAAAGGTTGATTTCTATGACGAAAAGGGCATAACCGATCCGGCTAATGCCAATACCAGAAGGTTTATATCATATGTACCTCAGGGGAACACCTTATTCAGTGGTACGGTCAGGGAAAATATCCGTATGGGTAAGCTTGATGCTACAGATGAGGAAATGTGGGATGCATTGAAGCTTTCTGCGGGATATGACTTTGTAAAAGAACTGCCTAATGGTCTTTATACTGTCATCGGTGAGAGAGGACATGGTATCTCGGAAGGTCAGGCACAGCGTATAGCCATAGCCAGAGCATTTGTAAGAAAGGCTCCGCTGCTTATCCTTGATGAAGCCACCTCAGCTCTTGATGAGAATACGGAAAAGGAAGTAATAAAAGGTCTTCAGCAGCTTGAGCCGCGTCCGACCTGTATAGTAGTAACTCATAGAAAGAGCATACTTACTTATTGTGACAGAGAGATCAAGATTGAGAACAAAAACATGGAAGAGATACAGTAAAAGTAGTACCTTCCCCCAAAGTGCTTTCGGCACTTATAGTTCCACCGTGCCGTTCAATAATGGCACGTGCTATGGAAAGTCCGAGGCCACTGCCGGAGGATTCTCCGGGGGTGCGGGCATTTGAGACGGTATAAGTTCTTGTAAATATATGGGGTAGTGCCTCGGGCGCTATCCCATTTCCATTATCAGATACGGATATTATAAGTTGTGAACCTGAGGTTGAAAAACCATTATTCTTGGTGTTATTCTTAGGGGAAGATTCGCAGATATGAGCACTAAGTCGAATGAAGGTTGCTTTTTCTCCGGCATATTTAGCAGCGTTGGTCATCAGATTATCCAGGACACGAACAATTTTCTGTGGTTCAATGTTTATTGTGCAGTTTAGATCGTTTGCAACATCCAATTGCATGTCAAACCTGTCATATCTGGAATCTATTATTGCATCATAATAGTATTCCTCCAAAAATGTACAGGCGTCCAGTGAAATGAGATTAAGAGCCCGGGATGCATCTTCCACGCTGAAAAGAAAATACATATCATTGATGAGGTCTTCTAGTGACGCGGTGCGTCTATCTATAAGTGAAAGAATTTTGTTTGTTTCGGAGGGAGAAAGGTTTTCTGAAGATAGTGCCAAATCGACGGCACTGCGGATGGCAGTGATCGGAGACCTTAAGTCATGAGATATATTGGCAAGCATCATTTCTCTTTCTTTCTGGAGAGCCTGAAGCTTTGAATGAGCCTCTAACAACTCACTTGTCAATTCTTCTACGGATTTTGTTTCAAGGTTTGGTGATTGGAAGGCTTTACTCATTTTTCATATCATGCCGCAGGCATGCTTACACATCGGGGTCGTGCCTGGAGCGGCGCCGATGGAAGTTTGAAAGTGTAACTCTCAAACTTTATCTCCTAAGAAAAAACAGTATGGGTCACTTTACTATGAATTTATATCCTTTAGACCATATGGTTTCTACCATGTTGTAAAGGGCATAATCTATGTTCATTTTTTTACGGAGTCTGCTTACATTTACCATTATAGTACGTCTGTCGAGTTCACTGTATGATCCGAACAGAGCCTTCCCCAGAGACTCAAAGGTGATGGTCTGGTTTGGATGGGAACAGAAATACATCAGAATGTCGTAGTCGCGGTTTGTAAGTTCTAAGTCTTTATCCATATAAAAAGCTTTGTGAAGAGCCATGTCAATCTTGAGATCACCTAATACAAGAGTATTTTGGTCGGTTTTGGGTGCGGTGAGCATGCCGGCACGTCTTAATTGTGCATCAATACGGGCTTTAAGCTCTTTTAGGCTAAAGGGTTTTATTATATAATCATCTGCACCGGTAACCAAGCCCTTTATCTTGTCATCTTCGGATACTTTTCCAGTGAGGAATATGATGGGCACAGCGGAAAATTGCCTGATCCTGTCACATAATTCGTATCCGTCCATGCCGGGCATCATAACATCAAGGACAATAAGGTCCGGATGTTTGGTCTTTGCAATATTAAGACCCAGTAGGGGATTTGAAGCGGTATATACTTTAAAATCCTGCGAAACAAGGTATTTTTTGTTCATCTCCAAAACTGCAGCATCATCATCGATCAGTAAAAGTGTGGCAGCCATATGGTCCCCCTTTTGTATAGACTATAGAAAAAGTAACTTAAGTATTTCTAATTATAACATACAAGGTATTCAATCGCAAATGCTATTTTGCGTTGCGAATTGGCAAGGATAGTGGTATAGTAATATGGTATCGTACTAAAGTAAGGAAACCAGGGGACTATTATGAAAATAGAACGTACGAAAAACGCTACACGAAATATAATGTTCAACGGAATGTCGCAGATGATGAATATGCTCGTTCCGTTTATTATGCGTTCCATAATACTGAATTTCCTGGGAATGGAATATTTGGGACTGGGAGGTTTGTTTAGATCAATACTTTCTATCCTAAACCTTGCCGAGCTCGGTGTAGGCAGTACCATGGTGTTCAGTATGTATAAGCCTATAGCTGAGGATGATAAGGATACTATCTGTGCATTAATGAAACTGTATAGAAAGTTTTATCGGATAATCGGCTTGGTTATCTTGACTATAGGCTTGATCCTGACACCGTTTTTACCAAATCTGATCAGCGGGGAAGTTACAGCGGATGTAAATTTATATGTGCTGTATTTTATGAACTTAGGAAGTACGGTACTTTCATATTGGCTTTTTGCATATAAGAATTGTCTGCTAAGTGCACATCAGCGTGGGGATATAGCAAGTAAAGTTACGATGTTAGTGCATTTGGCGGAGTATTTGTTGAAGATACTTGTACTGATATTGTTCAGAAATTATTATGTTTATCTGGTTATTCAGATACTTTCTCAGGTAACTAGTAATATTTTTGTAGCATTAAGAGTGGATAAACTCTATCCCGATTATTCACCCGGAGGAGAACTGTCAAAAGAGAAAGTGCGTGGCATAGCGACCCGTGTCAGGGATCTATTTACTTCTAACTTTTCTTATGTAATATCGAATTCGGCAGACACGCTGGTTGTTTCATCATTTTTAGGATTGACTGTACTGGCAATATATCAGAATTACTATTTTATAATTTCATCTCTCAAAACCATGATAGAGGTAATTGTAGGAGCCTGTATAGCAGGAATAGGTAACAGTCTTGTCACAGAAAGTGCAGAGAAAAATTACAAAGACTTCAAGAAGATGACTATCCTGTTCGGATGGCTTATGAGTGTAGCCGGCTCGATGCTGCTCTGTATGTATCAGCCATTTATGCATATTTGGATGGGTGAAGAGAATATGCTGGAGATGGGATATGTTATCTGCTTTGTTATTTATTTCTATTCTATAGGAATGAATAAGTTGACCAGCATGTTTAAGGACGCAGCAGGTATATGGAAGATAGATAAATGGAGACCGCTGACGGCAGCACTTGTTAATCTGGCTTTGAACCTTGCTACGGTTAACTGGATCGGGCTTTACGGAGTATTGCTGTCTACGGTTATTTCGATTGTATTTATACAGATTCCCTGGATATTTCACAATTTGTTTAAGGCAGTATTTCCTCATGAACATTTGTGGGAATATGTGCGAATGTTTAGCGGTATAGTGGTGATAGAGTTTATCTGCTGTGTAATGTCTTGGTTTACCTGCTCATTTATCCATTTAGGAGTATGGCCGACTCTTATCATAAATGCGGGGATTAGTTTTGTGATTCCCAATATCATATTCTTTGCTATATTTGGCGGGAATGAAATGTTTAAAGAGTCGGTAACTCAGATAAAAAGAGTACTGTTAAGGAGAAAATAAATTGAATACATTTGGACTGAGCTCATTATTTTTCTGTGCAAAATTTGATTTTGATAAAGAATGGAATTTTGCCTGGCAGCATATCGGTGGAATGATGAATTCACATTTTTATGATGTGATCACATATGCAGGAGCCTTTGCTGCCTGTGTTGTTATATTTTTTGTAAAGAAGCATATAAAGATCAAATGGGTGAATATATTGCTTGCATCACTATTATCGTTGGGGATTTATGGCGGATGTGCTTTTATGTCGGAAAGACTCAGGATGAACAGCATATGGTCGTTTATAGCTTTCGTAGCTCCTGTGGCTTATATGACCATCCTTGAACTGCTCCGAAAAGAATGGATCTACCGCGTAATCGTATACAGTTCTGCCTTGTTCATAGCCGCATATAATTATATATATTGTCTTATCAATGAAGATCATCATAAAATGTGTTATACCCTTAAGCTTTTTATACTTGCTTTCGGGGTGGGCGGATATGTTAAAAATATTATAGAAGATGTTAAAAGAAAGAAAATGACTGTTGATAATGGATCAATCGATATTGCAGAAAAAAAATCGGAGAGCCTTTTAGAAGAAAAGAATATCACAATTGAAGAAAAAAATTCCGGAACATCTTCTGACATCCCGGAATCCGATGACTCAATTAAATGACTTTTTATTAATTCATTAACTTCCCGAACAGCTTAAAGAATAATCCTTTAGGCTGTTTTGTTTTGTATTTTTTTCTTGATATTTTTCCATATTCTCCATATTACTATGGGAATGACGGTTCCTGTTATTGTAAAGGCAATCCACCATAATCCGCTTACATAATTTACAGGAAAACCGGCTACAGTAGATAATGGCCAATTCTTTATATTAGCAACTATCAAATTGACGGGTTTAAAACAAAGGAAGTGGAAGATTACAATTCCCAAAGTGTTTTGCCCTAAAATAATAAAAAGTGTATTTATTCCTTTTACTTTTTCGAGCAAGCCGGATATTCCCAACAGGAAAAACCATCCGGATAAAGAGGCTCCCAACATGAATAAGGGATTAACATAAGTATTATCGCCTATTGATATAGAACCGAAATTTGAAAGAACAATAACGATGGCACAGCCCAAAACAGACATTATAATATAGTGCCATATTTTTATATTTTCGGTTTTAAGCTTACTTAACAACATACCAATATAGTATAAGCAGTAGCAAGAGAAGAACCGGTCAGTAGCAAATACTTCAATATTCTTTAAGCTCATTATATAACCGATGATCAAGAATACAACAGAGATTATTCCCTGAGAGATAATGACTTTTTTAGAATCAGGCAGTATTTTTTTAAGGCAGAAGTCTATGATAACATAGGCTACGGATATATAGAACAATACTCTCAGAAACCAGAAGGCACCGCCAAGCTCTGTATGTCCTGCCATAAACAGACCTTTTACTATATTAACGGCCATTTCTTTTAATGACATAGATGAATGAATACTCACAAGAGAAGGATCCAGGAAGTTTTTTACTCCTTCGTCGGCGGTGTAGATATTCATTTTTATAAATATATTGGTTCCCAATGTAAAAAGGGTATTCCATATTACACAAGGTATCCATAATCCTTTAATTCTTTTAATGACGGTGTTTTTTACGTCGGTTAGCGAATCAGAGTTTTTTTCTTTAATAAAATACCCTGAAGCCATAAAAAATACAGCCATGTGAAACATATATACAAAGTCTGTTCCGGGAAATTTTGCGTGACCTAAAACCATCAGTAAAATTGCGATTCCTTTGAGGATGTCTATTTTTTTATCTCGGTTCATGTGAATAATCCCTTTCAAAATGGGTTTGTAAAAAAAGATAATAGAGTTTGGCTTATTTATCATCTAATAAAAATATTACTACGATTATATAAACCTTGTCAATAATAAATAAAATAACTCCGGGACATCTTTTGACATCCCGGAATCCGATGATTCAAATAATTAACTTTTATTACTTCACTAACTTCCCGAACAGCCTGGAGAAAAATCCTTTGGGCTGTTCTTTTATTTCTTCCTCGGCTTCAGGCTGTTCCTGTTTGAACTGCTCATATTCCGCGTCCAGATTAAAATCATCTGCTGTAAAGCCCTCTCCGTAAGCGGGAGTGGAGTTCTCCAGCGCATCCTGCTCTTCGGGACTTAACCTGTCGAATTCTTCCTGAGTCATCATACCCTGTTTTGCTACGGGCTTATTTCCGTGATTGCCTGACTTTTTCCCCTTCTTATGGGAACGCTTGGTGGTAAATACGACACCGGGGTTTTCACCGGGACGGTTTACACGTATCACGGGTTCGGGAGCTTTGGGCGGTGCGGGATATTCATCTTCACCGGCCTCAGATTCCGAGGAATTACTGCCTGTACTTACCGGGTTACCGGATTTCTTATTACTGCCGGCAGCAGCGGTATTTCCTGACTTGGGATTTTTGCCCGGGATGGAGCCGGTTCCTGTTTTGGAGGGTTCGGCAGTTTTGCTTTCCGGCGCTCCGGTGTTAGCTGCACCGTTTCCGGCGTCTGTTTTCTTACCTTCCTCTATCTCTCTTAATCTTTCTTCTTCCTTTTCAGCCTCACGCTCGGCACGTACTTCTTCAAGCATTTTCAAGTAGCTTTCGCTGTCGTTTAATTCTGCAAGGCTTTCCTTAAGCTGCGCACGGTTTTCTTTTAAAGCTTCTTGCTTCTCGTCCATGGCGGCTAAGAACTCCAGATACTGGGTACGTATGGTCTGGGTGGTGTTATCGATGAGAGCCGCAAGTTCGTCGATGGCGGAGTCTGTAAATGTGAGTGATGCCGCCTGCACGTCCTCGGCTCCTTTTTTTGCTTCTGCTATGATCTCGGATGCCTGGCGTTCGGTCTCCAAGCGGGCTTTTTCCTTGGCACGTGTTGTAGCCTCATACCGGTCCAGTACCTCGTATATGGCCTCGTTTAACTGCTCGAGCAAAGTGAACATCTCGTTCTTTGACATTACTACAAGGTCGGGTGAGTTCTGATAGGCTTCACTTTTGGCAAAAAGGATGTGGATTTTTTTAACGATTTCTTCAACACGTGTAGGCATGTTTGTGGCTCCTCTCATGGATAACACGGATTGTTTCGTGCTTCGCACTTTCACAATCCTGCAAACACCTCGAATCTCGCGGTTTAATGATCGAAAACCGCTTCTTCTCGGTGTTTGTGCACTCGCAATGTCCGGAAGCCTTTTTAAGCAAGCTTAAACGTCTTCCGGTCTTGCTCGTTTTGTTATCATATCTTAAACCTGTACCCCGCACCCATATAGTTTCTATATACTGGG
>Ga0247608_10000896_pt1 | contig 44369 bp, 41 predicted proteins | sample 176DNAGHGlowgp2_FD_193490 | JGI IMG/M metagenome (GOLD analysis project Ga0247608, IMG submission 193490) | Sheep rumen microbial communities from Palmerston North, Manawatu-Wanganui, New Zealand - 1766 DNA GHGlow gp2 | ecosystem: Host-associated > Mammals > Digestive system > Stomach > Rumen ...
TCCGAGGATGGAAGCCATCCGCAATGAGACCGACCACTTGGAGATGATCGTTGAAGACGGCCTCTGGTCACTGCCCAAGTACCGCGAACTGCTCTTCATCCGATAGTGCCAGGCTTGCTTACCTTTGGGAGGGATTATTTGTTTCTTTTTAGATATCGCCACCGAAGAATAGACTGTGAAGAGTCAGGTATGCAATGACAAAAAGACACACGATGACAAAGGACAAACTACAAAGCAAAGCCTGTAGAAACGTCGTGTGTAAGGCGTATAAGCATACTTGCATCGGTATGTATATGCTCAGGAGTCCGGCCATGAAGCTATACTTAAATCCAGGTCTTGGTTCTTTCGCCAACCTGATGTCCCTGCCACAATGATCGCAAACGGTGTCATAGTCTGTACCCCTCAGCAGATACTTGAGGCACCGCTTCAGGGATACAGTCTGATGGCAATATGGACATTCCCGGTTCTTCATTGCAGCTTCTCTTTCAGGGATTGCAATTCGAAATCAAAATTATGGAGGCCGTGGAGTTGGATATCTTCACGTACACGGCGACCATCAGGGGTGAAAGTCTCATAGTGAGGGATGCCGCTGAACTCCATGAGCTCTTGCAAGCGACGGAAATCGGCATTGGTGACGCAAACGGTTTCTTCGCCGGCGAGCCATTCTGCCACGTATTTCTTATAGGCATCGCTACCCTCAGTAGTGCGCTCGCCGGCTATGAAGATGAGTTTCACATCGTCGCGCTTGGCAATCTCAGCACGCAGAGCCTTACTGCTCTGGATGGCAGCACGACAGGGGCCGCAACCCATGCCCCAGAAATCAATCATCAGATAACGACCTGGGTATTTGGCTATGATGTCGCGGATGATCTCTGCACCAGGACCTTCGGGCAAAGAAGAGGTTAGTTCTGTCTGCGACATTCTGGCCTGATAGAACTCCTCAGCCTTCTGGCGAATATATGGATGAGTTAGTGCAGAGAGATAAAGGGGATACATGTTACTCACCGATTCGGTGTTGGCCGCGATAGAGTCGCGTTGTGACTTGACAATTGTCGTATCTGCCATGATGATGGGAATCGCCACTTCATTCTGCCGCCACAGGTCGAAGCTGTTCTGCATATCATTGAGCATGCAGAGCTGTGCTGTCAGATTATTAGGCTTGCCCGTCAACTCACCCAGCATAGCGTTATTCCTTTCTATAGAGAGCTTCCTTTTTGCAAAGTCGTAGTCGTAAGTCCCGTCTTCACCCTCCATCGTTTCCTGTTTTACTTTGCGGACAGGTTCTGCGAACTGAATGCGGTTGAGAGTAAAGAAGAAGTCATGGCTCATCAACAGCAACGGATTGTCGAAGTCGATGCGTTGCAATGCCTTGTAATTGTTGATGTCGCCTACCATTTGCAGTTCCACGCTGTCTGTCACCAATCGTGTCCAGCTTCCGTCTTCGTTTTCCTTCCAAGGGGATAGTCTTTCTTCATGATACATGGCATAGTCCATCAAGGCTAAAGCGTAAATGGACTGCATTTCGCCTAAGGCCAGATGTATCTCCATCGGCGTGAAGTGGTCACGACGGCTGATCATGTCGATACGGTTCAACATATTCTGCCACACTTGTTCTGCCAAGAGGTTGGCTTCATTGAAATTTCCCTCGAACATATTGAGAGCCCTGCCTAATTCCTGTAATCGCAAATCGGATTTCAGCCATCGTTCCACATCATGGCAGCTGCCGTTGTTATAGAAGCACTCATATTGTCCCCACTCGTTTGGTTGCACAGTGATTTCGATAGTTTCACCAGGACGGGCAAAGAATGGTATCTCGTAGAATCCTACCTTCGATTCTTCCGAGGCATAGAACGACAGCTTCATAGGATAACTAAGCAAGATTTGCTTTTCGAACGTGCCGTCGGGTTCTATCTCTATCAGGAGTGTACCATTGTTCTTTTTCGTCACGTCGTACACATAGCTCTCCATTGCCGTAAATCCGAAGCGCTCTGCGTCGTAGCCCTCAATACGACCACGTATGGTGACACTGTCCGTCTTCAGCCAATCCGCAGGCAGTGTATATGGATTGTCGATATAGAACTGCTGTAATGTGGGTGCCTTTATGGCCATCCCCTTATCGTGAATACCGAGGAGCATAAAAGCATTCCGCACATCGCCTTCGATGAAGTCAAAGATCTGCACATGCTTTGGCATCGGCTCGAAATGCATCGTAAACTCAGTCACGCCGTTCTCTGGCGACTGTACCCATGTATCGAGGGCTATACCCTCGGCAGAGTGTAGCGGATAACTGTTGCCATTCTCATCCTTGAGGTAGCTTTCCTTCACGAAGCGGAAGTATTGCCCTTTAGGATACTGTATGGTGAAATGTACAGAGGTAGCCGTATCTGTCAACGTGACTTCGCGAGCTATTAACTCCCCCTGAAAGACATTTGCACAAGCCATCGCTTCAGGACTTTTTATGGTCTTGACAGTTTTCGCCAACCCAGTCAGACAGACGAAAGCTAACAGTAATGTTGGTAATAGTTTCTTCATATTATTGTCTATTTATTGATCCGGGCGTTCAGCAGATTGCAGATTTCTTGTGGTTTCAACGATAGGAAGCCTACGTAGACTTCGTAGGGATAACCCTGAAGGGCTGCTTTGAAGCGCTGTTTACGATCCTTAGCAATTTCCTCTTCCGTGATACCTGCCTCAACATTGTCCTTATAGCGTATGCCAATAAACTTGCGGACTTTGTACTTGCCGACGTAAAAAGAATCAACACCTGACAGTTGCACGACCCATGGTTCCGGAGCGTTCACTCTCAACTGAACATCCGTAATAACAAGATGGGTCTTGCGTTTAAAATATGCAGGGACTAAATTGAATGCAGCAATGCAGACAAAAAGTGTTATCATATGATACTTATTAGCCCCCATAGCCCCTGGTCCTCCTATGGCGGCGCTAACACCCATGATAACTGCAAATACAACTATCATTACCAATAATATGTAAATCCACACCATTGGGGACATGTTGATTCTTATCTCTTTCATATATTCAGATACTATTTCACGATGATTCTGGGATGATAATTGAACAGTTTCTGGTTGTCGCGGAGCTCCTGGACGTCGAGGGGGAGCACACAGCCCGACCAGTTGGCTCCCCATGCGTTGAAGGGTTCTCCTTCTGGAACGATGTAGGTGACTTTCGTCAGTTCCAGGGGTAAGGGGTCGAAGACCAGCACGTAGGCCACATAGTCACCGGCATTGCCCTCCATGAAGAACAGTTCGTCCATAGGAAGACCCTGTATCTCACGGATCTTGTACTGATGACCTCTATCATCAACCAGTTTGGTGTCGTGTCCGAAACTCCAGTACTCAGTGGTCCAGTTCTGCTCGAAGCCTATGGCGAGGTAGGTAGCCTCGGGTGTGCGCCATAGTGCCATCGTGCCATCTTTCAGAGGCTTGATCAGATGCGCATCCCTCATCACTTTCCAGGTGTTCCAGTTCTGTGCGTCGTAGGGCTTATCCTCACTCATGTGTTCTTTGTGCACATAAGGCTTATGGAACTGTGGAATGGTGTCGTAGTCTTGATATTCTAGGGTGCCGGTAAACCCATGACCAATGGTGATGGGGGCACCCATCATTCCCCAGTTTGGAAGGCCATAGATTCTCACCTCCTTCGTCGTCTCGGCCAGTGGGGCAAAGAACACCTTCAGGTCGACCACATCGTCTATCTTCGCCCTGACGGTGAAGTGCTTACGATAGGTATCAGGCTCCGTGCGACGAATACGATACTGAGCACCCGTCTCCTGATCCACGAGACAAGTCTCTTCAGAGGTCAGCCATAGATTGGTCACCTCATCGGCAGGCATGCGCAGATAGCAGTGCAGCACCGTCTCATTGTTCTCCTCTGTCAGTCGCCAACTCATCGGCATATAGGAATGGGCATCCTGCAGCACGTTTGTCAACTCTGGGAAAATTTTCAGATAATCCTTCTCGATGGCAACATTCTCGGCATCGCAATAGTCCTTGATCCAGTCCATATTCGTCTTATGCCAGACTGCTGTAGTCTTTTTCGTCTTCTGGTCTGTCTTGACTTCAGGACGCGACACGAATATGCCCGCGCCTTTAGCATACTCCTTGGTTCCTGTCGTTTCCGACTGGAAAGTGTAGGTGGCTGTTGCTTTGAATGCTTTCGGTTGTGCCTGTAAGGTGAAACTTGTCATAGCCAGAAGGCTCACAAAATAGATTCTTTTCATACGGCTTTTCTTTTTAAAATAATGTACTCACGTTGGTTTGCGTTAGTTGTTCACGATATTTCTGATAACAGGCCGATGAGATGTCCGCCTCTATCGGTGAGTGGGTGCTGTATAACAGGATGCGCCCGCCAACGATGCGCTCCGCTATCCAGAGGTACTTTTCATTCTTATGCAGATCCTTCAGGGTGAAGAAGAATTGTTGGTGCGAGAAGTTCAGCAGGTAGCCTGGTGTCTTGCTGTCATACCAGCAGGCGGCCTGCAACAGGCGTCCGAAGAGGTTCAGTTCCTGCTTGTCGTCGAAGACGTAGGCCTTGCCAACGGCCATGCTGTCGCCAGGCGTGCAATCCATCGACACGGCCTCCACCTCGTTAAACGCCGCCATCTTCGCAATGAACTCGTCCATGCGGCTGGGTGCCTGATAGGTGGAGTCTGCCGTAGGGACATAGGCTGCGTAGTGCAGATTAGGAATAGCCTCCTGACTCCTGACTACTTCCTCCTGACTCTTGACTACTTTCTCCTGACTCTTAGGAGCCAAGTTTGCGATTGTACGAACGGCCTGTACTGTTGATTTATCTTGCTTATTTACTGTGTTTTGGCTGTCTATACTGACAGTTTTCTTCGTCTGTACTATAGACGGCCTGACCTTCGGCTCTTGTTTGACGTGCTCCGCCACTAGAGTGTCATCGTTGCCGATGGTCGCTATCGTCAATCCTACACCTATTAGTAATAATATAGAGGCAGCCACAGCCATCCAGCGCCAGATTGGGCGACGGCTCTGTTTGGGGGCAATTTCCTCCATGATGCTGTCGCAGAAGTCGACAGGCACCTCAGGCTTCGCCCGTCGAGCTTCCCTCCGGCGCAGGGCCTCACGCAGATCTTGATCCTTCAGTTCATTCATTTTCTTTCTGTTTAATCATCTGTAAGAGTTTCTTTCTGATGCGATGGAGCCGGGTGGCCAGTGCATTTGGTTCGGCATCCATGATATAGGCGATTTCCCTTAACGGTCGGTCCTCGTAATAATAGAGGTGCAACAGCATCTGCTCGTCAGGCGATAGATCGTCGATGGCCTCTTCCATCAGAGCGATGCGCTCCTCGCGACCTGTTGACAGCTCTTCGCCGTCCATCATTGCCGGTATCTCTGCCATGTCCACATAGTGCGGCTGTTGTCGCCTCAATCGGCTCATCGATTCGTGGTAGGCAATACGGCAGACCCATGTGCAGAACGACGATCGGAATTCGAACGACGCCAATGACCGGAAAGCCTTCACGAAGGCATCCTGAGCCACCTCCCTGGCATCCTCGACATCAGGCACCAACTGCAACGTGAAGCTAAGCACCTCATGTGAATAGGTATTCACAAACCAGGCATACTCCTCGCGCTTGCCGCTGAGTATCCGCCCAATGCGCTGACGTTCACTTTGTGTCCGTACATCACGACTCGGCCAATCATGAGAGCATGCAGGTTCTCGCTGTTCCGTACGGTCACTTTGTATCTGACCGCTCATGCTGATGACTTCGCTCATTCTACCTTATAGACAAAGGTTATTTCAAATGATTACAGGTTTATGTGTTAAAGAAACAAAAACGGCATCCATCATGGTTGAGAGATGTCGTTTAGGATTGCAAAACTTTATCCAAAAAGGAAGGAACACTCTACATCAGCCCGTCGACGGGGAGGCTGGTATCCTTGCGGTAGGCGAGGCCTGTGACGACGCAACAAAGGTCACCGTGCTGATTGGTGATGCGCACATCGACATAAGGTATCTTATGATGGTTGTAAACCTCAGTGGCTTCGGCCGTGAGCGTATCACCAACTTTGGCACTATGGAGGAACATGATGTTGTTCTCAATGCCAAAGGTAAGACTACCGCGGCTGTTCATAACGGCGGCTATCGCGATGTCGGCCAAAGTAAAGAACACGCCTCCCTGACAGACGCCCCCTGCATTAAGATGTTCGGGGGTAACAGTCAGTTCAGCTGTAGCATAGCCTTCACGCACTTCCTTGAGTTCACAGCCACTGTTGGCAGCAAAACGGTCGTTAAGGGAGAGATATTCCTTGAGGGTCATGAATGTTGAGAGTTAGAAAGTGACAAGGTGATGTTCCATCAGTTTACCAACGATGGGGATGAGTTGGTCAACGGGAGTGCCGATGATCTCGCTGATAGCGATAAGATCGTTACGGCCGTCGGCATAGGCCGTGAAGTGCTGCATAGCACGGAAAGCTGCGTAAGTACCCTTCTGACTAATCGTGGGATAAAGCCCGCGCTTACCTAACTGGGGCTCGCAGGGACAAGTCATCTGATAGTGGCGGTTATATTCCAGGGCGTTGATGACCTTCACCATCACATCATAGGAACCCTGAAGCCCTGCGGGACTGATGAGGGAGAGATCATCGGCAGAAGTATGATACTCCGGATACTCATGATACTTGCTGCGACAGAAGGCGCACACCGGCAGTCCGACGCCTGCAGAACCATACTGGCGTTCGTCGGAGGCACGTTTCATGAACGAATAGCGGATATAGTCGGGATAGTGAAAGTGGAGTACATTCTCCAACACGCGGTCAGCCAACGTGTCTTCGTACTTTGTACTAACCATCGAATAGGTACGATCATCGCCCACGCAACTCAATACGAAACCGGCCTTGACGTGCTGTTGCATCGACTTTATGTTTCGGCTCAGATATGTAATAGAACCGATCGTCTCTGGTACGATGATAAAGCGATAGGTATATCGGCGTTTAGGGAGGCTCTGGACATAGCGGATAAGTGCAGTCATCAGACATGGGCCGGAAAGCTCATTGTTGGCCATCGAGGGGTGGCAGAGGTAGGTGGAGAAGAATACCTCCTCGTCGGTCTCGCCAGGCACGATGAGTTCGCCGTAGGTGAGCGAACCGTCGGCGAGAGTGCTGTCGATGCAGACCTCGTACTCAGGGTCTGTCAACTGCTGCTTCTGACGCTCAGACATGCAGAATCCCCAACGCTCCTTATAATAAGATGTGACGTAGGGAATCCAGTCGGGTTGCTCGGGCTGGGTGTAGACATGCTCCAACAGTTCCTCGCGGCTCACCATCTGATGAATAGGCACGGAATAGCCGAGCACATGGAGGTTGCTATCACGGAAGTCGATAACGGTTTCACCGTCTTTCCGACGTATCCAACCGCCTCGGATATTCCACTCTTTGGGTACGGTCCAGTCAAACACCTCTGTACCTGAGGGCACCTCAAATACCTGCATCTCCGGCACATGTTCACGGATGATACCCAATGACTGCCGGAAGCCGTCGCCCGTAATACTACGGCAGATAGGGAACAGCCTCACCGCCAAGTCGTACATTTCTTTTCCCGCCATCTGTATACTCATCTATAAGCTATAAACAATTCACAGCGGCATAGCACTGGCGGAGGGCCAGATGGCGATGCACGCTAAAGCCGTTCTTGTTGACACCGTCGACATCATGGTATTTGCCCACGTAGATACGGTCGCCGTTATGGTCGGTATCACAGCACCAGACGAAGTCGTGATACCACAGTCTGCCGTCGTAACAGAACCAACATGCAAAGAAGGACCAGGCGCATAGGATGGCTGAGGGAAACGCATAACTGTCTGCCATCAACTGTTCGGGCATAACAGCACGCGAGGCCTCGATTACCTCCTTGCGAAGGAGATACCAACGTGATTCAAGCGGTTGGTCAATAAAATCTTCATGCATATACCAGTCCTGATTGTAGAAACAGGGTTCACTCACATCTGGATCGACACCGAAAACCTCCCGTAAGTTTCTGATGTTGACAGTCTTGTCACCAATACAGGGCAAACCCATAACGAGAAGATAATCTGTTACGCAAGCCTCCAACTGTTCCATCGAGTAGTTCATATCAGGCACGGTAATCTCTGTTCCCCACCCCAGTCGTTCCAATAGCGGTTTCAACTCATCCGGACCAATGAAATTATTACCAAAGAGTTGCTTCAGTCTGTCAATTGTGCTTCTTTCCATTTCTGGTAATCTATTACTTCCTGTGCACTGGCCAAATGGCCCATCTCTGTGTATTTCTCTATTCTAAGTATTTCGCCCTCGAGACGTTCAAAGCGTGTACCCCACCCCTTGTCGACAAACCAATCAAGGTTTCGGGCAGGGGCATTATAGAGCGTGATGCCACTATTAGTATCAAGGACTTCACGTAGGAACGTCAAATAAGCCCTATATTGATGCTCGTGCGATGCCACAAGAATCAGTTTCTTCCATCCGCGCTCCACCGCCATGCGCACCACCTCAACAGCTTGTTCTCGGGTATTCAACGAACGGTCTTCATGAATGATGTCTTCCTCAGGCACACCCTCCTTCAGCATCCGCGGCAGCACCTCGGAGAAGGGGAAACTACCATAGTCGTAGTCGGTAATATTGCCGCTGAAGACAATCTTCGGCGCCTTCTGCTGCTTGTATAGGCTCACGGCCTTACGGAAACGGTCGAAACCGTCACCCTCGAGCAAGATAATCGCATCAGAGGGTGACAGACAATCGTTGTCGACAATCGCAAGAATCTTTTCTCTGTCTGTGATCATAGGTCTTCCCAGAATATCGGGTCACGGGCGGGAATGTCCTTATTGACAACTTTGCCAATGATGGTCTGCTTGAACTTAGGAGGGATTCCGAGTGCAGGACGCAGCACATCGATATCCTCAGTAGTAATTACCTGCCCCTTCTTCAGCGGACGCTTGGCATAGAGACAACGGCGCTGCACAAAGACAGTCTCTCCCTCTTCTGCAACCACTTCCTTGCGTGTGGAACCCATCGCGCGCTCCACCTCACGGATGGAGTCGACCATGAACTTAAACTCCTGCGGCTCCATCGAATGAGGATGGTCGGGTCCCTTGTCAGTCTTATCAAGCGTGAAGTGTTTCTCAATGACACGACCACCAAGCACTACCGATGCCAAAGCCACCACGTGACCGGGCGAGTGGTCGCTGTAACCTGTCAGACAGTCAAAGGCACTCTGATAAGTTTTCAACACATTCACGTTGGCACTATCAATCTTCGATGGATAGTTGGTGATGCACTGCATGAGCACGAGGTCCTTATTACCTGTTTTCTCTATGGTACGCACGGCCTCGTCAATCTCAGACATTGTGGCATCGCCTGTGGCCAGCATCACGGGGATGCCCTTCTTAGCTGTATACTCCAGCATCTCCAACCAGGTAATCTCACCTGAGCCGATCTTGATGAACGGCAATTTCATGTCGGCACAGAGGTCGATGGCCTCCTTGAAATAAGGCGAGGTAGAGAAGTCGATGCCCACCTTCGCACAGTAGTCGGCCACCTCCTGGTGCCACTCGATGGGGAACTCTACATCGCGGAACACCTCCGTCACCGTACGGCCCCACGAGCCGTGAACGCCGTGAAGGGTCATCTTCGAAAAGCCACCCTCCGAGACGATACTCTCGGCCTTGAATGTCTGGAACTTGGCGCAGTCTGCACCTGCCTCTTTCGCGGCATCGATCAGGCGCTTGGCCTTGTCGAGACTGCCGTCGAAGTTACCGCCGATCTCGGCGATGAAGTAAGTGGGATAGTCCGGACCTATCATCCGGTTCCCGATCTTAATGTTCTTGTTAAATTCTAACATATTTCTATCTTTTTGCAATCAAATCTCCTTCTTTCTGTTCGACATCATCGTTGAGATGACTCACTTCGGGATGCTCGGCGAGCCACGCATAGATGCGCTCGTTGGCGATGGGCTTCCCGTCGTAGAGCGCCTCATAGATACGCTGGGCGAGCGCATAGTCATTATCGGTGTCCACCGTTAGACGATAACTGCCGTTCAGCGTCAGATGATACGGCACCCGCTTCACGGTGAATCGCTCAGGGTGTGTATATAAATAAGGTGTTACATGCTCACGCTCACGGTCGGAAGATGCCAGACGATAAGCCTCCTCGAGACCCTCGGCATAGAACACCTCCACACCCGTTCCCAGCGGCGCACCCTCCGACGACACATAGTCGCAGTCGTTCAAGCCCTCAATCTGACGGTCTGCCTGCAGCCAGTCCACAAAGGGATTATCACTCGTGGCGCGCACCACAATCTCCGGCTGGTACTTGTGGATGCAACCGATAAAGCGCTCCTGCACGTTATCCTCACTCCCCCGGAACGACGGAATTCCCCGTTCCTCCAGAAACTGCTCCAGTTCGTCGTTGCGCTCACCCGTCGGGATGGCGAACACCACCTTATCTATATGTTGGCTCAGACTCAGACGCTCAAACACATGTTCGGCAATCGTCTTCCCCGCCAGCGGCATGATCACCTTATCCGGCAATCTCGACGACGTCAATCGCGCCTGTACAATACACAATACTTTCATCACCTTTTCACTATTTCACCATTACCAGATTGTCCAGCCGCCATCCACCTGGATGTTCTGCCCCACCACATAACGCGAGGCATCAGACGCCAGGAAGAGCACAGCGCCCTTCAAGTCCTCCGGATCACCCAGACGGTGCGACGGATTCTTGTCTCTCAGACGGTCGGCAAACACCTTGTTCTCCTGCACCTTCGGCGAGGGGAACGGCCCTGGTGAGATGCTGTTCACGCGGATGCCCCGCTCGATGAGGTACGTACCGAAATAGCGCGTCGTCTGGATCACGCTCGCCTTTGCAGCACTGTAGTTCACCGGTATCAGCGACGCCTCGCAAGGTGGCTCATACACAGCCAGATACGGCGACACAATGCCGTACATCGACGCGATGTTCACGATCGAACCGCCCTTCTTCATAAACGGCAACACCTCACGGATGCACTTATACACGCTCCCTGCGATACCGTCGATACAGCGTGCCCAGTCGTCATCCGTCAGATCCTCCGAACGTTTGCCAATACCTGCATACTGTGCCGCATTGTTAATCAGCACGTCGATGCTTCCTGCCTCCGTCGCCACCTCCGTAAATGCCTCACGGATGCTCGCGGAGTCCATGATGTTGATCTTCACGAACCGGAGCTTCGTATCGGCCCCGAACACCTGAGAGAACTTCTCGAGGCTGGTTCCAGCCACATAAACGAGTGCCCCTGCATCAGCCAGTGCCTCAGTCATAGCTCTTCCCAGATGGCCACAGCCACCTGTAATCAGGGCGGTCTTGCCTTTCAGCGAAAACAATTCCAGTGTACTTGCCATTAATTCTTATTTTTATTGCAACGGGCGGTGTAGAAATCACGGAAGTCGGCCCAGCGATAGTAGGGATACTGTGTGGTGGACACGGGCAGACTGGCCTCACGTCCGTTGAGCAGGCACTTCACGAGGATGTCGTCAGACCCCTTCTTCCCACGATAGAACACCAGCTGCAGGTTCGAGGCCTTACCCGTCTGCCAATTCTGATAACAGTTCTTCACATCATAAGGATCCTCGGGGTCTTTGTCTGCACCGTTGAGACCCATGAGTACGGTCAGAGGCCCAAGACAAGTGTCGTGGCCAAAACGCAAATCGGCTATGTGGTCACTCTGTCCGGACAAGACGGCATCGGCTTTCTTGATGATATCCTCCAGAATAGGAATCATCTCATATTGAGGTCCGAACACCCAGGAATAGGAGCCGAGGTTCGACTGTTCCCATTGGGCTGCGATTTCCTCATCGGTGACAAGTCCAACCATCATCCCTTCATGTCCGATACTCGGTAGCGATGTATAAAGGTTGATCAGGTTGCTTCCGATGTGATGAAGGTTACCTGGCAATGAATCAGTACTGGTGAACGTGCGCTTAACAATCTTATCACGCAACGACTCGTCGGTAGGAAACTTATCACGATTCTGTTCCCATCGCGGTGTAGCCTTGGGGAAGCTGTGCTTCACGGGATTCTGACGATCACTGGGTACCACGCCGTCGAGTGTAAAGCGCGATGACTGTTCACGGATCTCAATCTTCGGGTTACACTGTACAAGTTCCTGACAGAACGACGACATGCTGAGCACACAACGGCCCGTAAGTGACGAAATCGCCAATACATTGCCTCCCTTCTTGAACACCTCAGGGAAGTTGTTATACATCGTCCGGGCGATATACTGATGCTGCTCCCATCCGAGATCAGAGAGCTCACTCACACCCGTCTGCAGTTCTTCCTTCGCAGCCATGAACTTCTCGTAGAAAGCCTCGCCCTCCTTCGTCAGCTGACCGCGCTCATGCGCCTTCGACAGCAGATTGGCCAGCTCCTGATAGAGCATTGCATTCCAATAATATCGAGAACCATGCCGGCCGTAATGGCTGATGTAAAACGGTTTGTAGCCTTTCGGAGCCTTCGTCAGCTGAGGGTTGACAAACTGATACGGATAGTCTGTGCCGTATGCCTTACGGGGGTCAGTCTTCAACTCGTCAATGGCCGCACTTCCCTGTGCCCAGGCCGCTGAAGCCACGAGCACCATGAACAAAACAGAAAACAACTTTTTCATAATGTGCAGAATTATCGCTACAAAAGTAAAGAAAAAAAACGAATAATTCACACTTTTACGAGTTGTTTTAAATGTATTTAGCTTTTACTGATGCTTTCAATACGTAGTTTCACCAGACCAGCAGGTACACGCACCTCCACGACATCGCCAACCTTCTTATTCAGCAAAGCCTGTGCAATGGGCGACTTGATGGAGATTTTACCCGCCCTCAGGTCTGCCTCGTGCGGACTGGCTATCGTATAGGTCATCCGGCTATTGGTTGTAAGATTCGTCATCTCCACGCGACTGAGCAGCTGAACGCTGTCCGCACCGAGACGCGACGTATCGATGACCCTTGCATTAGCCAGAATACGCTGTTTGAAACGAATCCTGCCAAGAAGACGGGCCTGTTCACGCTTTGCAGCATGATACTCGAAATTCTCACTGAGATCACCTTTATCACGAGCCTCGGCGATAGCATCTCTCACCTGGGGCAACTCTACACTCTCCATCTGGCGGAGTTCAGCCACGAGCTTGTCGTAGCCCTCCTGAGACATATATTCCACACTCATAGTCCTTTTCCCGAATTATACCTTACTTGTAATCTCACGGGCGCGCTCCAGAGCGAAATTGATGTGAGAACAGATATTCTCCTCGCCAAGCATCTTATCAAAGCCAGCACGATGCAACACAGCCTGCACGGCGGGATTCACACCTGAAAGCACCACCTGGATGCCCTCACGCTGCGACATCAGACACAGGTTCGTGAGGTTATGGATGCCTGTAGAATCTACAAACGGCACCTTACGCATACGAATGATACGAACAAGTGGCTTCTGACGCTGATGACGCAAGACTCCCATGATCTCCTCGAAACGGTTACCAGCTCCGAAGAAATAGGGACCGTTGATCTCATAGACCTCAACACCCTCAGGGATGGTGAGATGTTCAAGGTTACCCAATTGGAAGTCACTTTCCTCTTCCTCAGGATTGATTTCCTGAGAGATGACCTTCACGTCAGTGGTCTCAGCCATACGGCGCATGAAGAGCAAACAAGCACAGAGCAGGCCCACCTCAATGGCAATGGTGAGGTCGAAGATAACTGTCAACAGGAATGTCACCCAAAGCACGATAACGTCACTCTTGGGATTCTTCAGAATGCTTGTGAACGAGCGCCATCCACTCATATTGTAGCTGACGATGACAAGCACACCAGCCAGACAGGCCATAGGGATATACTGTGCCAGCGGCATGAGGAACAGGAAGATAAGCAGGAGCACTGCGGCGTGGACGATACCTGCGACAGGCGTGCGGCCACCGTTGTTGATATTGGTCATCGTACGGGCAATGGCACCCGTAGCGGGAATACCGCCGAAAATGGGTGATGCCAGATTGGCCACTCCCTGGGCGATCAATTCTGTATTAGAACAATGACGGTCGCCTATGACACCATCGGCGACAGTGGCAGATAGCAGCGACTCGATGGCCCCCAGGATTGCGATGGTGATAGCCGGTGAAACGAGCCCCTTAATGACGTCCCACGAGAGATCAGGCACCTGTGCGCCAGGCAATGTAGCGGTGATGGAGAAGCGGTCGCCGATAGTCTCGATAGTGGTCACACCCACATACTGTTTTAGCAACAAGGCAGCAACCGTCATGAGAATGATGGCAATCAGCGAGCCAGGCAGCTTCTTCAGTACATTATTATAGCGGGCTATCTTCGGCCATAAGGCGATGACGGCCACAGAGCCAATGCCGACGCCGGCACTCCACCAGTCAATCGTACAGAAACTTTCGAAATAGGCCATCCACTTCTCAATAAAGTCGGATGGAACGATGGCCATCGACAATCCCAACAGATCCTTAATCTGCGTGGTGAAAATAGTCAGTGCGATACCACTGGTAAAGCCCACGACAATGGGGTATGGGATATACTTGATGATCGTACCCAGATGGAGCAGTCCGAACATGATGAGGAAGACACCCGCCATGAGTGTGGCAATGGTCAGGCCCTCAAAACCATATTGCTGTATAATCCCATAAATAATAATAATGAACGCGCCCGTAGGACCTCCGATCTGCACCTTTGAGCCTCCGAGTACGGAGATGATGAGACCAGCCACGATGGCGGTAATAATACCTTTCTCCGGCGTCACACCTGACGCGATACCGAAGGCAATAGCCAACGGAAGGGCTACGATGCCCACAATGATACCTGCCAGCAGGTCAGTGGTAAACTGCCGACGGTCGTAATGCTTAAGTACCGAAAAAAGCTTCGGTCGAAATGTTAATGTCGTTGTCATATTCTCTTGTTGACTCTGAAAACAGGGCGCAAAATTACTAAAAAAGCTAAAAAACAACTTCATATGTGACAACTTATTCAAAAAAGGTGTAATTTTGTTGCCGAAAATCAAGACCATTTCGTTTAATTTAAAAGAAAGCATTATGAAAAAGGTTTTATTTGCAGTGGTGGCTATGATCGCCATCGGTTTCGCTTCGTGTACGAACAAACAAGCTCAGGCTCCCGCAGAGGCTGAGGGTGTGAACATTGAGGAAGTTGTGGGTGACGCCACTTCCCAGTTGCAGGCTGCCATCGACGGCGCTGATGCCGGCAAGTTGCAGACTGTGATCGATGCCATCAAGGCAAAGGCTGCCGAACTGGACCCTGAGATTGCCAAGGAGTATATCACAAAGGTTCAGGAGTTCCTGAAGGAGAACGCCGACAAGATCAAGGCTTTCGCTGGTGAGAATGAGACTCTGAATGCAGCTATTACCGCTCTGACTGCTGCTCCTGCCGACGCCATCGTCAGTGGATTGAATTCTGCCGTCGGTGCTGCTGGTGATGCCGTCGAGGGTGCCGTTGAGGATGTCCAGGACGCTGCCGCCGAGAAGACTGAGGAGATCAAGGATGCAGCTAAGGAACAGGCCGGCGAGGCTGTCGATGCTGCCGCCAACAAGGCAAAGGACGCACTGGGACTTTAATGTTCATTGAACATTGAAGATTGAATATTGAACATTGACATCATTCATGAAACATCATCTTTTAGCACTGGCAGCTGTACTCTTGAGCATGGCTGCCAGTGCTGCAAACTCAACTAAGACTTACACCGTGACCGTCGTTTACGACGGAACAAAGGCCACCGTCACTATTCCCAACGAACTTTCCGGCTACGTGAGCTGTCCGAGCGGTGAATCATCGCACGTCAAGCTCATACAGGCAGAGACTGTCAGCGACAAGACCACAGGTGAGATTATCTACTCGCTGAAAGGACAGACTGACAACGGTGAGTTCTACTTCATCGGCGACTACAAAGCAACGTTGAAGCTCGACGGGCTGACACTGGCCAATCCTGACAGTTCGGCCGTACACATCAAGGACGGCAAGCGCATCAAGGTGAGCATGTCACCCAACACGGTAAACACCCTGAGCGACGGCGTGGCCGACAGCACCTCGAAAGGCTGTTTCCACTGCAAGGGCCACACGGAGTTTGCCGGCAAAGGCACGCTGAACATCAGCAGCAAGTTCAATCACGCCGTTTTCAGTAAGGAATATGTGGAGGTGAAGAACTGCACGCTGAACATCACCGGAGCCAAGAAAGACGGCATCCACTGTAAGCAGTACTTCCTGATGACCAGCGGTGTGCTGAATATCAGCGATGTGGAGGACGACGGCATCCAGGTGGAGCTGAAGGACACCACGGTGACGGGCACCATCAAGGACCACGAGGACGAGAACAGCGGCATCTTCTATATGACAGGCGGTACGCTGAGCATCAAGAATGTCGGTGCCTACTGCATCAAGGTCGCTGGCACCATTCAGTATTCTGGTACAGGCAAGCAGGACTTCGACACCACGAATGTCAAGGAAAACGATACAGCCATCAACGATCTCGTCATCAGCCCATCACAGGATCGTCCGTCCTATTATGACCTGAGTGGTCGCCGCATGCCAAACAGCGCCGTGCTGCCTCGCGGCATCTACATCGTGAAAGAGGGCGACAGGACAAGGAAGATAGCCGTCAAATAATCCCCCATGATGGGGTTCACTGAATAAAACGGGGCATTCGTTGAACGGATTTGCCCCGTTTATGCAAAATAACTATCTTTGCACGTCGAATAAAAATGATTGGTATGTCATTCAAGAAGGAACACCGGCAAGAGACGCTGATTTATCTGGCGATGTGGGCGATGCTGCTCATGGCGCCCGTGATTAGTCTGGCCATCCGCACAGCCAATACCGACATTACGTTCGACTGGAGCGAGATACTGACGGTGTGGAAGGAGTATCTGCCTTTCTTCATTGTCTTCCTCATCCACAACCACCTTTTCGCCCCACAGCTCATCTACCGCCAGCGCAAGTGGCTCTACATAGGCAGTTGTCTGGCACTCATCATTCTGTTCCAGACCTACGAGTGCAACCATCGTCCCGACTTCAGGGAGATACGACGCCACAGGATTGAGCAGCGGATGGAACGGATGAACAAGTTGCCTGAAGGAGAACACCTTCCCCTACCCCCCGACGAGGGATTTAAGCCAGACGGTGAATTCCAGCCCGACGAGCTTCCGCCATTCGATTTCAACGATCAGGAGCCGAAAGGCAATTTCGATAATCCGGGCCCCAAACGTGACTTCGACGGCAAAGGTCCCAAGGGCGGTTTCGACCGAAAGGGTCCCAAAGTCGAGAATCATCCCCCGCTGATCTTCGGCCAGCACGACATCATCGCCATCATCATCCTCATCCTGATGCTCGGCATGAACCTTGCCATCAAGCTCTACTTCCGTCAGCGGGGAGACCGCGAGAAGATGAAACGGCTGGAGAAGCAAAACCTCGAACAGCAGCTGGAGTATCTGAAATACCAGATCAACCCCCACTTCTTCATGAACACGCTGAACAACATCCACGCCCTCGTGGATATCGACCCCGAGAAGGCCAAGACCACCATTCTCGAGCTGTCGAAGATGATGCGCTTCGTGCTCTATGAGGGCAACAAGCAGCGCGTGCCACTCGACCGTGAGATTGCCTTCCTCCATAACTATATCAAGCTGATGAAGCTGCGCTACACCGACAAGGTGCGCATCACCGTCGACACCCCCGAGGCCGTCCCCAACAGCGAGATTCCGCCACTGCTCTTCATCACCTTCGTCGAGAACGCCTTCAAGCACGGTGTCAGCTACCAGCAGGAGTCGTTCATCGACATCAAGATTGAGGTCGGCTCCCAGCTCTCTTTCACCTGCAGCAACAGCCGCATCCCCAAGGAAGAAGACAAACACGGCGGCGTGGGCCTGCAGAACGTCAAGCAACGCCTCGACCTCATCTACGGCAACAGCTACTCGCTCGACATCAGCGACCAGTCCGACACTTATACCGTCATCTTAAAGATTCCACTATGATCAGAGTATTAGCCATCGACGACGAGCCCCTGGCTCTGCAACAGCTCGTCGCATACATCCGCAAGATTCCTTTTCTGGAGCTCGTCGCCGAGTGCCAGAGCGCCCTCGAGGCCAAGGAACTCCTCAACCGTGAGTCCGTCGATGCCGTCTTCTGCGACATCAACATGCCCGACCTCAACGGTATGGATTTCGTGAAGTCGCTCTCGGTACCGCCGCTCATCGTCTTCACGACCGCCTACTCCGAGTATGCTGTCGAGGGCTTCAAGGTCGATGCCGTCGACTACCTGCTCAAGCCCTTCGGCCTCGATGAGTTCCGCCGCGCCGCCAACCGTCTGAAAGATAGGCTTTCGTTGCCCGCAGCCGCGAGCAACGAAACGCCGGAAGACGATACCATCTTCGTGAAGACCGACTACCGCGTAGTGAAGCTTGCCGTGAGCGACATCCGCTACATCGAGGGCATGAGCGAATACTTGAAAATCTACCTCGAAGGCCAGAAGCCCGTTATCACCCTGCTCTCGATGAAGAAGATGGAAGAATACCTCCCACCCCACTTCATGCGCATCCACCGTTCCTACATCATCAACCTGAAGAAAATCCAGGAGGTGAACAAGAACCGCGTCATCCTGGATGCCGACACCTACCTGCCCATCGGCGACAACTACCGCGAGGCCTTCAACAACTATCTGAACACCAAGTTCCTGGGGAAATAGTTATTTTTCCCAAAAAACATTGCACACGTGAGGATATTTTCGTATCTTTGCAGCGTCATCATTTTAAACAAACTAAGACAAACCGTATATGAAGAAGATTCTCTTAAGCATGATGCTGGCTGTGGTCGCTATGAGCGGCTGCGCCGACAACAGTAAGAAACAAGCAGACAGTAGCATGGAGGCAGTAGACAATAGTCAGGAGACGGTTGCTGTGGAAGCCGACGGCATCGAGGCCCCCGATTTCACCCTCAACGACCTCAACGGCAAGCCCCTCACCCTCTCCAGCCTGCGCGGCAAGTATGTCATCCTCGACTTCTGGGGCTCCTGGTGCGGCTGGTGCATCAAGGGCATCCCGCAGATGAAGGAGTACTACCAGAAGTATGCCGGCAAGTTCGAGATCCTCGGCATCGACTGCAACGACCCAGAGGCCAAGTGGAAGGCTGCCGTCGAGAAGTACGAGCTCCCCTGGCTGCACGTCTACAACCCGCGCGACTCGAAGGTGCTCGACCAATACGAGATACAGGGCTTCCCCACGAAGATCATCGTCGGCCCCGACGGTAAGATCGTGAAGACCATCATCGGCGAGGATCCCGCCTTCTACACCTTCCTCGACGAGCTCTTCAAGTAACCCTTTACGTTAAAAGGGTGTTAAAAGCGAGATTTCCTCATGAAGTTTCGCTTTTTTTTTGTATATTTGCCGAATATTATTTAATCTACTCCTAAACAATATTACATGGTTACATTTTTGGTACTGATTCAACTAGTCATCGTCCTCGCACTGATTTTCATCGGTGCCCGAGTCGGAGGCATCGGACTGGGTATCTACGGTATGGTAGGTGTCTTTATCCTCGTGTTTATCTTCGGCATGCATCCGGGTAAGGTGCCCATCGATGTGATGCTGATCATTGCGTCGGTGATTACCGCAACGGCCGCGCTGCAGGCTGCCGGCGGTCTCGACTACCTCGTTGGCCTCGCTGCGAAATTCCTGCGCAAGCATCCCACGCACATCACTTATTATGGTCCGCTGACCACCTGGCTCTTCTGTCTCGTGGCAGGCACGGCCCACACCTCTTACTCGCTGCTGCCGATTATCTCCGAGATTGCGAAGAACTCAAAAATCCGTCCTGAGCGCCCGATGACGGTGGCCACGATTGCCGCCTCGTTGGGTATCACCGGCTCTCCTATGTCGGCTGCTACGGCTGCCGTCATCAGTACCGACCTCTTAGGCGGTCAGGGCATCGAGCTGAAGGACATCCTGCTGGTGTGCATCCCCGCCTCGTTGATTGCCATCCTCGTGTCATCGTTCGTACAGAACCGTGTGGGCAAGGAGCTGGAAGATGACCCTGAGTATCAGCGTCGCGTCAAGGAAGGCCTCATCAATCCAGAAGCAGAAGCCAAGGTCTTGGAACAGATGACGCAGAAGCCTGCGCCCCACGCCAAGCGCGCCGTGCTGGCATTCCTCTTGGGTGTCGTGCTGGTGGTGGTCTTCGGCAGTGCTCCGTCCCTGCGACCTTCCTTCGAGGTGGATGGCGTCACCAAGACCCTCTCGATGCCTGAGACGATCGAGATCCTAATGATGTCGATTGCTGCCCTGATCCTGATTGTCGGCAAGGCCAACGTGAAGAAGGCCGTCAGCGGCAATATCTTCGGAGCCGGTATGAATGCTATGATCAGCATCTTCGGTATCGCATGGATGGGCGACACGTTCTTCAACGGCAACATCGAGTTCTTCAAGAGCCACATCGCCGAGGTCGTGACACAGTATCCATTCCTCTTCTCCGTGGCCCTGTTCATCATGAGCATCATGCTCTTCTCGCAGGCAGCCACCGTGCGAACCCTCTTCCCATTGGGCATCGGACTGGGCATCTCGCCGCTGGCGCTCGTGGCCATGTTCCCTGCCGTGAATGGCTATTTCTTCATCCCCAACTATCCGACGGAGGTGGCTGCCATCAACTTCGACACCACGGGTACGACGCGCATCGGCAAATATGTGCTCAACCACTCGTTCCAGTTGTCTGGCTTCATCACCACCTTTGTCAGCATCGGTATCGGATATCTGATTATTACATTCTTATATTAAATCACTTCATTACTAACAATTTAAACTCAAACAATTATGAAGACAATGCGTAGTGTATTGGTGCTTTTAGCACTGTTGGTTTCAGTGAACATCGTAGCTAAACCAAAGATCCGTATCATCGCCACTGGCGGCACCATCGCAGGAGTGAGCGCTTCTGCCACTTCTTCTGCCTACACAGCAGGACAGGTGGGCGTACAGACCCTCATCGACGCCGTTCCCCAGATGCTCTATCTCGCTGACATCAGCGGCGAACAACTCGTGAACATCGGTTCTCAGGACATGAACGACCAGGTATGGCTGAAACTCGCCCAGCGCATCAACCAACTGCTCAATGAGGAAGGCTACGACGGTGTGGTCGTCACCCACGGAACCGACACGATGGAAGAGACCGCCTACTTCCTGAACCTCACGGTGAAGAGCGACAAACCCGTGATCCTCGTGGGCTCCATGCGTTCCTCCACAGCCATCAGTGCCGACGGCCCCGGTAACCTCTATGCCGGTGTGGCTGCTGCCGCCAGTCCCGCTTCGAAAGGCCGTGGTGTAATGTGCTGCATGAACAACATACTGCTCGACGCCAAGGACGTGATTAAGATGCACACCACCGACGTGGCAACCTTCCAGAGCGCCAACTACGGCAAGGTGGGTTATGTCTACAACGGTGAGGCCATCTACAACCGCTCCATCGACAATATCCACACCACGAAGAGTGAGTTCGACGTGACAGGCATGGAGAAGCTCCCGCAGGTGGGTATCGTCTACGGATATGCCAACTGCTCTCCCCTGCCCTTCCAGGCCTTCATCGACGCCAAGTTCGACGGCATCGTACTGGCTGGTGTAGGCGACGGCAACTTCTATACCGACGTGTTCGATGTAGCCCTGAAGGCTCGTCAGAAGGGTATCAACGTGGTGCGCTCCAGCCGCTGCCCGACGGGTCCCACCTGTCTGAATGGTGAGGTCGACGACGAGAAGTATGAGTTCGTGGCATCTCTGACGCTCAATCCCCAGAAGGCCCGTGTGCTGCTGATGCTCGCCCTGACCAAGACTCGTGACTGGAAGCAGATTCAGGAGTACTTCAAGAAGTATTAATCAAAAACAAACGATTATGAAAAAGTTGATCTTATTAGCCCTGCTCTTTGTGCCGACAGCAATGATGGCTCAGCAGGATAAGGACGCATCGGCAGGAGAGGAATCCCTGTTCGAGAAAGTGACGAAGATTGAGAAGAAGCAGGATAACTTCCATTTCCTGCTGAACATGAACAACAGTTTCGACATCAACAACAACGACGGGGAATTCCAAAATGCCAAGTTCAACATGCGCCAGCTTCGTATCGAGGCCAAGGGAAACATCAACGACACGTTCTCCTTCCGCTGGCGCCAGCGTCTGAACCGTAACAACTCGCCTGCTCCTGACGGTATCGACAACATGCCCTCATCGTCTATCGACGTGGCAGGCATCGGCGTCAAGGCCAGCGACAACTTCTCCATGTTCCTCGGTAAGCAATGCGCTGCCTACGGTGGTATCGAGTTCGACCTCAACCCCATCGAGATCTACGAATACTCCGACATGGTCGACTACATGAGCAACTTCCTCACGGGTGCCAACTTCCAGTTCCAGCTTAACCCCGACCACCAGCTGCAACTGCAGATACTCGACAGCCGTAGTGCCAGCATGAGCGACATGTATGGCGAGGGCTATGAACAGTCGAAGGTGCCCCTGCTCTACACCGTCAACTGGAACGGCAATTTCGGCAGCGTGTTCCATACTCGTTGGAGCTACTCGCTGATGAGTCAGGCCGATGGGTATCAGAGCCATTACATCGCCCTGGGCAACGAGGTGACCATCGACAATTTCGACGCCTTCTTCGATGTGATGTACATGCGTGAGGGCATCGACCGCGAGGGCATCGTCTCCGGCATCGTGGGGCCCAACAAGCATGGCGGCCATCGCAACGACGCCGAGTACCTCTCATTCGTCATGAAGGCCCAGTACCGTTTCACCCCGCAATGGAATGTCTTCGTCAAGGGCATGTTCGAGAACGAGGGTTTCTCCAAGGCCAACGGCTCCATCGAGAAGGGCAAGTATCGCACGGCCTTAGGTTATCTCGCAGGCGTGGAGTACTATCCCATCAAGAACAGCAACCTGCACTTCTTCCTCACCTATGTAGGCCGTCACTACACCTACACGGATCGTGCCAAGGTCTTCGGTGTCGATGACTACAGCACCAATCGTCTCTCCCTCGGCTACATCTGGCAGCTGCCGATGTTCTAAAAGATTGAAGATTGAAAATTAAACATTAAAACAATATTATTATGTCAGAACAGAAATTCAGAGTAGAGTCCGACCTTTTAGGCGAACTTAAAGTCCCCGCCGATGCGTTATACGGCGTACAGACCCAGCGCGGCATCAACAACTATCACATCTCCCGCAAGACGATGTCGATGTATCACGACTTCATCATCGCCATCGCCTACGTCAAGCTGGCAGCTGTCGAGACCAACCACACCCTCGGCGTCATCAACGACGAGATCGCAGGCGCCATCTCACAGGCCTGCCGTGAGCTCATCGACGGCAAGTTCCACGACAACTTCCCCATCGACATGATGCAGGGCGGTGCAGGCACCTCGGTGAACATGAACGCCAACGAGGTGATTGCCAACCGTGCCCTTGAGATCATGGGTCACGATAAGGGCGACTACCAGTATTGCTATCCCAACGACCACTGCAACTGCGGACAGTCCACCAACGACGTCTATCCTACGAGCATCCGCCTGGCGCTCATCCGCATGAACAAGTCGCTGATTGCCGCCCTCACGGGCCTTATCAGCGCCTTCCGCTACAAGGGCGACGAGTTCAAGGACTGCATTAAGATGGGTCGCACCCAGTTGCAGGACGCTGTACCCATGACCAGCGGACAAGAGTTCAATGCCTATGCCAACAACCTCGAGGAAGAGATCCTGAACCTCGAGCGCAACGTGAAACTGCTCCACGAGATCAACATGGGTGGCACCGCCATCGGCACGGGTCTGAACGCCGTCCCCGGCTTCGCCAAGCTCTGTGCCGCCAACCTGTCAAAACTCACGGGAGAAGCCTTCGTCTCGGCTGCCGACCTCGTAGAGGCCACGCCCGATACAGGTGCTTACGTCAGCTACTCTTCAGCCCTGAAGCGTCTGGCCGTGAAGCTGTCGAAGATCTGCAACGACCTCCGTCTGATGGCTTCTGGTCCCCGTTGCGGTCTCAACGAGATCAACCTGCCTCCGAAGGCTCCTGGTTCTTCGATTATGCCTGGCAAGGTGAACCCCGTCATCCCCGAGGTGGTCAACCAGGTATGTTTCAAGGTCATCGGCAATGACACCTGCGTGAGCTTCGCCGCCGAGGCTGGTCAGCTGCAGCTCAATGTGATGGAGCCTGTGATTACAGAGTCTCTCTTCGAGAGCCTCATCTGGCTGAAGAACGCCATCGAGACGCTCACCGAGGAGTGCGTGCTGGGCATCACCGTCAACAAGGAGCGTTGTCTGGAGATGGTGAAGAACTCCATCGGCATTGTCACCGCCCTGAATCCTTACATCGGCTACAAGACCTCGACGAAGGTGGCCAAGGAAGCCCTCGAGACGAATCGCTCGGTCTACGACATCGTGCTCGAAAAGGGACTGATGACGCAGGAGAAGCTCGACGAGGCCCTCGATCCCTCCAAGATGCTGGCTTCGCACAAGTTCTAAGGCGAAAGGTCAAAACACAAAAATCATTAAAAAACGGGACTGCTTCTTGCAGTCTCGCTTTTTTTTCGCTAACTTTGCTGACAAATAAACCATACTCATCTACTTTTTAAAACAAAACAACATTTATGAAAGACTTAAAAATGTACATCAACGGCCAGTTCTGCGAGAGCTCGAACGGCCAATGGATTGCAGTGTTGAACCCCTCTACCGAGGAAGTCATCTCCCGCCAGCCGGAAGGAACCATTGAAGACGTGAACCGCGCCCTCGATGCCGCCCGTGCCGCCCAGAAGGCCTGGGCCAAGACCCCCGCTATCGAGCGTGCAGGCTATCTGCTGAAAATGGCCGAAGGCATCAAGAAGCGCGAGAAGGAGTTCACCGAGATCATCATGCGCGAACAGGGTAAGACCCGCACATGGGCCTCCATCGAGGTGGGCGCCACCATCGCCTACTTCGAGTACATGGCCACCTTCGCCCGCCACATCGAGGGTGAGATCATCCCCAGCGACCGTCCCAACGAGACCATCCTGCTCACGAAGAAGCCCATCGGCGTCGTGGCTGGCATCCTGCCCTGGAACTTCCCGTTCTTCCTCATCGCCCGCAAGGCCGGTGCAGCGCTCATTGCCGGCTGTACCATCGTCATCAAGCCCTCACAGCTCACACCTGAGAACTGTACCGAGTTCGCCAAAGTAGTGGCTGAGACAGGTCTGCCCGCAGGCGTCATCAACATCGTCACAGGTAAGGGCTCCGTCATCGGCAACGAGATGGCCGGCTCGCCGAAGATCGACATCGTCTCTGTGACAGGTTCCGTCTCTGCCGGCGAGAGCATCATGGCCGCCGCCTCGAAGAACATCACGAAGGTATCGCTGGAGCTCGGCGGCAAGGCACCCGCCATCGTCTGCAAGGATGCCGACCTGGAGCGCGCCGCCCAGTGGATTGTAGACAGCCGTATCGGCAACAACGGTCAGATCTGCAACAACGCCGAGCGCGTCTATGTGCAGAAGGAGGTGAAGGCCGAGTTCACGAAGATCCTCGTCGAGAAGATGAAGGCCGTGAAGGTGGGCGACCCCTGCGCCGACGAGAGCGTCGACATGGGTCCGCTGGTAGAGGCCCGCGCCCTGGAGAGCGTCACCGAGAAGGTGAATCGCGCCATCAAGCAGGGAGCCAAGCTGCTCTGCGGCGGTGAGCGCGTAGGCACCACAGGCTACTTCTATGCCGCCACCGTGCTCGACAACTGCACGCAGGACATGGACATCATCCACGAGGAGACCTTCGGCCCCGTGATCCCGCTCATCGAGTTCGAGACCATCGACCAGGTCATCGCCTGGGCTAACGACTGCGAGTACGGTCTGGCATCCAGCATCTTCACGAAGGACCTGAACGTCGCCGTGAAGGCCTGCCGCGAACTGGAGTTCGGCGAGACCTACATCAACCGCGAGCACTTCGAGGCCATCCAGGGCTTCCATGCCGGTGTGAAGAAGAGTGGTATCGGCGGTGCCGACGGCAAGCACGGCGTCGAGGAATACCTCGTCACCCACGTCACCTACCTCGACACCTACGAGGACATGTAAGAAACCAAAGAGGGTGTGCCAAATAGGCACATCCTCATTCAAGTTTAGGCTAAAACGGGCCGTGGCCCATGCACGAGGTCGTGCTAATCGCCGTCAGGAATGCTGTGAGCGCGGCTACTAGAACCTTCACCGCCAACTCGATCACGCGTTGCTTCTTCATATTTCACACTGATAATTGTTTTGTGTGACATTTTAACCGTTGCCCTGCTGGTCTGCGGCGGGTGCCAGCACATAGCTCAGCGGCGTCTTCTTCTGGAATCGCTTCTCCTTACCACCGACGGTACGCTTCTCGCTCTCCACGAGGTAACCGAAGGTGAAGATACAGTCCTCCTTCAGAGCCCGACTGGTCAGCTTCTCACCCTTCGTGTTCTCAGGGACGAAGTTGATGTGAATGCCGTTGATCATCGCCTCGGGACCACCGGCTACAGCGTCGGCGAGGTTGGCCTTGCCCAGCTTCTGAGCGTCCACGCTCGGAGAGAACGTCCCGAAGCCGTCCAGCTTCACGGGCTGTCCCTGCGTCAGCAGCTCCTTCATGCAGTCCACCACCTGTCCCAGCACCAGCACGCACATCTGGTAGTCGGCGATCTTGCCGTGCGAGGTCATGTGGGCTGCGAAGCCCTTCAGATTAAGAGGTTCCTTAGAGTCCACCTCTGCGAAATACTTTCCGTAAGCGGTGCTGTCGTCGTTCTTGTTCTGACGCAGGTTAATCACCATGGGAATTTCACTTCTTGCCATTTTTTTGTTCCTTTCTTTTTTTAGTTAAACATAAGCCTTTTTTTAGTAGTGAGAGGTTAGAGGTGAGTGGTGAGAGATTACTCCCTTGGGCCCGGTAGGAAATTCTTCACTCTTCATTCTTCACTCTCAAATACATTGCAAAATTAATGAATTATTTTGAACTATGCAAACTTTAAAACCATCCAAAACATGTTATACAACGTTATTCTATATTATTCAATATTATACCAAAATATTTGCGCTATTTCTTGCATATCTCCGAACTTTTTCGTATCTTTGCATCATGAAACATGTTTAACTAATAACATCAATATCAAATGATCAATCATCCATGTTCAATTGGCAGAACCGAGCTCGCGACCCGCTATTTCCCAAACATTCAGCCACAGAATGCCTGGCAGAAACTCCGCGGATTGCTTGCTGAAGACCCTGGTCTACGTCCACTAACAGAACTCCGCCGCCGCACATTTCTGCCAATAGAAGTCAATAAAATTTACCAATCATTAGGGCAGCCTTGAGCTGCCTATTTTAGTGCCTTTTTACCTCTCTGGGTTTCATGCCAGGAAACCCCGACTTTCGATAGCCCAAACTCCCACTTTCATGGCAGGAAACCACCAGTCTCCTTTAAGGTGAATTTCGCCACATCCCAGCGCGTTCAATGTGTAAATAGATTTCATCAACCTCCCCGATATCCACGTTATTACAAATTACAGATTACAGTTTTATTTTCACGCCCCTGTACTATCTTCTATGCTGCCTAAGCAATCTATAATAATATATATATAATATATTATATATATATTATTATAGATTTATTCAATCTCTTTCTCTTCTTCTACTCCTTCACAACCGCGCCGACCGAAACCACAACGACACGGCACACTTTTAAAACTGTAATCTGTAATTTGTAATGCATGGGGGTGAAAAAAGGGGAAAAGAAATGTCGATAATATTTGGAAATATAATATTTTTCCCTTACCTTTGCAGCATATATACTAATCATATGATCAATATAAGAAAACTTGAGACTGAATTATGGGAGTCAGCAGATTTGCTTCGTCAAGGGAGTAAGCTGACGAGCTCACAATATTGCATGCCAGCCCTGGCTCTTTTATTCCTGCGCTATGCCTATAGCCGTTATAAGATGGTAGAGGCGGAAATTTTGCAGAGCCGTCCTATGCGTGGAGGTCGCGTGATGCCTGTAGAACCCAGCGATTTTGCAGCCAAGAGTGCGCTTTATCTCCCCAAGGAAGCACAGTTCGACTATTTGGTAAACCTACCAGATAATATTATTGCTGCAAAACTGAAAACCAAGGATGGCCGCGACATCAATTCCTTAGGCGAGGCAGTCAACTACGCCATGCAGCTGGTAGAAGAACAGAGTGAACAACTGACGGGCGTGTTGCCAAAGACCTACACAAGTTTTGCTGATGACCTGTTGCGCGAACTGCTGCGCATCTTCAATAACAAGACCATCGATGAAGTGGGTGGCGATATCATTGGCCGTATCTACGAATATTTCCTTTCCAAATTTGCCAAGGCCGTGGCCAGCGACGATGGCGTGTTCTTTACGCCAAAGTCTTTAGTCAAGATGCTGGTGAATGTGTTGGAGCCCAAGCAGGGCGTGATGCTCGATCCCGCCTGTGGTAGTGGTGGTATGTTTGTGCAGACGGGCGATTTTGTAAATGCAGCTGGTATGAATGCCAATACCAACATGACATTCTATGGACAGGAGAAAGTGGAATACAACGCCCAGCTTTGTCTGATGAACATGGCTGTGCATGGACTTAACGGTAAGATTATCTCTGGTGATGAAGCCAACTCATTCTATCACGATGCCCATAATTTGGCTGGCAAGTGCGACTATGTGATGGCCAATCCTCCTTTCAACGTGGATAAGGTGAAAGCCGAGTCTGCCTCTGCTGCAGGCCGTCTGCCCTTCGGATTGCCAGGCGTGAATGCCAAGACCAAGGAGGTGGGTAACGCCAATTATTTATGGATCAGTTATTTCTATGCCTACCTGAATGATCACGGGCGTGCAGGCTTCGTGATGGCCAGCTCTGCCACAGATAGTGCCAACAAAGACCGTGACATCCGCGAAAAGCTCGTGCGCACAGGCGATGTGGACGTGATGGTGAGCGTGGGTAACAACTTCTTCTATACGCTCTCCCTGCCCTGTTCGTTGTGGTTCTTCGACAGAAATAAGAACGCCGACATCCGCGATAAGGTGCTCTTCATCGATGCCCGCAACTACTATACAGTAGTCGATCGTACCCTCAATGAGTGGACAGAGTGGCAACTCCGTAACCTACAAGCCATCGTGCATCTGTACCGTGGTGAGACAGAAAAGTATAAGGCTTTGATAGCAGATTACGATGAAGCCCTCCAAGGGCAAACCATAGAAAGTCTTGAGGCTGCTATCCAGAAACAGAAGGCAGAGGCCAAGCAACTCATTGCAGAGGCCCAGCGCAAAGACAAGAAGCGCATCGAGGCAGAGCAGAATGCCCTCGTAGCGGAACTTAAAGAAACACTCGAGATCGCCCGTCAGCGCGAATGGCTCACCTCAAAGTTTGGTGATGGAGAATACCAAGACATCCTTGGGCTCTGTAAGATTGCCACTATTCAGGAGATAGAGGAAAAGAACTACTCGCTCACCCCTGGTGCCTACGTAGGTGTGGCAGAGCAGGAAGATGATGGTGTAGATTTCCACGAGCGCATGAACGAGATTCACGCAGAGTTAGCACAGTTGAACCAAGAGGCCGGCGTGCTGATGGATGAGATCCAAAAAGCATGGGAGGAACTGAAATGACAAACGAAACAAACATACAACCTATTCAGTCGGACTTCGAACAGATTAGGAAGACTGCTGAAAGCGGGCAGGAATACTGGAGCGCTCGCCAGCTGGCGACAGCCTTGGGCTACAGCACCTGGCAGAAGTTCAACCGCGTGCTGAACAAAGCCTTGCAGGTGGCCCAAAACAGGGGTATGGAAATGGGCGAGCATTTTAACCAAGTGGTAGAGATGGTTAAATTGGGTTCTGGCTCTTTTCGCGAGGTAGAAAACTTTCGTCTTTCTCGTTTGGCCTGTCTCATCATTGCAGAGAATGCTGATGGTAAGAAACCACAGGTGCAAGCTGCACGAATCTATTTCAGAGAACAGACGCCAACCTTGGAACTGATTGAAAACCAGATGACTTCGCGCGTTCTGATCTATAAAACCAATCAGGGAGAAACGCGTATTGAGGTACTGTTTAACGGGCAGTCGTTCTGGCTTTCGCAGAAACGAATGGCAGATTTGTATACTGTTGATGTCAGCACGATAAACTATCATCTTGGTCAGATTTTTGCTACTGGAGAGTTGAAAGAAGAGGCAGTTATTCGAAAATTTCCAATAACTGCCGCTGATGGGAAAGACTACGATACGCTGATCTATAATCTCGATGCCATCATTGCGGTGGGCTATCGTGTGAATAGTTATCAGGCCACGCAGTTCCGTATCTGGGCAACGGGCGTGCTGAAGGAGTTTATCATCAAGGGGTTTGTGCTGGATGATGAGCGACTGAAACAGGGCAAGCATTTCGGACAGGACTACTTCGACGACTTGCTGGAGCGCATCCGCGAGATTCGCACTTCGGAGCGCCGTTATTACCAGAAGATTACGGATGTGTATGCAGAGTGTAGTGCTGACTACGATCCCAAGAGTGAGACTACCCAGTTGTTCTTCAAGATGGTGCAGAACATGATGCACTGGGCTGTGACTCACCAGACAGCAGCAGAGATTATCTACAACCGTGCCGATGCTGAGATGCCTCACATGGGACTTACTACGTGGAAGAATGCTCCTGATGGCAGGGTGCAGCGCTCAGACACCATTATTGCAAAGAATTATCTGTCAGACAAGGAAGTTTCTGACCTGAACTTGATATCCAACGCCTTCCTCGATTTGGCTGAGAATAGGGCAAACCGCCAACTTATCACCACGATGGCTGAATGGAAACAGCAGTTAGAGCGTTTTCTGGGCATGTACAACTATGAGGTGCTGGAGGGGGCTGGAACTGTGAGCGCGGAGGAGGCCAAAGAAAAGGCGTTTGGTGAGTATGATAAGTTCCGTTTGATACAGGATCGTGAATACCTCTCGGATTTCGACAAGGAAGTCAGAAACTGGAAAGAGCTCGGACTGTTTGATGACAACAGTAAGGAGGAGGACGAGGAATGAGTGAGTGGAAGAAAGTGAAGTTAAAGGATTGCTGCTTAAGCATTTCTGACGGAGATCATTTACCTCCGCCCAAAACGAATAATGGCATTCCATTTATTACAATCTCGAATATTGATTCTACAAATCATATTGATTTCAGTGACACACTATTTGTCCCTCAAGATTATTACGATAGACTTGATTCTATACGTAAGCCACAAGAGAAAGACATACTCTATTCGGTTGTAGGTTCTTTTGGGAAACCTGTTTTGGTAAAAGAATACAAGAAATTTGTTTTCCAAAGACACATTGCGATATTACGTCCCAATAATGATATTGCAGACTCTCGTTTTATTTATTATACCATGTTAACGAGAGATTTTTATATGCAGGCTGATTCTGTTGCAATAGGAGCTGCACAGAGGACTGTTAGCCTTACTGCATTGAGAAGTATGACAATAAACCTTCCTCCAATATCCAGCCAGCACCGCATTGCTACCATCCTTTCTCGCTACGACTCATTGATAGAGAACTATCAGAAGCAGATAAAGCTATTGGAGGAGGCGGCGCGGCGACTCTATAAGGAATGGTTCGTTGACCTCCGCTTCCCTGGCCATGAAAACACCAAGATAGTTGATGGCATGCCAGAGGGGTGGGAGAAAAAGAAACTTGTGGATTTTGCAAATGTGATAATGGGTCAAAGTCCAAAATCGGAATTTTACAATAATGAGAACAAGGGGTTGCCTTTCCATCAAGGCGTAGGAAGTTATGGAAATCGATTTGTTGTTGATGACACATACAGCACATCTTATACTCGGATAGCAGAACCACATAGTATATTATTTAGCGTAAGAGCACCTGTAGGCCGTTTGAATATTACAAAGAACAAAATTGTCATTGGGCGTGGTTTGTCTGCGATGACTCATCTTCAAGGATATCAGAGTTTCCTATTTTATTTGTTGAAGGAGCGATTCTTCAAAGATAACATAATTGGGAACGGGGCTATATTTGCATCGATTACCAAAGATGAATTGCTGAATTTAGAGTTCTTGATAGCATCAGATGATTTAATTCGGAGATTCAATTCTTTAGCAAAGAATATGGACGATGAAATAATGAATGCAGATGAGCAAATCCGCCTCCTTACCAAAGCCCGTGACCGCTTGCTTCCTAAGTTAATGGGTGGAGAGATAAAAGTATAATCGAAAAGAAAATAACATAGTTATGTATATACCGCCATTCACAATAACATCGAAGATGACGAGCCTGATTTCTGAGATATCAGAGCAAGTTGGAAGCATCTTAACACAGTTGGGTAATCAAGTGCCCTCACCTATGCTGCGTAAGAAAAACCAGATAAAGACCATACACTCGTCACTGGCAATAGAAAACAATACACTTTCTCTGCGTCAGGTAAAAACACATCTCAATAATCTCAAACAGGCAGGACTTATTGTGCGTGTGGGCAGTAACAAGACTGGATATTGGAAGGTGACGATAGAATAATGCATTAGATAATTACGATTATGCCAAAGGATTATAGCGAAGACCAACTGATACAGAAGAGTACAGCCGACTTCTTGGAACAGGAGCTGGGCTGGAAGAGCGTCTATGCTTTCGACCAAGAGACCTTGGGGGCGAATGGCACGCTTGGCCGTACAAGCTATAACGAGGTGCTGTTGACTCGCGAGATCAATTCGTCCCTGAAACGGTTAAATCCTTGGCTGACGGAGGATCAACTGCGGGAGTGTATGGATCGTCTGACGGAGTATATGAGCTCGCAGACGCTGATGCAGATTAACGAGCAGAAGTATCAGCTGATTCGTGACGGCATACCCGTGACTCGCACCAAACCTAACGGAGAGACAGAAGAGGTGCGCGCTAAGGTGATTGACTTTGCTTCGCCTGATAAAAATGAGTTCCTGTGCGTGCGTGAGTTGCAGGTGTATGGAGCGCTGTATCGCAGGAGGGCTGACATCGTGGGCTTTGTGAATGGTATTCCCTTGCTCTTTATGGAACTGAAGAACCACGATGTGGAGGTGGTAGATGCCTTTAACAAGAACTATCGCGACTATCTCGATACCATCCCGCAGTTGTTCTACCATAACGCCTTTATCATGTTCAGCAATGGGCTGGAGGCGCGTGTGGGAACCATCGACTCGAAATGGGAGTTCTTTCACGAGTGGAAACGACTGAAGGAAGATGATGCAGGCAGCATAGAACTGCCGACGATGCTGCGAGGTATCTGCACAAAGGAGAACTTCCTTGACCTGCTGGAGAACTTTATCCTCTATGACCATAGCGGAGGCAGGACGGCAAAGATCATGGCTCGCAACCATCAGTATCTAGGTGTGAACCAAGCCGTAGAGAAATACCGCAATCGTGAGTTGTTGGATGGAAAGCTGGGCGTATTCTGGCATACGCAGGGCAGTGGCAAGAGTTATTCCATGCTGTTCCTGGCACAAAAGATCCGTCGCAAGTTTGCAGGCTCGCCCACGTTCCTTATCCTGACAGACCGTGACGAACTGAACAAGCAGATCAGTGATACCTTCGAGAACTGCGGACTGTTGGGCAATGTGAAGGCCAAGAAGTTCATAGCCAGTAGTGGCGAGGACTTGAAAACGAAGTTGAAAGGCAATCCCTCGTTCATCTTCTCACTGATACAGAAATTTAACGATCCTAAGGCAGAACCCATTTATCCTGACCACGATATCATTGTGATGAGTGATGAAGCCCACCGTACTCAGAACGGTATCTTTGCTGACAATCTGGTGCATCTGCTGCCCACGGCCCATCGTATCGGCTTCACAGGAACGCCTCTGTTATCGAATGATTATATCACAGCTCGCACCTTTGGTGGTTATGTGAGTATCTACGACTTTAAACGGGCGGTGGAAGACAGGGCTACGGTGCCTCTTTATTATGAGAATCGCGGAGAGAAACTACAGGAACTGAAGAATCCTGAAATCAACGAGGAGATAGCTGCTGCGCTGGAGCAGGCAGGCGACCTCGATGCCTCACAACTGGCCAAGCTGGAACGAGAGTTTGCGAAGGAGGTGCATCTGCTGACGGCCAAGAAGCGTCTGCGCCTGGTAGCCAAGGATTTTGCCGGCCACTACAGCGACTTATGGACATCAGGAAAGGCCATGATGGTATGCTATAATAAGGTGACGTGCGTCAGGATGTATAACTATGTGCAGGAGTATTGGCAGCAGGAAATCCATCAGCTGGAGCAGGCCATCGGGAAATGCGACTCAGACCAGGAAGTGCAGGAGATGCAGCGCAAACTGGAGTGGATGAAGGAAACGGAAATGGCTGTGGTCGTGTCGCAGGAACAGAATGAGATACAGACCTTCCAGAAATGGGGGCTCGACATCAAACCGCATCGCGAGAAGATGGAAAAGCGCGAGTTGGACAAAGAGTTCAAAGATGCAGATTCCAAGTTGCGTGTTGTCTTTGTCTGTGCCATGTGGCTCACAGGATTCGATGTAAAGACATTATCCTGCCTCTATCTCGACAAGCCCATGAAGGCGCATACGCTGATGCAGACCATAGCCCGTGCTAACCGTGTGTCAGAAGGAAAGACCAATGGCCTGATCATTGACTATATTGGTATTGTGAAGGCCCTGCGTCAGGCCTTGGCTGACTATACGGCTAATCCAGAAGGCAATGGTGGTAACGACCCTACGGTGGATAAAAAAGAACTGATCAAACACGTATTGGAGACTATTGTTGCTGCGAAAGGATTTCTGAGTGAACATGGATTTGAACTTGGAAGCCTGATTCGAGCGCAGAAGTTTGAGAAACTATTCCTGCTGAAGGAGGCTGCCAATGCGATGTGCGAGACAGCAGAGATTCGTAAGACATACTGCACCTATGCCACAACGCTGCTGAAGCTTTGGAAATATCTGGATCGTGAGGACATCACGCAGGAGATGAAACAAGAGAAAGATGCCATAGAAGCCATATTCAAAGAACTTCAGAAGAAACGTAGACATGCTGACATCACAGACCTCAGTGTGGCCATCAATGAGATTGTTGATGAACATTTGGAAATAGGAGAAAAGGATCTGACTGGAGTGGCAGAATATCGTCGCTTTGATATCAGTGGCATCAACTTCGACCTGCTCAGACGTGAATTTGCCAAGAGTCGTGAGAAGAATCTGGTGATGAAGGATATTCAGGAACTGCTTCAGGAACGCATCGCCCAGATGTTGGCGCAGAATCCCTCACGTATCAATTTCTATGAGAAGTATCAGGAGATTATCCGCGAATATAATCAGGAACAGAACAGAGCCACTATCGAAAGGACTTTTGAGGAACTGATGAAACTGTCGAATGATCTGACAGAGGAAGAAAAACGGTATGTTCGCGAAGGGTTTGAGAACGACGAGCAACTGTCTGTTTTTGATATCTTGATGAAGAAGGATTTGAGCAAAACCGACATTAAGAGAATCAAGGAATTGTCAGTAGAGCTTCTTAGCGCCATCAAACTTCAGCTTGAAGGCATGGACCATCCTTTCGACAAACCCAATACCAAGGCCTCGATCATCATTACTATTCGCAATATTCTATGGCGTGATCTGCCTGAAAGCTATAGCGAGGAAAGCATCCCCCACTATCGCGATGCAGTCTATAATTACGTCAGGCAGCAATATGGAAACGTTGCATAACACAAGAAATCAAATAAAAGAAGGATTATGATACAGACACAGTTATTAAAACTGGAGGCTCCCTACCAGATCATCAGCTACGGGGGCGAGGTGGCTCTTCATGTGGCCACGCTGATAGTGACCCAGGAAAAGACCGACTCGAAGGGAAGATCAAAAGTGGAGACGCATTGTCATCCGGTAGTGAACTATTCCGACAAGGCGTTTTTCATTGAAAAACCAGAACGGTTGGTGAATCATCTTTGTAACGACAATGGCGGCAGCACACCTCATCCTAAAGCAGCAGGAACCATCTGGGACAAGGTTGACGTGTCGATGGTTAATGTGATTGGTATAGCAGGGATTACTAAGGAGCTCAGCTGGAAGGAAGTGGCAAATGGCCTTACATATATCAAGGACTCTGATGAGTTTCACTTGCAAATTCGTCGCACTAAGGCCTGTCTGCGCGACTTGGGCATACCTGTCATACGCTACAAGGATGATATTGTCCCACTCGTTGTGGATGCGTATAAGGTTGATGACAAACAGATGTGGACTGATGTTTTTCTCGACAATACGGTCATTTACAGTGCTGCCACTAAGAGTTGGAAACAAGCAAAGGAAACATGGCTCGAGGTGGGTAGGGGCTGTCAGCAGTTATTGATTGGGCGCGAGTCTGACATTCATTATATCGCTGCTCCCTGGAATAAAGACAAAGCACTGGCGAAAGCCGCTAATGAGTGTACCTTCCATATGCCAGAATTCCCATCCTCAAAGACTGATGAAAAGGTTTAAGACGGAGATGATGCAATACGGCCATCGGCAACGGCCTGTTGAAGAGGTCGTTGAGGATGCCAGGTACGAAAAAGACATCTCTGTAGTCAAAAGCTACCTGATTTATCTTCAGCGACATGCTTCTATAACCCAAGACGACGTACTACAGAAAGTATGTGATGATTTCATGGTAGCTAACGGCATGTTGCCCTCTAAAAGCACTCCAGCCTCAGACTTCAATATGCCTCCCGTACATCAGGAAGGCCCCACCCCGCAGCAGCAAGCTCAAAAGCGGATGCAACAGTACCTTCAGTCACAGGAAACGTTTGCCGACAGGGTGAAGAAGATCATTGAGAAGGCGGCAACGAAGAACGAAGAGATAATAGAGACTCGTGCCAGGGGTCACGCGGGCACGTATACATATCGTATTAATTCTGAGGTATTCTGCAACGCGATGGACGAAATGGTGAGCACTTATAGCAAGAAGCTCGAAGAGTTTCTGGGTGGCTCTTTAGACTGCAAGGAGGTGACGAAAGTGTGTCTGTTTATAGGCAGCGTGATCAGAATGAACGTCATCAACGACGTCCATCTGCAGACGGTAGATATTCTTTTTGCCTTCGAGGATTATTATAAGAACCAGCAGACGGTGAAAGCCAAACTTAGCGTCAAGGACATAAGTGACGACCAAAACGTGGTTTTAGGTTTCTTTGAAGGCCTTTTAAAGAAACACGCGGATTTAAATAACCGTAAATAACTTTCAAGTTATTTAGAGTTATTCAGGAAGGCTTTGATTATCAGCGAGTTGCTGATTTGAAGTTTTCCTGAATAACTTTGTATATGCCAATTGTTATTCAGAAAATTTGCACAGAGATTTCAAAACGATTCTCTGGTAACAAATTTATTCACTAAAAATAGTATAATGATAACAATTCAAAAAGAAGTGTCGGAGTCGGCTCAGCTGACAGACGCACAAAAGAGAGTAATCAACGAAGAGTCACAGCTGACGCAGATGCTGCACCACCTGGCTCCCTGGTTGGAGAAGACCGACGGCATAGAGCAGTTCGGCGACTGGGAAACGACACTCGCCACGCGCATGATGATCAAGCTCCTGGAGCTGTGGTTGACAGAGGAGAGCCGTCAGCGCGTAGAGAAGATGCTCGAATTCTACCATCCGCTCGACCGTGCAGCGATGGCTTATGCTCTGGTGGTGTACGTGATGACAGGCACGACAATGACTTTCAAGAGCGCCATTGCACAGCATCACTACATGATCATCTGCCAGATGCTCATGGACAATATGCCTGAGCTGATGTTTGCAGAGCATCTGGAAAAAATGTTGAACGATGTAAATATGAATAATCATTAATTATTTAAAGCTTATGGAATCATTAGTAACAATTGCAGAGACGGTGGTTAAGGCCGTCAGAAGTGGGAGAAACATTGAAGGCCGACTGATGCTGGTAAAGACAGAGGACGGTCATGAGTGCATCGAGTTCAGACCTTACAATCGCAAGCCGAAGACGCGCAGGCCTGACGAGATGGTGAAGAAGCTGCGCAGCGGCTGGATCAAGCTGAGCGCCATGCGGTTGAAGGTGTTTGCCAGTTCGTCTAATGAACTGAGTGCCCAGGAGGTGGTCAACGACCTGAAGGGTCAGATCAACGAAGGTCTGGACGCCATTCTGAGAGACGAGCGTGTGTCAATGCTGAAATCGTTTTATAAATAAAGGAATAGAAAAAGCTTATGTCAAGAATAGATATTGGAAGAAACATGTTAAGCCCCAAGACGGAGCCAGCCACTCCCGAGGGCTTCTACGGCTACGCGGATGACTCCCTGACAGGGAGCATCTGCGCCGAGCTGGCCGACCTGAAAGAGCAGTGCCTGCGCGGTGAACTGACCAAGGAGGAGTATAGCGAGGCCAAGCGCAACAAGAAGAAAGGCCTGCACTTCTATACGCCTCACGCCCATTTCGGCAAAGGCTATAAGGACGGCAACAGCGACCCTCAGGACTCCGGCAAGGCGCTCATCGACCTCGACGGCTGCGAAAACTTCAGGGAGCTCTATACGCAGTATCTGATGGGGTGCGAACAGGATCTGGGCATCAACATGGTGAACATCTCGGCCAGCGGCTGCGGCGGTCATGTGTTGTATGACATCCCTGAGGGTCTGACGCGACAGGAGTCGCAGGCATGGATGGCCAGTCAGATGGGCAACGTGGCCTACGACAAGGCCGTCCACGAGTTGGAGAGGGGCATCTTCATCCCATGCAGAGACTATATCCTCTACATCGACGAGGCCAGGATGTTCGGCGACGGGCTGAAGCCTGCCGTGTTGAGTCAGGAGGAGATCAGAAAATGGAAGGCTAAGGACGGCAGCCGCAAACAGGGGCAGTCATCCGGCTCTACGTCCCGTCAACCACAAGACGCGCCAACGATGACGGAGGCAAATGACAGGACGCTCTACATCTTCGACGCCTGCATGAAAGAGGCCGAACTGCGTCCGCAGGACCTGATTGTCGAGGGTGCCCGTCACCTCTCGTTGAAGAGTATACTCAGCGTGGGTGCTACGCAGTTGCTGACGCAGGACGAGCTGAACGGTGTGCTGAAGGTGAGGATGCCGCAGAACTGGCAGGACGAGAACATCCAGACGCTGGTGAGCGACTTCTACGACAAGTATACCGACCCCAGCCAGAAGCTGACACAGTTCCAGCGCCGTGTGTTTGCCACGAGCCGCAAGATGGCATCGGCAGGCGGGGATGCCGCAGAACAGACAGCTTCGGACTCGGCACAGGAAGAGACTCAGGCCGACACCACACCGCTGTCACAACTCTACTCCAGCGTGACACCGCCTGAGATGCCGAAGACGCTGCCGAAACTGATCAAGCTGCTCACACAAAACACCCCGGACATCTATAAGGCGACCGTGGCTCATGCCGTGTTCCCTGCCTTGGGCACCCATCTGCACGAGGTGCAGTTCCGCTATACGGATAATGTGCTGCACGAGGCTACGCTGATGAACATGGCGATGGCTGAAACAGGTAGCGGCAAGGGTTGCATCGACGAGCCCATCAACCACATCATGGCCGACATCCGTGAACGTGATGCAGAGAACGAGCGCCGTCTGAAGGAATACAACGACATGAACAACCGCAAAGGCGCCAACAAGGACCGTCCTGAGCGACCAGCCGACCTGGTGATTCAAGAGATCAACATCGACGTGACCCATGCCGCCCTAGTGCAACGTCTCGACGAGGCTCAGAAACGATTCCTCTATCTGAAGCTCAACGAGGTGGAGCTGTTCGACAAGCTGAAGGGCTCAGGCGGTCAGCAGTTCACGCTGATGTGCCAGGCTTTCGACCCAGGCAACAGGTACGGTCAGACCAGAGCCGGCTCGCAGTCGGTCAATGCCACGGTGCAGGTCAGATGGAACTGGAACTGTTGCGGCACCATCGAGGCCGTTCAGGACTACTTCCGCCGACAGTTGACCAAGGGGCCCATCTCGCGCATCAACTTCTGTACGATACCCCAGAGGGAGATTGGTGCCGACCAGCCTGTCTTCGGCATCTACGACGAGCGGTTTGACGAGCAGCTGCGCCCTTACATCAATCATCTGAAGGAGGCTCATGGCATCGTCGTTTGCCGTCAGGCGCTGAAACTGGCCAAGGAACTGATCGGCGAGTGTGCAGAGTTCGCCAGACTGTCACAGGACCGTGTGTTTGAGAACCTCTCGTTCAGGGCGAATGTCATTGCGTGGCTCAAGGCTAACGTGCTCTACGTGGCCAACGGCTGCAAATGGGAAAAGGCCATCGAGGATTTTATCAGATGGAGCCTGAGGTACGACCTCTATTGCAAGTTCCGCTATTTTGGCGACGGCATCCGTCAGGCACAGAGTGGAGCGAAGATCACCAAGCGCGGGCCGAGAAACCTTTTGGCACTGTTGCCGGATGAGTTCTCGTTCGAGGATGCCGTCAGGGTGAGACAGAAGAACGGCAAGGATCGTGAAGGTACTGGCAATATGCTGAGCCAATGGGTATTCAGGAATTACATCTTACGAATTACAGATTACAGTTTTAAAAAGGTATTGAAGAATGGGCAGAATTGAATTAAACAAACAAGCAAAACTCTCCGAGCACTTTACTCTTGGGGAGTTGTGCAAGACGAGTGTGAACAGCCTCGACGGGAATATCCCGGGGCAAGAGGAGATTGAGAATCTGAAAAGGCTCTGCCCGTGGTTGGAGGAGTTGAGGAAGCGATACAATGAGCGGTATAATTCCCTCCCCCTAGGAAACGAAGAGCAAGTAATTATTACAAGTGGGTACAGGTCGCCGGAGGTGAATAGGTGCGTGGGTGGGGCTCATTCGAGCAATCACTTGACGGGATGTGCTGTGGATATCAGATGTGTGGGCGTGGAGCAGGCTATCCGTTATGCCACTATATTGCTCGATACAGCTGATGATTGGAAGCAGGACTTTGATGAGCTGCTGATAGAGCGGAATCGCAGGGGCCGCTACTGGGTGCACTTTGCCGTGAGACCGCCATCAGTTGGGAACCGCCGAAAGACATTGTTCATCTATCAATAAAAGTTATCCCCTGCCACACTGGCAGGGGATCATGTGTTATTAGAACTTGAACTTATAACTGACACCGATGAGGTGGCGGTTGGGTTCTAGGTCGTCATCGTCGTTGCGGACGTACTGGTAGCGGTAGAAGGCTCCGAGGGAGTGCTGCTTGGAGAGCTTCCAGTCGAGGCCGAGGTGGAAGCGCGTCTTCTCAAGGCTCATGGAGTTGAAGAACTCGACGTTGGCATAGGGCGTGACGGCGAGACCTTTCTTGTCGTACTCCACCTGCAGACGGCTGCGGAGCACGTGCTTGGCCTTGCCGCTGTAGGTCTTCGGCTTGCCGTCGTAGGCGTTCTTGAAGTAGCTCCAGCGCTCGTCGACGGTGTACTCGGGGCGCCAGGTGTACTGCCAGCGCTCGCGCAGCGAGAAACGGAAGTCGCCGAAGAGTTTCTTGTCGACGGTGAGCGACAGGTAGAAGCGGTGGCGCGTGCCCCAATACTTGGCGCACTTCTTGGGATCGCCAGCATCGACATCGCCGTCGAGCACCTCATCGTCGTACTCCTCGAAATAACTGATGCGCTCGTTGTTGTCGAAGAGCAGCGAGTAGCCGGCAGAGGCTTTGAGCCACTTGGTGGCTTTCCAGTCGAGGCCGAGGCCGACGCTCCAGCGGTCGACGGTCTTCGTGTTGTCGCGGGTGCGCATCTCGCCCTCAAGGCCGAGGCTCCACGACTTGGAGAGTTTCTTCTGGGCCTCGAGAGTGAAGTCGAGGCCGAAGTCGTCGCTCTGAGCTGCGGCGGCTAAAGGCATGAGGGCCATCAGGAAAAAGGGCAGAAGGCTTTTCCGGATTCCCATCGCCTTGCAATCGGATAGTTTCATCTTCATTAAGTTTCTTTGTGTTTAGAATTCCTTGAGTTGTTCTTTCGACAGTTTCAGGGCCTCGGCGACATCGCCGTCGGAACGCTTGCCACGATAGCGGATCTTTACCATCGCCATATCGCGGATGAAGTCGATGGCTCCCACCTCGACCTGGACGATCTCCAGTCCGAGGCGCTTCTCAAGGTCGGCGATGAGCTCCTGCTTGCGCTCGGGCACGATGAGCTCCATCTTGTCGTACTGGACGATCTTCGAGGGCAGCACCTTCAGTCGCCACTCGCAGAGCCACACGGCCACGAAGAAGATGGCGTTGGTAATGCCGAGCTCGATCATGGGGACACCCTCGGAGATGGCGTTGACCAGCGAGAGGGCGATGATGACGAAGAGATAGGTCATCTCGCGGACGGGCATCGCATCGGTGCGGTAGCGCATGATGGAGAAGATGCCGAAGAGTCCGATACCGATACCCAGCGAGGTCTTACCCTTCATCTCCTCAAGCACGAAGATCATGAAGAAGACGATGAAGAAGATGGCAATGGAGATGAGCATGAACGTGAAGTAGAAGTCACGGCGCTTGCTCTTTGGGTAATACAACCGGTCGATGATGAGTCCCACGACCACGATGTTAATCAGCAGTCGGACAAGCATCGACGAGAATGAGGGGGAAAAAAGGGAATCTAACATAATCTATATTTTTTATCCTATTATTTTTTCGATGTCGTGCATCTTGGGCTTGATGCGGTTGCGGTGAAGGGCCTCGTTGGTGAAGGCCGAACCGATGCAGTATTTAGAGAAGCCGTGAGGCTTGATGCGCAGGTCGCGGAGCATGCGCAAGATGGGTGACGGCACATTGCCGTCGCGCTTCAGCTCGATGATGACGGCCCCATCCATGAAACGGTAGCTGTCGGTGACGATGTTATGGAAGCGCAGGTTAGTGTCGATGGTGAGCCGCTCGGTCTTGCCCTTGTTCACCAGCGTGATGCGGTCGAAGCGGTTCTCGAGCTGTTCCGTCATCAGCGCAGGGTCGTAGCGCAGCCAGCTGTGCAGGAACTCCTGGTACTCAGAACTGCGGACATTGAATGCGGCGCAATCCTCAGGATGGAAGTCGGGGAGTTCGAAACGCTTCTTCTTCGTGCGACCGCGGTTGTTCTTCGTCTTCACCTCGAGGAAGTTCAGGCCAGAGTCCACATAACTGCGGACGCGCAGTTTCTGACGGTTCATGTGACCAGCCTCGTGACGACGGTACATGGCGCAGTCGTCGGTATCGAAGTAGACGGTATAGTAAGGTGCGATGCGCACACCGTCGATATCCTGCACGTAGTAGTCGCCGCAGGCCATTTCCAGCAGCCGCATCAGCGTGGGCACGTTGGTGACAAACTTCGTGTCGGTGCGGTTCAGCAGCTTCACGCCAGTCATCTCGTCGAGTGTGATGGGGGCATATTGCCTCAGTATATCTTCCATATCAGTTACTTTGATTCTCGATGCAAAGGTAACGCTATTGGGGGATTCCTGCAAATTCATTCAACGAAAGGATATGATTCTTCAACGAATGGTCAACTCAATGGGGCAATGGTCGCTACCCAGGATGTCGGAATGGATCTTCGCATCGTCGAGACGCTCGCGCAGACGGTCGGAGATGACGAAATAGTCGATGCGCCAGCCCACATTCTTCTGACGAGCCTGGAAACGGTAGGACCACCACGAATATTTCACCTCCTCGGGATATTTGTAGCGGAAGGTGTCGGTGAAGCCGCTGGCCAGCAGATTGCTGAACTGCTTGCGCTCCTCGTCGGTGAAGCCGGCATTCATGTGGTTGGTCTTGGGATTCTTGAGGTCGATCTCCTCGTGGGCCACGTTCAGGTCGCCGCAGAGGATGACGGGCTTCTGTTGGTCGAGGTGCATCAGATACTGACGGAAGGCATCCTCCCACGACATGCGGTAGTCGAGGCGCTTCAGACCGTCCTGCGAGTTGGGCGTGTAGCAGCAGACGAGGAAGAAATCGGGCATCTCGAGGGTGACGACACGCCCCTCATGGTCGTGCTCGTCGATGCCGATGCCATAAGCCACGCTGAGAGGCTGATGACGGGTAAAGATAGCGGTACCAGAGTAGCCCTTCTTCTCGGCGTAGTTCCAGTAACTCTCATAGCCATCAAACTGCAGGTCGAGCTGTCCTGCCTGCATCTTCGTCTCCTGCAGACAGAAGAAATCGGCATCCAACTGGCGGAACACCTCGCTGAATCCCTTGCCCTCACAAGCGCGCAGACCGTTCACATTCCAACTGACAAACTTCATGATCTATTTAGTTTTTTGGCTGCAAAGATACAAAATAAACCGCGGATTCCACAGATTATAAAGATTATTTATAGATTTTCTGCGTATTCTGCATCATCTGCGGGGATTTTTTGTATCTTTGCAACGAGTTTGTAACTAGACCGCAGATGCTCAAGACACTTGTCAGTCAGATCGGAAAGTAC
>Ga0247608_10000897_pt1 | contig 44355 bp, 54 predicted proteins | sample 176DNAGHGlowgp2_FD_193490 | JGI IMG/M metagenome (GOLD analysis project Ga0247608, IMG submission 193490) | Sheep rumen microbial communities from Palmerston North, Manawatu-Wanganui, New Zealand - 1766 DNA GHGlow gp2 | ecosystem: Host-associated > Mammals > Digestive system > Stomach > Rumen ...
TTGATATGTTTGCCAATTGTCTTAACATCTCTGTCAAACAAGTCTGCCATTTGGTTCCTGCTTAACCATACAGTATCCGTACCAACTTTTACATTGAGTTTTACTTCTTTGTCCTTGGTCTCAAATATAACAATTTCGTTCTCTTTCATTATACTCATTCCCCTGTCACTTTTCGCTGATGCCATTCTCGTCAAGCTTACGCTGCATCTCTATATAATATGAGAGCAATACATACGTCAATAGTCCACCTAATTCAAATCTTCTTACCTAACAAGATAATAAAATAAGTATAGCACAGTAATGTTCTCCTTGTCACCAAAACATTTTCTCTGGTCTCGGCATTGATTGCCTCGAAAGAAGTGTAGCGTTGTTCTTTCAGTTTCTCGACAAGATGTGTCTCCAGATACCTTACATGGTTTTCCAAGTTGGTTTTCCTTTCTGTTTCCTATGCGGTGGAGGAAGTACGATGACTTCGTACAGCCTTTGGAAAATGTCAAGTTAACGTTGCACTTTTTGCATAATTACAAAAATCTGCATCGTTATCAGGCGTGTTTCATCGATAAAAAGGAGAGCCGATTCTGAAACCGGCTCTCCCATGAAAACTATTCACATTTTCCATAAATGCAACTACTTCAGTTTCCACTTCTCCTTCGCTTTTCGCAGCAGGAGATCTATTGTGTCCCGATGGCGTGTAACCGCTTTGCTGTCTTCTTCGTTTACGGCACTGCCGTCTGCGTTGACATAAATCTGGTAGTCTCCCTCATCGGTATAGAGTATCACCCCGTACTCATAACCGCTGAAGAACTTCGGCCAGATGATCAGGCAATCGGTGAACATATTGTCCTCTGTCGCCGGCATGCCCACGCTCAAATTGCCGGTGAACGTAAAATAATCCGGATATTTTACACCATAGTCAAAGTCGTCCGCATCCGTATATACGTAGCACATCGTTACCTTTGCTCAATTATTCTGAAATATAATCGTTGTTGCACTTTATTCGTATTTTGTGTAACAAGGGGTTGCTTGCATTATATTCAAATATTCCGTCCAATTCTATCGGTTTATATCAAAAATATCACCAAATACCTCATTGGCAAATTCCATTGTGTCTACTATCTCAGAGTGATACTCTAAATATTCCACTTGTTTTTCCGTATCCAATAGGGTTCCATGTTCATCAATATCAAACTGAGCAACAACAGTCCCCCCACGTTTTTCCTGTATAGTTACCGTCGTATCAAATCCACCGGATATAGTCGGGTGTATGTTAAGTGTTATACGATCTTTAAATACTGTAATAAGCCCTCTGGGGCTAAATATTCCATCAGATCGTTTTGCGTCAACATACTCATTTTGGTGCGCATTTCGAAAAGCCTCATCGTTTGCCAGTCTTTCTTGAAATTCTGCGGCTGCTTTTTCATAAGGGGCAAATTTCTTTTGCTTATATATAAAGCATCCGCTCAAGTATAAGACTAAGATAGCAAGAACAATGAGAACAAGTTTAATAATTTTTTTAGAATCCTCCATTTTTCAGCTCCACCTTTCCACAAAGTTATAGCCTACTCTACTAAACTTTTATTTTCTGTATCAATAGCCCTACAGCATTTTATCTTCGGGTTATGTGAAGCATTGGGGCATTGAAAGATATGCACTCTCGAGAATTCCTGTAGCATAATAAGATAGCTCGTATAGTAGTACCAATATTTTTCTGCTTCCACCGACACCTGCTCCGGAATTAAACCCTAATATAATAAGCCAACTTTTTTGGTTTGCTTTGGTAATACGGTTTTCCTTTATCCCGCTCTCACATCGGTGCCTGTTCTTTCTCTCCTCTCTGCTCCTTTAAGCATACATTGGATTACTCGATACCGATACTGCTTATTCGTCCCGAATCTGTCCTATTTTTATATTGGAAAACGGCACAGACAACAGATAGATTGCTGCCCAGATTCCTGCCATCGTCACGGAAAATGTGACAGCCGGGAACTGCGGTGTGTAGTTCATTGCATTTTTCACAATGTACTGAAATACAAGCCAGAACAAAACCATGAAATAGCCGGAGATCAGAGTTCCTGCGGCGATCATAATCAGTATTTCAAAGCGGAAGATGCTCTTCCGATCCGCTCGCCGCATTCCGATTGCATCCAGCATATCATAGTACTTACGGTTCCGGCTGCGATAGAAACTCCATAAATACCCGGTTGCGCAAATTGTGGCGAATACCGCCGCGCCCCCGAGAATCAGAAGAAGCTTTTGTGCGTGGGACAACAGCCAGCCGAAAATACAGATTTCGGTTCCCGCCTCTGTCAGCGCTCCGCCTTCACTTATGATTGTTTCGCTATCCCCGTGATTTCTTATGAGAGCACCGAAATCACGGATGCTTTCCGTCATTGCCCGATAGGAAGGATAATAAAATCGAACCGTCCCGCTCTCCACTTCAAAACCGGCTTTATCCTCATCTTTCAGCCAGGCCCATATGTGTTCCGTATGCGGATCATCATTGTTACCCTTCTCGCGGCGGTTTAATGCCTCCGTTCTGACGATTCCGCTGATATGGTATTTTTCCAGAACCGCTTCCCCGGAACTGACTCTTCGAAGGGTTATTGTCTTTCCGGGCAAATCCTCCGGGTTGTCCGTTATCTGAAATACAGAAATCAGATATTCATCCAGAAGGATTTCGCCCGGCTGTTTCGGCAGGTTTCCGATGATATCATCTCCTGTTTTACCGGTCTCCCGCCAGTCAGGGTATATCTGATACGTTGGATCATAAAGCCCGATCCGCAAAGTAGAGTCTTTCCCTTTTAAATCCTGATAGATTTCCTGTGCGATACCCGTATATACTTCGGCAACACACTCTTTTCCTTCCACTTCCAGTACCGTATCGCCGGAAGTATAACACCCGTCATATTTTCTGGCCAGCATGGCAACGGAAGCCCACATTTCTTCCTCCGCAAGATTCTTCGAAAAGGGCTGACTTTGATACCAGCCTTTTTCTTCCACGCTGATCAGTACCGACGTCCCCGTTTGGGAGGAATCGGTATTCTTATCGATGATTTCTTTACATTTTTCTTCCAGTTCATCCAGCCCGGTTCCCGGCATAATCGACCGATAGCGATAGCAGGCATTTATTTTCCCGCCCTCCTGAGTGTCCCGGTATTCGGAGAAGGCCCCCACTACCAGAACATAACTCAAAATGAAAACCATCAGACATGTAATACCGATTATGATTCGAACGGCAGATTGTTTCCCGGCATGAAGATTGCGAACCGCTGTCTTCACTCGATCAATTCTCTTCATGGCTTGCCCTCCATGCTTTTCGAAGCGAACGCAGCATCAATTCCAGGTGAATCAGCATCAGCAGAAGAATCAGCAAAGGTGAAAAAAGCGGCATGCCGATTTCCACACCCATAATCCTATGCATGTAACTGTTAATCCAGGTCATTGCCGTCCCCGTATACAGACTCGCGGCAACAAAGATGACAACGGACCGCACTGCAAAAAGCCGGAAAAAAAGCCCGAAAATACTGCTGCGGCTGCATCCGAGCTGATCCAGCATTTGAATAAACCTTTCCCGTTCTTTCAGTTTCATTTGGAATGAATTCGAAATGGAGTTCAGTAGAATTAACCACAGAAGAATTGCCACAACCGCGAAAGCGATACGACAAAACAGCATGATCATAAGATAATTGTCAATGACTGCGTTCCATACATCTCTTCCGCTGATGACGGAGCGGATCTTAATCCACCATATATGGTCCAGACAATCCAGATTCCCGGTCATCCGGTCTTCCGAAGACCAGAACGAATGAAAGCCCATGCCTCTGAGGCTTTCTTTGTCATCTGCAGTATATCCGTTTAGTTCAAATGTGAAGCTTTGCTGATCGAAAATTCTATGAATGCAGATATCCCCGATATGATTGATCCTTACGAAGAAAGAAATGACCACCAATACACACGCCAACAGAACGGACTGCATGAAAAAAGAAAGAAGCCATTCCGTTTTGCCATGCACCGATTCATTTTTAATCAGTTTCCACAGATCTTTTCGTTTCATCACTCTTAATGCTTCCATCCTGTAGCGTAATAATCCGATCCGTGTTCCCGGCATCTTCCCGGTTATGGGTAATCAATACCACCGTTTTTCCCATCCGGCATTGTTCCCGAAGCAGATTCATAATTATCTGCCCGTTTTCATAATCCAGATTTCCGCACGGCTCGTCAGCAAATACAATCTGCGGATTGTTGATAATCGCTCTCGCGATACATACCCGCTGTTTTTCTCCCCCGGAGAGCACCTTGACCTTCGAATCCTTCTTATGCAGCATCCCGACCTGGTCGAGTGCTTTTTCAATTCTTTCCCTGCGTTCCGTTTCCGGTATCCCGGCAATCATCAGAACGATTTCCAGGTTCTGGTAAACCGTATATAATTCTTCCAAAAAGAAATCCTGAAAGATAAATCCGACTGTATTGCATCGGTAATCCGAACGCTCATCATCTTTCATTTCATAAATGGATTTATCCCCGATTCTGACTTCTCCTTCCGTAGGCGTAAGCAGACCGCCCAACATCTTCAAAAGCGTGGACTTACCGCTTCCGGAACGTCCGACGATGCTCAGAAACATTCCGTCCTCCACGGTCAGGGAAATATCTCTGACTGCCCACAGTTCTCCGGACGGTTCCGTAAACTTTCGACTCACATGACTGCACGTGATCATTTTCCGATTCCTCTTCGCTGTTGTTTACTTCTGCTTTTGAAACTGAATGTTAATCCCATGGTGCATCGTCGTAATGGTTTTTCGTGCACTGTCATAGCGGATGATGATTCCGAACGGTGCATGTATGAAATCATAGTTATATTGGTTCGTTCCGACTTTATCCGCCTCAATATTGGAAAAACTTATGGCGTTGTCAACAAAATCCGAATTCAAATCTGTCAGCCGAAACAGTTCCCCATCCGACATGGGCGTATATGGTTCCGTTCTGCTTTTTTCTACCCTTCGGTATGCCTCAATCATAGTTTCCTGATAATAGGCATTAAGATCAATGTTAAAGAACTGTATGGTCTTACCTTTCACCACAGCATATGCGTCGGGGAACTTGGTATCGTTCACGATTACATACTTGCCTTCTGCGATATCCGATCCGCCCCCACGCGTAAGAAAATAGACGATGATGGGAGTGACTACTAATAAAACTATTATCAGCAAAACAATGAGCTTTTTCTTCATAAACATTTCCCCTCTCCGTTGTTTCATTTTACTTTTATTTTCTGTAACAAAGGTTTATTCCCATTTTTCTCCGAACAGCAGAAAATCAAACAAGTCGATAGTCAACACTCCGTTTTCATCATATGATGGCTTCAAGCCATTCTTTGCGACAACAATTTTCTTAAATGAATCATCAATGTAGTACAAACTCTTTTTTTCCTGTAGTTGCTTTTCGGGATCAGCCATAGATAAGGCAGACTGAATATAGTATTTCCGACCGCCTTTTGACGCAATAAAATCTACCTCCAACGCCTTCTGCGCATATATCGCCTTTCCGTTAACATCGATGCGATCCGTCTTCTCACTTACATTCACTTCTCCGACATCCACATTGAATCCCCGGAATCTGAGCTCGTTGTAAATGATATTCTCCATAATGTGCGGCTCTTCAATCTGTCGGAAATTCAACCTGGCGTTTCTAACTCCGATATCCTCAAAATACAGTTTAAAGGGCGATCCGATATACTTTCTTCCCCTTATGTTATATTTCAAAGCCTTGGAGACAATAAAGGCATCCTCAAAATACCCGATAAAAGTATTGATCGTGTCTTCCGATATGTCCTTTTTTACAACACTTAAAAACGTGTTTGCAACGCGCTTGCTGTTCAACGGACTTCCAATCATTGACGCAAGAATATTGAAGGTATCTCCCAATTCGTTCTTTTTCCGCAAACGGTTGTGAACAATAATATCCTTAAGATAACTTTCCTCGCAGAGCATCCGAAGATAGGATTCTTTTTCTTCCTCACTAGACATCTTCGCTACCAGCGGGATCCCACCGGTAACAATATACTCCTTCCACGCCACAGAAGCATTTACTTCACCGTCTTCCCCTTCCATATATTCGGAAAATGTCAGAGGAAGAACATGCACCACAGTACCACGACCTTTAAACTCTGTGGCAATATCAGACGAAAGGAATTTGGAATTAGACCCGGTGACATAGACATCATAATTATTATGTCGCAGAAAACCATTTAAGGTACTGACAAAATTCTCCAACATCTGCACTTCGTCCAACAGGAGATAATATGTATTCTCTTCCCCGGTCATATCCTTTATATATGCTCTGAATTTTTTAGCGTTTACCAGGAATGTCCCGTTTTTTTGCCAAATCCTCGTTTCTTCTGTCGGATAATACGCATCCAACAAATCAATATCCTCATCTGAGTCAAAAGCAAATCTAATGATATTCGTTTTAGGTACTCCGGATTGAAGCAGATAACTGTAGTATAGTTGATTCATCAGATAGGATTTTCCGGCTCTTCTGGCACCTGTTATCACCTTTATCAACCCATTCTGCCGTCTTTCAATCAGCCTGCTTAAATATCCTTTTCTGCTATACTCCATATTCTAATCCCCTTTATGCAAAGTCTTTGCACTTTTCCGATTAGATTGTATCATAAGCGCCAGCGATTAGCAATACATGAAATCATGCCTGCCCTTGTTACATCTTTCTTTCATTTTCTGAAACAAGAATCTGTATCATTTTATCTTCCGATACACCGCACTATACCGGAATCATAGGAATACTAAGCCCCACCAATCTCCGCTCCAAGAGCCTTCAGTTTGGCGTAATACTTATCTCGTTTCGCCGTGAACATAGTGCCGATTGCTGCCGTGTTCAACCTGACGCGATACCCGGCTGTGCATGCTCCGAGTGCCGTGAGCGACACGCATCCGCCGCCGTCCACACCGATGATTTCCACCTCATCTACGGACTTTTCCTTCAGGAAAGCGGCAAAGGCAGGAACGGAAAATGCATCGCCTTTGTATTTGTCGAATATATACTCCGACTTCATCAAAAGGCCTTCTGCAAGTTCGGCTTCCTGCGTTCCGGCAAAGCATTTCACCGGTGCCAGTTTGTTGATGAAATTGTTCTTCATCAGATTACGAATGTAAACAATGAGATTGCACTCATTCTGTTCGATAACGGAGTTAACTTTCGCAAGGATATCCTCCGGATACGAAAAGAACTTTGCATGATCCTTTCCGACGGTGACCTCCTGCATGTCCAAAACCAAAAGTGCTTTTGCCATAACTTAAACTGCCTTTCTTTTATTCGTCTTTATTTCCATGCGGATAACTGCAGAGAACGCTGTCCAAATACTTGACGCCGCAAAAATATTTACAAATGGAGAAGTTTTTGACCGCACATTTATGAACGGTTGTATTTTCCGCCTCATTCCACGGACAACTGACCTGATTCCATCCAATGTTTTCGCTGGTCAAATCAATGTCCATATTTGCGCCTTGGAGTTCCCTGACATTATTCTGAAGCCCATTCTCCGGGAAGATTTCGTTCCATAAATCTTCGTGGGATTTAGTAAAAAGCTTCGGTTTTTCTTCTGTGGAGAAATATCTCAACTCCATCGTTTCTGTGAAGTCACAACAAAGCTCACCCCCGATCGGCTTCAACTCAAACGCGATCACAATGCTCTGCGCCCGGTCGCCGCTTGCATAGGTAATATCCAGATCTGAGTATACGCCGATTGCTCTGCCAACTTCCACATCAAGCCCTGTTTCCTCTTTTATCTCCCGAATCGCCGCCATCTGCGGGGTTTCTCCAAGCTCCACCGCACCTCCGGGGAATCCCCACAAATTGGTATCCCCGCGCCTCTGCAGAAGCACCTCGCCTTTGCCATTGAAAATACATCCTCCGGCAAATGTGAGTATAATCTTGTCATGTCCCACTTTGCTTCGAATTTCTTTAATACAGTTTCTGTCCTGCCCCATTCTGTCGTTCCCCTCAATAAGTTTAACTTTTTCTTTTCTGTAACAATGGCCTTCAGGAATACACTCATCGCGATGAAAGCTACGAATATATTAACACGGAAACCCGTGAGAAGGTTGCGCCTCAAAAACATTTCGCGAGATATTGTTTATTCCCAACCCATCTCTTTGTACAGATACTCTTTAAATCTGTACAGTGTGTATAACGGAATCGACCACACATGAGTCTCTCCGTCCATATTGTCACCGACATTCTTTAAGGAAGACTTTATTGCCAATTTGGGACTATACCTGTTACAGAACTGATGCAGGCTCTTAGCCTTGGTATTATCCGCAGATTTTGTTTCAACAGGTACAAGTACGCCTTCATGGTCAGTGATAAAATCAAGCTCCGCATCGGATTTGGTTCTCCAGAAATAACTGTCGATCCCCATAAACCTAAGCTGGGTATAAACGTAATTCTCAGTTATCGCTCCCTTATAATGTATGAAAGCCTCGTTTCCTTCAAGAACCGTTCTGTAGCTTAAGTTTGACTTTCTCCTGAGGAGCCCTACATCAGCCATATATACCTTAAAGTAAGTATAGTCCGCCTCTCCGGACAAGGGGATCTCAGGTGTCGATACCATACAAAGCTTACCTGCAATGCCTGCATTTACCAGCCATTCCAGCGCGTCCTCAAGATCTTTCGATCTCGCTCCCTGTTTCACATGGGAGAAAATGAACTTATTGTTTTCTCTTGCTATCTGCGAAGGGATCGAATCCCAGATCAATTTGATTTTGATTGCAGTCTCCGGTGTAGTATGCTTTGAAAAATCATCCGCATAATCTCTGAGGATATTATCCTGAATCGCTTCAACTTCTTTATAGTTATGTGTCTCCGTCCAGGTCTTAACAGCCTCCGGCATACCCCCAACTATATAATAATTCTTCAGATACTTCTCAAGAGGAACCGTATAGAGTTCCGGGATTTCTCTGTCAAGTGGCATTTTCTTAATGCCATCGATGTATTTCCCTCCTCCGTCAGCTCTCACAAACTCTTCAAAGCTCATGGGATACATATCGATCCTGTCAACCTTGCCAACAGGAAACGATATCCCTTCAGCCTTCAAAGCTACCCCAAGAAGCGAACCTGCAGCTATGATGTGCAGTTCCGGCATTTCCTCACAAAAATACTTGAGTGACTGAATAGCTCTGGAACAATCCTGTATCTCATCAAATACTACCAGTGTCTTGCCGGGCTCGATCGCCTTTCCGAATATAATGCTTCCAAGCTCGTCAATTATCCTTTTCGTATTAAAATCATAATCAAATACAGACTTGAGCCCGGCATTGCCATCAAAATTAAAGTAAGCCATCTCCTCAAATTCCGTTTCACCGAAATTCTTGATCAGATAAGTCTTACCGCATTGACGGACTCCGGTGACAAGCAGCGGTTTTCTCTTGCCTTTTTCTTTATCCTTCCATGCCTTAAACTGCTCCAGTGCCAGTCTTTCCATCATCGTAATGTACCTCCGAAAGAATCTATGCAATGATATAATAACATTTTACGGACGAATATTCAAGATTTAACTGCGTTTTTCGGGCGAATAATGTGCTTGTTACTGCTTTTATCACATCATCGATAAGGCCGTTCTCCCGACCATGATAAATGCTGAGAGCTCACTCGATAAAGGTGAGCTCTCAGAGTGAAGAATTATCGTTTTGTTTCAAGAAAAATGTAGAATTCTACACTTTTCCGGATTCAGTTTTTCAACTCTCATGCTTTCCCCCTGCTCCTCAACGCAATTCCTTCACAAGATAAAGCGTCAATTCGTCAAAGAAGCATACTTTCTTCCCAGCTGTTATACGGCTTTATCCCGAACAGTTCCGCTACTGTCGGCGCAACATTGGCAAGACCGAAACTGCCTGCCTTCAGTTCATGTCCTTTCCTGTTTATTGTATATCCCGAATATAGTTTTGTCCTTGTCTCATTTTCCCTCCGGATTATCAGCTAAGATCATAAGTCGAATACCCCCGTTCGGATATCTCTCGCCATAGTCTCGCAAAATCCTTCCGATTTCTCGCTTTGGAGAAAAGTCCGACTCGGCGGAATTGAATCCGAATGGCTTTATCGCAAGCGGCAAATTCAAAAAACGGCGGATTGGCATCAGCCTTTCTTACGCCGATGAAGTTATCCATACCGTTTCTCTGTTTAATGCACTCTTTGAAGGTCAGTCTTGTCCCATCGGAAAATGTGATTCCTTCACTGTCGATTCCTTTGATATCAGAGTAGTTATAGTCCATATATGCCTCACCAAACTTCGATTTGCTCATTGCATTATCCTGAAATAAAGCTGACTATCTATGGTATCTATGTTCAATTTTATATAGCAATTACACAAATTGCTTCTTCATAAAGAGAAAATCTTTATTCCAGGAAACCGCCCCATCTTCTTCGAATCCACATTTTTTGTACACGTGAATTGCTATGGCATTTTCCTTATTTACCTGCATACGGACCGCTTTTGCACCTTTCTTAATAAAGTGATTCAGAATTGCCTCCATGGTTTCTGCAGCATGTCCTTTTCCTTTATAATCATCGGCGATAAACAAATCCGTAAACTCATAGACACCTTATGTTCCTTTTCATCAAGAATCACCATGCCTATTATCACTTCATCAAGATATATCGCATATGCCATAGACGATTCCCGGTATAAATAAGCATTCGCCAAAACGGCGTACGCATCTCCAACGAAAAACCATTCTTCCCGTTCAAGTTCAAGACAAGGATAGAAATTCTCCTTTGTTACCGGTTGTAGCATTATCATGGATACCCTCCTGATTTAAGTGCATCACTTGGCTCGAAATTCCGAAATATTACTTAGTTCTTCACCCATTTAATGCAACAAGGCATCTTATGTTCCCGGAAGAACTCTTCCGCAGCCTTCACAGCATTTTCTGCAGAAACGATCATCTCATCGTGTATTTCTATTTCCTCTTCCGGAGTATTTGTATAAAACACGGTGAATGTACCAGTCTTGGAACCCACGGCCCGGCCAAGTGATTGATATCCGATGTCATTTTCATCACTGAAAAATGATACGTTTGCAAGATTTTCCTTTACAAGAATCGCCATGCAGGGAAACTCTTTGTTATCTGCAAACATCCAAAACTCATTCGATTCATTTTCAAATCTCTTGGAGAGTATTCTCCTAAGTTCATCATGGGTTGATGCTGTTTCAATTCCACCAAAATGCCGTATTCTCATCGCAACCCCTAAATCCCGAAAGTTATCTTTCTACCAACTTCAAGAACTTCTTATCATTCATCTGCTCGTTCGTAACATACTCACCATCACAGAATAGAGCATAAGTGGTAATCGGTGTAGGAGCATCCTGTGCATCCGTCTTGCTTTCGATTTTCACTGCTCTGAATGGAATGCCATTGTTCTTGGCTGTCTCTTCAAGCACAGGTACATACTTCGCATTGAACGGACACTGGTTCGTATAGTAAAGAACGTAACCTTTCTCATCTATGTGCGGATGCCTTGCGCATTCTTTGAACATTGGCTTCTCCGCACTCTTTTCAAAGGGCAGATACCATAACTGTATTCCGTTATCTGCTTCATCACACACTTCAAACCCCTTATATTTCAGGAATTTCGGATCGGCCAGGAATGGTTTCTTCTTTGCCGCAGCCAGAATACAAAGTCCCTTCTTTCCCTTGTCTTTGCTATCATTGATGCATTCTGAAAGTAGGTCACTTGAATATCCGTGTCCCTTTAAGGATCCTGAGACCCAAAGGCAATCTATATACATATACCCCGGAGCATCAACAGGATTCCATGCATTCTCTGCAGGAATATACTCGATAAAGCACTTTCCCCGTTCCACGCTTTTAAGGAACACAAGCCCCTCATTAAAACGCTCCGAAAGCCATGCCTTCTTCGATGAGACCTGCACGTCTTTATTGTTTGATATGGCACAACAGATATGCTCCTCTTCAAGATTATCTTTTGTTACCCTGATATAATCCATATGAATCCTCCTGTCAAAGATTGCCGGGAAGCTATAAAACTTTCCGGAACTGGATATTCATTACTCCACTGGAAAGCAAGCTTCTGTAACATACTCTTCCGGATTTGAAAACTCCGTTGTTGTATCTCAATTCTTGTTTTGAATGTTAAATTCAAAGTTCCTTGCCTAAGGCAACGACTCTAATCCGTTTTCCCGAATCTCGTTCAACTGATTTGCCGTCAGAGCTCCCGCCCGATACAACAGCAAATACTCATTTTCAATTGAACTGTCAAAAATCAGCAAGTCATCGGTATTGATGGTAACTCTTACGCCGTTCTCGTAGAGAGCTTTAATCGGATGATCCGCAAACCCGCTTGCATACCCAAGTTGTACATTACTGCTCGGACACACATTCAATTGTATCCGGTTTTCGGCCAGAAAATGCATCACCTCCGCCGACCCGGCTGCGTGAATCCCGTGATGAACCTCCTGAAGGCCCAGAACCTCCACTGCCCTTCGCACATCTTCTGCGGATCCGCTTTCACCGACATGCATCCGCTTGACTAAGCGGTACTGTTCGGCTTTACGGTAAAGAGGAATAAAAGCTTCAATCGGTTTAATGTTTTCGCCTCCGCATACATCAATGGAATGAAAGAAGCCGTCGGAAATATACTCTTCCATCCGGGCTGCCTCCTCTTCCACGTCACAGCAGGAAACATATGTCAGCTCAGGCTCAAATAGTGCCTCAGGGCAATGCTTTGAATGCAATCCTTCGATAATTGTCCGAAACTCTGCCATTCCCCCGAACAATTCAATCTCCTGTGCTCCGAAATTCATTGAAAGACGTTTTATGTTGTTCCGTTTGGCTTCGGCAAATGCCCCCTCCCATCGAACAAGTCCCCCTTCTTTCCCGGAACAGAAAGGCTTCATGTAAGTCGTAAACCACTTCTGCATTCCCTCCAACCCATCGAACCGCTCCGGCGGATTCGGAAACTTAATCTTCAGTCTTTCAGAAAGCCAGGAACGTCTGCAGCCTTTGGTTGAGTGGTTATGAAGGTCGCTTTTCGGAACCCTCAGGAGCTTCCCGGTATTACCTTCCACAAGGCCTTCACAAAACAGTCTTTTTGCATTTTCAGCGGAATTTGTCATCTGTTATCTGTGTTCCGGCCCATTTTCTTAGCAAACTTCGCCAGTTCTTCCGGGATATGAATCGTCTGCGGACATACCTTCTCGCAGGAATGACAGCTGATGCAGCATTCCGGCTGCTTATCTGCCTCTACGGAGGAAAGCGCCATCGGCGCGATGAAATCTCCGGATCCCGCAACCATTGCTTCGTTGTAAAGCTTCAGGAGGAAAGGAATATCAAGTTTCTTTGGACATTTGCTTACACAGTAGTGACAGCCGGTACAGGGAACCGTGGTTCTTGCAATCATCTCATCCGCGATACCGAGGATCAGATTCATCTCTTCTTCATTCAGCGGTTTATTCTCTTCATAGGTCTTAATATTGGCCTGCAGCTGACTCATGTTGGACATTCCGGAAAGTGTCATGGTTACACTTGGGATAGACTGAAGGAATCGGAAGGCCCATGCAACTACTTCTTCGTCCGGTCTTGCAGCTTTCAGTTTTGCATTTGCATCTTCAGAAAGGGTAGCAAGCTGGCCTCCTCTTACCGGCTCCATAACCCACACCGGTATATTCCATTTATCCAGCAATTCCACCTTACCTTTGGCATTCTGGAACCTGTAATCAAAGTAATTAAGCTCAATCTGGCAGAACTCCATATCTTTTCCATAACGATCCAGGAATTTGGTCATACAGTCAATATCACCGTGGGTAGAGAATCCCAGGTGCTTAATTCGGCCGTTTTTCTTCTGCTCCATCAAGTAATCATAGATGCCATACTTTGGATCCAGATAAGCATCCACATTCATCTCACAGACATTATGAAAAAGATAGAAGTCGAAATAATCTACCTGGCACTTCTGAAGCTGTTCTTCGAAAATCTCACTTACTTTAGCCCAGTTAGAAGGATCATATCCCGGGAACTTGGAAGCAAGATAGAAGCTGCCTCTCTCATAATTTTTCAGAAGTTCACCTACTACAAGTTCTGACTGCCCGCCATGGTAGCCATAGGCTGTATCATAATAATTGATACCTGCCTTCATACAGTAAGCTATCATCTCTTTAGCGGTCTGAACATCAATCTCACTGTCGTTTCCGTTTAATACCGGGAGTCTCATGTTTCCCATGCCGAGTGCTGAAAGCTTAATTCCATTAAAGTCATTGTAAATCATCGTTTGCTTCTCCTTCTATCTTCAAAATCTCTTGCTCAAGTATCTTGCGATTAAACAAACCAGCAAGGTATTTGTAAAATGTTTTCTCTAAGAGCCCCCGGGGCAGAGCACATACATACTATCGCACCGGTTCCTCTTTTCTTCTCCGGTACTTTATCGAGGATTTTAAATGCTGCCGTCATATCAGCTGTCACTTTATCATTCTGCTTTATCTCTATCGGATACAAAACGCCATCCTGCTCTACAATGAAATCAATCTCCGATTCTTCCCAGGTTTCTTTTCCATCCTTTTTGATTACTTTTTTATCCTTGCCCCTGTAATAGGAAACAAAGTATCTATAATCCAGTCCTCTGTTTGAATAGCTTTTTAAAATTTCTGAAATAACAAAAGTTTCAAAAAACTGTCCGTTCATTGCCCCTAAAGCCAATGTCTCCGGAGTAAGCCATCTCGTAAGATATGCGGCCAGGCCGGTGTCTCTGAAATAAAGCTTGGGAGTCTTAATCACACGTTTTAACGCGCTGTTGGAAAACGGTTCCAGTATGTACACAATTCCGGACGCCTCAAGAATAGAAATCCAACTCTTGATTGTAGTGGAATCTTTCCCAACCTCGTCCGCAATGTTGGAATAGTTCAGCATCTGTCCGGTTCGCGCTGCACATGCAACCATAAATCTTCGAAACGCATCCAAGTCCTGGACAGCTGCCAATTCTCTTACATCACGTTCCAGATATGTCTTAACGTAACTGGAGAAAAACATAGACCAGTCCACTTCCGGATTCTGCAACTCCGGGTAACCGCCTCTATGGATAATCTTCCAAATATTCCCGGGTTTTCTTGCGTCTTTGTTTCTCTCTCTCACATACTCCATTGTCGGCAGGAACGGCTGCGAAAAACCACTTTTCATTATTTCCCTTAACGAAAGCGGAGGAAGTTCAATTATGGCAACTCGCCCGGCCAACGAGTCCGATGCCATTTCCATGAGTTTGAAGGGCTGTGATCCCGAAAGAAAATATAATCCCTTGGCATCAAGACTGTCGCTGGACTGTTTGATATACCGGAACAGTGACGGAACATATTGAACCTCGTCCAGGATTATCGGGGGTTCGTTCAATGACATAAACATTTCCGGGTTCTGTTTTGCCTGCTCCTCAATAAACGGATCGTCAAACGACACCGTTTTCAAACCGGAATACAGGTGCTTCACAAGGGTTGATTTACCGGTCTGTCTCGCTCCGGTTACCAATACGCATTTAAACGTTTTTGCGGAATGATCCACCACATCTTCAATGGCTCTTTTTATGTATTTCATTATGAATCATCTCCTCTTGCGATTATGACAAATCTGGGATTTAATCCCGGATTGGTCATATTATAGCATTGTATTCCTCTTTTTGCAACTATCCAGCCAACTCACAACGCACAATCTCGTTGCGCGTATTCACATTGACAAAAATAGCATGTCCGCCGAACATGTCTCCGTCGCCGTAGTAAATCTCGAGTTTTCCGCCGCTCTGTACAATCAACTCGATCGGCGCTCCCATATTCTCCTTGAACTGATCCGCCGTAATGTCCGGATCGTCCTCATTTTCCTTCCACTCGTTAGCCGCTTTCAGCATGCGACCCACGCAGTGTTCCTTGATTTTTCCGTCGAGCTCCTCCATGTTCTGCATAAGTGCCTCGAACCGGGTGGACGATCTCTTCGCCTTCATCTTCGAGTTGCTGTCAAGATAAAGAGATACTGTTGTCCGCAAAATGATAATACTGATCGTTCTTATAATCTTCACGCCCGATGGGAGTCTCGACGCGGCCGTCCGCAACAATGCATTCGCCGGATCTCAGATCGACCATGGCCGGGAAATATGATGTGACCTCACAGAGATCCCCGTAATAACCTCCTGCCCCCCAGCCGGTTGTGATATAAACTATGATCTCAAACTCTTCTTTCTCGAATCCTTCCAGATATTCTTGTTCTTCCGTCATCATTCATTCCTCCTGTTTTCCGCGAAATGATGATATCATGTCAAAGCCGTACATGACGTTCTTTTCATCGCTCGTCACCCCTGCTTATACAAGAAACTTCAAATTTTCTGTTCCAACACTTTGAGGTCGGATCTCTCATATTTGTTATGTCCTTTGAGACTCTTCTTGTACTTCCAGCATTCTATGGCATCATCCAGCGAAGCACCTTTGTTATCCTCAAAAAAATCTCTGATATAGGTATTATATTCAAACTGTTTTCCGATTACAGTCTGCCCCTGCTTCGTATTTTTCTTAATTTCATAATATGCGTCGACCGCTTCACCGTATGTTTTCCCGGCGTTAGTTTTGAGCCACTTTTGAAACGCCACATTGAAAGAAAATGACTTCCCGATTACGCTCTTGAAAAAAGCTCTGTGGAGCTCTGAGCACACAATACCTTCTTCGATCAGGCTGTTAACTGTTATGTTGGTTATCCCGGTCTTACCTTTGGCAGAAGATCTTCTGAGTGTTTTCTTGACTTTTCCCGTATCAAGATAATGGGCAATTCTCTCAGTAAGTTCTTTTTTGTCCCCGGAAGCAGGCAAACCGTTCTCGCGGCAGAACCTAACCATTTCCTCTTTAAGATAATAATACTCCAGAAAATCCTGCTTCTTTAATCCCAAGGTCAGCGCGGGTCTTTCAGATATACAGTGCATGCTTTTCCTCTCTCCATCTTATACTATTCCGCAATAAAACCCTTTTGAGACCAGTGTGTCCGTTCCGTCGAGGAACACGCCTTCCAGCCGAGTCCTTCTTTGAATTGCATTGAATTCCCCCCGTTTATCACTTCAACTCCGCAGGCTTCTCATTTTCCTGCTTATCTGTATCATTCCGCAGCATGGCCTTAATTTCATCATCTGCATTCAATAACATGAAAGCAATCGCATCTTTTTCCGATATACGCCTTCCGTTCTCATCGGGAAAAACTCTCGGAAGATTATGCAGGCACCTCAACAGTTTACTGACCTTAACTTTATCCGTTCCTGTTTGATTCAATTCGTGAAGTGCTGCTTCCAATAGCGTACGCATGTATTCGGTAATATCCGGAAAAGCATTATATACCGTACCTGATACTGTAATATTATCCCATTCCAGATGTTCGTAATATTTCCAGATTGATTTTTCCTTTTTACAGTTCTTTCTGAAATCGTCAATCACTTTTTGGCTATCGCCTGCGTTGACAAATACCATCACAAGCTTCATAAGCTCCGAAAGATGCATTCTTAGCTTATGCTTATAGCCAATCGGCCATCTGGTAGTGCCGCATCTGCCTTTTTCCGCACAAAATCCTATATATAATAACCTTCCGAGTAAACATTCGTTATTCATTATTCAGCCCCATCAAATCCGATCCCACTCCGAACCGTCAATAATCTTCAATTATCCATGTTCTCGAGCATGTTTCGAAGAAGTCCCTCATACTCCTTATCCATGGGATATTCCGCGGAGAACCGATCCAGAAGTCTCTGCATCCCGACTCGGTAATTCTCCTCCGAAATCTCTTCCTCACATTTGACAAATGTGACGATCTCGTTTGCAATCGATACCCCTGCGTCTTTCTTCCCGGACAGGTACTTAATCAGGCTTCGATGAAATAATCGGGAGACCAGATACGGCTCGTCGTCCCGAAGAACCAGTTCACGGAATACGGCCTCATTTCTCACATACTCGGCAAGCCCGTTACCGTCTCGGTGAAAGTATTCAGTTTCGGTGCCCCCGACATCCGAAACGACCTCCAGATCGACCTGAACGCCGTCCTTGTAAATAACGATAAGAATTCCCGTCGGATTGATCGTGTGTGAAAGAAACACCGGCTGCCCGTAGCCGTACAGGAATTGCTTTATCTGCCCGGCATTAGCGGAAACGCAAATATCAACATCGGAATACGGCGATGCATTTCCCTTTTGAAACGAACCCTTAAGCCGAATGTGAATCTGATGTTCCATGGCAAATTCGGCTGCATACCGAATGTAGTTTTCCTGCGGCAACATGGTTTCTCCCTCCGTTGCTTTTCTATGCCTTTACCTCCGGGTCAATCGTGAACGCATAATACGAATCTCCGAAGTTCCGTTACATCCTTGATTTGAGATGCGGCAAAGTCATTAACATCCGGCGCGTTTTTCCGATTAATCCACACGCTTTTAAGACCGGCATTATGAGCACCTGTTATATCAGTTTCATAGGTATCTCCGATAAACAGCATATCTTCTTTGGTACTGTCCGGATATTGTTTCAGGATTTCCCCAATCGCCATATTGAATAAATCGGCTGACGGTTTTACCTTTCCGAAATCCGCACTTGACCAGACCTTTTTGAAATACTTTCCTATGCCGTGAAAATCAAGCAGCAACCGCAGCGCGTCTGCTCTGAATCCGCTGTTGGACAGCACAAACATGGGGATTTCTTTCTTCGTGAAAAGCTCAAGCATCTCCGGAAGACCGTCGTAAACTTTCTCTTCATTGCACCTGATCAAAAACTCCGCTTCCTCTTCCACGCTCATGTTTATGACATCCCCGCCGTACTTTTCGGCATACATCGGGACTTCATCCTTCACAAAAGGGAATTCAAGCCCCTGCTTATGAAGATTCACCATATGAACGAATAATTCTTCCCCGTAAGCCTTGATGTCATCAAACGAACATTTGTCCTTATAATACTTCTCCCAGAAAGCCCGTAATCCGATATTAAAATCTATCCGGATATCCTCAAGAAGCGTTTGAAAAAGGTCGAATATCAGTATCATGTATTATTTCCTCTTATTGCATGCGCGATGTCCGCAGTCCTCCGGTAGATCTCCCTGCAAATCGTTTACTCCGGAAAATGCCACGCCGTATTCCAAAAAAGGCAATCCGGTACGCTCCTTTCGAAGTTGTCTGCTCGATTGCCTTTTCAATGGTCATATGTTGTCACATTTTTCAGAAATTCTTTCCGTTCCAGCCCCAGTCCGTAAGCGGATAATAGGTCTCTCCCTTGTGAAGCGTTGCAATCAGCTTCCCGAACTCACTCTTAATTTCTTCCTTCTTACTGTCGTCCACCTTAACCGTGAACTTTGCATCAATCATCGGCATGGTTTGCTCCTCCTTATTTGCTTGAATGGTCTATGGAAAATGCCATTTCTACGCTTGTAGAACACTTGTAATCCGTGCCTTCCGCATTATTTCTTTCTCTTTATTCCCGTCAAGTCGTTGATTACTTCTCCGGCTATAATCAGCCCGACAACGGACGGGACAAATGCCGTCGAACCGGGGATGTCTCTCCGCTCCGTACACTTCCGCGCCGTCCCCGGAGGGCAGATGCAATGCTGCCGGCAACTGATGGACATATCCTCAAGCGGCGTGACCGGCTCCTCCTTCGAGTATACAACCTTGAGGGATTTGATCCCTCTCTTACGGCACTCTCTGCGCATCACTTTTGCAAGCGGACAGATGGACGTTTTGTAAATGTCGGCCACTTCAAACTGCGAGGCGTCCAGCTTGTTACCGGCGCCCATGGAGGAGATGACCGGAACACCGGCCTCCTTCGCCTTCTCTACAATGGCAAGCTTTCCGGTAACGGTATCGATTGCATCGACAACGTAATCGTATTCGCGAAAATCAAATTGATCCTGCGTGTCCGGAAGAAAGAACGTCTTGTAGGTATTGACCGTACACTGGGGATTGATTTCATGCACCCGCTCCTCAGCCACATCTACTTTGTACCGGCCGACCGTCTTCCTTGTCGCAAGAATCTGACGGTTGATATTGGTAAGACAGACCTTGTCGTCGTCAATCAGATCTAAAGTCCCGACGCCGCTTCTTGCAAGGGCCTCCACAACATATCCTCCCACTCCGCCGATTCCGAAGACGGCAACGCGGGAAGACACAAGCTTTTTCATCGCTTCCGCCCCGTATAATAACTGTGTTCTCGAGAACTGATTCAGCATGTAGCTCTATCCTCCTAAGTGCCCGGCTCGCCCGTTAATCACCGCCTGCGGGCTCCGTAACCGCCCCGCTGCCGGACACATTTTCATTATAACAAACTGCTTACCGTTACACAAGAAAAAACATGCCGGGGAGCCGTTAAGCTCCTCGGCATGTTTATTGTTTACTCTACAGGAAAACAGGCTTCCGTCACATACTCGTCAGGGTTCTGTGTCTGCGCCGGACTCACATGATAAATGTTAAACATCGGCCCGTTCATCTTATAACCGTTTTCTTTGATCCAGGAAGCCACAGTTGCATAGGCTTCCCCCATCTGATCATAGCTTCCCTTGATCATGCAGCTGGCAACCTTCACGGCGGGAAGCGTCTTGAACTTCACATGCTCCGTATCCTTATAAGTCCCGTTTACGGTCATCCATGCGATGATCTCGACATTTTCCTCCTTGTACTCATCATCAAGGAATTCCGCAGCCGCCAGGCACGGATCCGCAGGTACAAGATTCCTGCACTCTCCCATCATGACGCCCCACAGCATTCCCTCATCTTCATAGTGAGGAACCACCATCTGAACCGTGGCCGCATATCTCTCGGGTATTGTTTTTACTGTTACATCAAAACTCATTTTCTGCTCCCTTCTCAGCCTCTTTCGGGCCGTTTCCAGAAGCATCAGTTTGTATTCCGTCTCTTTGGAAAGCTGCGACAGTTCTCTCTGTCTTGCAGACAGAAATTCCTCCATCTTTTCCCTGTCATCGTAACTGTCAAGTATCTTGATGATGTCTGCGAGGGAAAATCCCATATCCTTTAATGCCGTGATCCTCCCGACCGATATCAGCTGTTCCTCACGATAATAACGGTACCCGGTAAAATCATCGACCTCCGCCGGTTTCAAAAGTCCGATATCATCATAGTGGCGTAACATCCTGATGCTTACTCTGGATAATTTTGAAAACTCTCCTATTTTAAGCACTTTTTACTTACCTCCATGGACGTTTTTCTGAGCTCACTATAACGATAATCCCTCACATAATGTGAGAGTCAACAACTTTTTTCACATTTTCCGAAACAGAGGAAAATGTGAAACCATCAGCCCCGAATCTGCTGAAGGATGAACGGGTCGGCAATCTTTTTGTCTTCGGCGAAGAGCAGAATCTCGCTGATAATCTGCGCAGTCTTCGGGTCATCATCCACAAACGGCAGGAACAGCCTGCCTCCCTGTGTTCCGGATCCCTATGAAGACACTGCACCTGTCATTTTCCTTTCATGATTGTGCCGCGCTTGCCGTTGATAAAGCATACCTCGGGGTCTTTCGGATTGTACTGCACCTCGACGTCCAGCGGAAACACTTCGTATGCCTGCTCCATTCCTTCGACCATAGCCAGATAAACCTTCTCACCAACCTTGTACTCATAGACGGGAATCATCGTGATTTCCCCCGTCCCGGGGCTGTTCGCTTTGTAAACGCCCTCCCAATAAACATAGCGACCGGGCACCGTGGCGGAACACCTTTTCTTAACCACCCCCAGGCTTCTGAACGGCTTATAATAGCCGAGAAATGCCGCTGCAACCACAACACCGACGAGTATAATTCTTGCGTCCATAAATTCCCCCATTTCCGCCCGAAGGAAACCCGTTTCCTTTCAGGCTATCAGACGGTCTTATCTGTCGTATTTGTCCCGTTCATATTTAATTTTCTTTCTCTCCTGCCTCACATTTCTTCCTTCTGATTACATAGACAAATGCCATCGCGGCGCAGATTGCCATAGCGAAAACCGCAGGCATTGCATCGCCGGTAGGCGCTGCGGGATCAAGCGCCGCTTCTCCGCCGTCCGTTGTATCGGACTTCGGCTTCTCTTTGATTGCAGCTGTCAGCAGTTCTCCCGCAAAATCGGTATGGTTTCCGTCTGCGATGTAACGCACCTGAATCGGATACTCACCGACTTCCTTCCCGGTCGGAATATCCGTCGACCAGGTTTCTCCGCCGTCCTTACTGTACTCTATTGCCCGGTAGCCCTCCGGAAGTTTCTTCGGAGCAATAATCAGCTCCTGCTCGGTGCCGTTCTCCACAAGATTCTCAGCGGAAACCGCAGGCTTCTCCTCTTGTGACAGTTCCTTCGGTGCCGGTGCCTTCTCGACCGTAAGCGTTCCGTTTGCATATGTAATCTCATAACAATCCGTGACATCTTCCCCGGCAGCGTTTTTAATTACCGCTTCGCCGGGTATGCTTTCCGCGGAGCCGGCATCCGTCTGGCTTCCCGTTACCGTAATTTCAGCAAGATAGTCACCGCTTGCAAGGTCATCGCACTCAGCCTCATCCACGGTAAGCGGAGTACCGTCGTACACCTTGGTACTGCTCTTCGCCGTGATAGTAAGTGCTCTTTTTTTGATTATCAGCTTGCCTTCGACAACTTCGGAGACAACGTATACGCCCGTGTCATTCCCTGCTTCATCGTTAATCGGGTCTCTGGAAAATTCAACTGCATATTCACCGGCTTTCGTGCCTTTTGCACTTGCGGTCAAGTTGTCGAAGTTTATCCCTTCAACACTACACGTAAAGCCTTCGATCGTCTTTTCGGTTCCGTCATAGGTTGTGGTCAGGCTCTCTGCCGTCAGCGTTACCGGAATCGGCTCGACAATCGGTCCGTGAGCAGCCTTAAGTGCCATCTGCGACGTAATCGCAGCTTCGGGAGAGGGGGTGTATTCTTGGTAAAATGTCGTCACGTCCCATCTCTCCGTATCCTCACCGTCAACCACACCGTCGGCATACCAGCCGTCAATGGCCCCGTTCGTTTCAGACAAAATCAGGCCTTCGGGTACATCTGAAATCCTCAACCTGGTGTCCGTGGGGTTTCTGCCGGATGTGGATCCATAAGCAAACACGTCGTCCCCTGCCGTAACGGAATGATTATTATAAATCTTTGAACCACTGCTAATCTGCGCCAAACCGTTCATGACTAGAACACCGCCACCGAGACCACCACGGTTTGATGTGGCTTCACATTCTGTAATTTCGCCACTGATCATCTCGAAAGTATTATCAGAATAGTTTCCGGGCGCTCCGACGCAAACCCCGCCGCCTCCGACATAGGAATTTATACACTCCTTTATTGTGCCGCCTGCCATTTGAAATTTGGAATTGCCGGTCAGATAAACTCCGCCGCCGTAATTTACACTGCTGCAGCCGAGAATCTGCCCTTTGCTCATTTTGAATTCGGACTGGAGAACATAGACTCCGCCACCGGATCCGAGGCTGGAACAATCTGAAATGGTCCCGCCCGACAACTCGAAGACAGAATTATTTCTCACCATCACTCCTCCTCCGTAATGGGAATTGGAGCAGCTTTCAATCGACCCGCCGAGCATGACAAACTTTGAGTTGTTATAGACAATCACCCCTCCGGCCGCAGTGTCGGTCTTGCAATCGATGATTTTTCCTCCGTACATTGTAAATTCCGACTGCTCCAGCTGTACTCCGCCGGCCGTGTCGACGCCGTTACGCCCGGAAAGGGTCACTCCCTCATACATAAAAAGCGCCGAATTGCTTATGGTGACAAGAGGAGTGCATGCATTTCCGCTGGCCGGTGCTTTGTCAGCGATTATCAGTTGTTTCTCGTAATTCTCAGCACCGAGGTTCAGCCTGCCACCGTTCTTGACTATTATATTAGCTGTCATCATATGCAGCGTGTGATTTTCACCGTAAAGGGTCACCGTGTTCTTTTCCAGAGTCAGATTTTGGCTCACCACGATATCCTCTGCAAGCGTGATGGAATACTCGCCTGCTTCCGCAGCATTGATATCAGCAAATGCCGCTCTCAGGTCCTCTTCCGTGAAGACGGTATAGTTGGTTCCGTCAATCTCCAGTGCATGGGCTTTTCGTGTCATCGACGGTAGAAGTCCCGCGGCCATCACAAAACAGAGAACAAAGGCCAAGAATACTTTCTTACCATGCTTCATTTTAGTATCCTCCTTCAATCCTTTTCGATTCGGGCTGTCAGTTTGAAAATGCTTTTATCTATTTTATCATATTTCGGAGAAACAGTCACGGAGGGACGGGGTTATGGGTTCACATTTTTTATCTTAACTAATCCAGCATCTCAAGTAATCGGATAAACGTATCCTGCCCGTCCCTGCAGGTATCCATCAGCCAGCCTTTCTCGTCTTTCCATTCGGCCAGCCCCCGGTAATAGTAATTCTTCTTGGCATCCTCGATGAGGAAAGGAATCACATTATGCCGTAGGCACTCCTTCAGCGCCACGAGGCGTCCGACTCTGCCGTTACCGTCCTGAAAAGGATGAATGTACTCAAACCCGGCATGGAGCTCCACAATATCCTCAAGAGTCACATTTTCCTTAGAGTTATATGTCTGAAGCAGTTCTCTCATGTGTTCATGCACTTCCGAAGGTTTCGATGTTTCCCGACCTCCGACCACATTGGCACGCGTCTTATACTCCCCGACCGCAAACCAGGGAAGCGAGTCGTCCTTTGTATCGTGCTTTAAAATATAATGCAAATGCTTGATGATTTCTTCCGTCAGTTCTTCCTCTGCAACATCAATCACGTAATCGATCGCACGAAAATGATGGACCGTTTCCAGCACATCATCGACCGGAATACCGTCCCCCGCATCAAGTGTATTTGTTTCGAAAATCAGTCTCGTTTGGTCTTCGGAAAGCTTGCTTCCCTCGATATGATTGGAATTATAGGTCATCCTGACCTGCAGTTCATGGTACAATCCGCCGGAAAGTTTTACCTCTTTCTCCTCCCGCAGCATCTGAAGTATCCTGTTGTCGGACACCTCTCTCATGAGATCTTCCGGAGCAATACCCAGCCAATCGGCAATCTTTTGTACGCTTCGCGCGGAAAGTCTTTCACCTTTTCCGATCTTCGCGACAGTGCGAGTCGACAGACCTAACTGCGTAGAAAGTTCCGTCTTCCCGATACCTTTATCCTTAAGCGCCTTCTCAAGGCCCGCGTAAGAAATCATGATTACACCTCCACCGAAATCTTTACTTATTGTATCTTATTTGACGCTAAAAGTAAAGATTTTCAGGCGATTTCCGCGGAAAATGTAAAGATTTCCGGTCTCATTTTCCGAATCACCATCTTGCTCAGTTCATTCCGCGCCGGGTTTTCTCTAATACTGCGAGCCCCTCTTCAAGGTCATTTCCGAGAACTTCCTGAATTTTTTCAAAATTTTGCTCTCTGTGGAGCTGATCCATCGTTTTCAGCAGTTCTTTCTTGCCGTACTTTCGGATGAACAAAGCCGATGCCTTAACGGCGTTTACATCATCGTATGCGTAGAAACCATGCCTGCAGTTCACGAGCTCGTCGCACTCGTAGCAGCCGTCGATGCCCTTTTGCCTGCAACAGGAAACGCTGGGGCAAACCTTATCCGGCTGGTTCATCGCATTCGAGCAGGTGTTGTAAGCCGTCCTGCACCCTCCGCACCAATTCCGTAAAAAGCAATGGTTGCAGGACAAACCGCAGCGGGCAATCGGGTCCGCCCCTTTCCTTGCTATCCGGCACAATTGATCTTTGATCCGGCACATCGCTTCGATATGCATGATCCAATGCCGCGAGAACGGCATTTTAATAAGGCCGCGGACATCCTTGTCGCACCAGTAATCGGTAAGCCATACGGCAGCTTCATCCGTGCTTACCGAACGGCTGTCAATTACACGTTTCTTATCTTCGTCGGAGAATTTGCGCTTCAACCCCTTATATGTGAGGCCTCGCAGCAGTTCGTCGGTGGAATCCTTCACTGCTTTGCAATATGCAAGCAATTCTTTGATATCGAGCTTCTTCGAGAATGCCGCAATCTCCTCACCCCGAAGTTCATTGCCCGTGGTGATGATGGGACTGCCTGTTCTCTCCTGCCATTTGCCTGCAAAAAGGATCTGCTCGTCCCCGATAATCAGCGTATGAGCAACAATATCCTCGATTCGGAAGATATGCCACATCGAATACGCAAGCGTCTTGCTGTGATATCCATCGGCACCCGCAAACGGCATTTGATAAAAAGCCTCTTTCGGATAGCTTTCCGCCATCCAGATAATCTGCTGAAATAATTCACCCCTGAATTCTGTCAGCTTCCGAACAGCCTCCCTAAAGGTTGCCTCTTTTGACAGAAGCGTCTGTATCTCTTTATTCTTTTCAGCCCAATCCTTATTCATCGTTTTCATTCCCTCTCTTCGTTCCCGATCAGAACAGTCTCGCCTGCCAATCAATCCAGGATTCCTGATGCACCTCATTTATCTTATCCCCGTCCATATAGTTTCCGATCAGAAACGGGGAGGCCGGATCATGTAATCGGTTATTGGCAAATACGACAGCCGGTTCCGCATTCGCATAGCAATATCTGCAAAGATGCATGCAGGTGTTGTATGCGCCGATATCACAGGACAGATAGCAGGCGCACTCTGCCCGTGCCCCTTTCTTTTTGGGTGCAATCAGCCTTTTGCCGATTGCCTTTTCATAATCGCTGATCTTCATGCATCCGCTGCAGTCGGCCCCAAACTCTGCCAGTTCATAGCCCTCGGCACAGGGTTTTACGGTCATGCCGCACGAAGCCGCAATTTCAATCATCTCTTTGCCCAAAAACAACCTGTCCTTCTTTGTGACTTCCCGGGCCTCCGGGAAATTCTTTTTGACCTTCGGATACAGATCGATAAAGCTGATGACTACCGTCTCCGTATAACCCTTAAGGCTTTCCGCGATCTGCCTGAATGCGTGAAGGTGATACTCCGGAGTATATCTCTCGGATAAAAGGATGGGGTCATATCTCCACCCTACGGCATCCTTACCAACCGCATCCGACAATGTCTTAAAATCCTCTATAAGCCGGTGTTTGTCCGGAACGTTTGGCTCAATATCCCGGCCGTAGGAAGTCAATGTCACAAACCAATACTGTCCGAAGTCCTTAAGAAGCTCCAGATAAGGAAACATAGGGGCCGGATTCTTGGTGCAGAACCCTATCACGTCGACCACGGACGAATCCAGCCTGTATTTACTCACCTGACTTTGATTGTAAGGATTGCGGACACAGACAAAGCCTTCCTTGATTCGATTGGGAAACCACTCAGCATAGAAAGCCGGTATATCTGTTCTCTGTCCTGTATTAATGATCATATCTTTATCTCAAATTATCTGACTGTTTATCCATGAGTTCCAAGCCTCGCAAGTAAGCTTGTCCTAAACTGCTTTGCGGTTATTTTTCGTTGTTATTCGGATTCATGCATCTCTTACTTCGCATTTTTCATTTACTCTTATTTTTGCGAAACGCAAAGCCATCTTGCAATGTCAATTATATGCCATTAACATACTTACGGGCATCCTCGTCCGTCTTTCGTTATGATATCCGATATTCGGAATTTTGTGTAACAAAGGGTATACTGCACCATGACACATCATTTCAGGCTCATACCCATTTGTGCCTATCATGAGACCAATTCTTAGTGAATGTCTCCTCTTTCAACACTGCATCTCGGATCGGTCCCAGAAATGCCTTCACCGATTCAATTGTCTCATTCAAAGCAATCGGTATCATTGCCTTCTTTTTCTTCACAAAAGAATTCCATCTGGATTGACGCAGCTTGTCCTCTGAGAATCCGGAGTCAAACGCTACAATCTCGTCCAAGGACGTCTTACGGTACTCAAACGTTTCCTTCACAGCCATAGACAATTCCTGCCCGGCAAAGTCGTACGTGTCGGAAAGGACAACGATATCATAAAAATCCTTAAACCTTGAGTTATCTTCCCCCAGAGACACAATCGCTTCAAACTTTTCAGCAATGGACGAACAAAGCGAATAAGCGTATACCTGAGGTCTTTCGTCACTCAACACCGTAGGGAACTCCATCTCTATTCTCTGCGGATAGATAACATCTCCGAATCCGATATCAATCGAAATGCCTATTTCCGTCCGGTCCAGATAAGCTTTGCAAGACACATTTACCCCGTGATATTTCTTAAACTCCGTGATAGCCTTCACATTAAGCGAGTTGAGGTCGTAAACCAAGGGATCGTTCGTTGCAATTCCGAACACCTCTGTAAACATCTTTTTCACATCGGATATATCGTTGCTCGTTCCCTGTGCCAGAAAATCAATATCCGTGGTGCTGCGGGCATAGTCCCCATCGAAGACGGCATAAAGAAAAATACCACCCTCCAGCGTGAAATTCTTCTTGTACTCTGATATTGAGAGTCTGTATATCGTCCTTTCCAAGCCATAAAGCGTAAGCAGTTCCTGCAGAGTCTTGCCCGTTTCTTTACTTCTGTTTTTAAGCCTTGCCTTTACCGACTCCGCGTTCATACAAGCACCTCCAGATACGTGCTGAGGATCTTTTCGCACCCCAGCTCTTTCGCATACCGATGCAGCTTTACAAGATTTCTGTCATCACGGTCAAGGTAATTCCTCAGTATCTCCTTAGTCTCTTCTATGCCAACCTTATTACGGTAATAAACAATGTCGACAACCGTTTTTTCGATGTCATAAATGCGATATGTACCGCTCTCATCTGCAACAACAGTAACCCCTTCGTGATACCGCTTCTCCGGAAAATACCACACTTTCACTTCCGGCCATGCAGGAAGTGTAGATATTTTCATGCTTCGCTCAACAGCCACATCTACCGCATCCGGAAGATACGTAGTCAGTCCGTAGTATCGGGCCGCACTCATCATGCAGAAAACCCCCTTGGGAGCATAGGCCGAGACAATCGAAAAATCAGTCTCATCCCCATCGTATGTCATGTTTTCATACATGCTTTTGTTTACCTTAGTCAGCACGCCTTCATCAACAAGACGGTTTATCTTATAATATGTCAGACCGTTTTTTGCAAGTTCATCCACTGATAGAAAATGTATGGTCTTTGGAATATTTGCTGCCATATCCGATGCCTCCTTTCTCCCTTGTACATGAGTGTAACACAAAAAAGGAGCCTTTTCAACATGTTTCTGCAATAATATTGATTCGCAGAATTTTATTCAATTCTCCATCAAAGACCTTTCGCGGATGAATAACACAAAATGCAACGACAATAAATCGTTGCATTTTGTTACAATTCAAATTCACTGATTTGCGGCTTCGCCTACGTCTTCCCCTAACCAATCAGCATTTTCATCTATCCCTTGCAGATCATATACGATGACACCTTGATACTCTCCGATGATCTCCGGTTTACGTTTGTCCTCCGGCGCTCTTCTGATTTCTGTAATCATATCATCCTTAGCGATTTCAGGGATGAGGGAAAACGGTACTCTCATATACAAAGACATCACACCATACGTTTCCCTGTATGTAAGGAATTCCGGATGTCGTTCGAAGAACTTCGCTTCCTGCTCTTCTTCCCAATCCCCGGGAAGTGAATTGTGAAGATCGCGTCCGCGAAGTGCCAATTCGAGACGCGGATCATCATTATCCCATAATTCACTGGATTCCTTCATCTCCATATAAGCTGCGTATTCCTTCGGATACTGCTCACGGAGGATTCTCTGCCCCTCTCCCCATGTGTCTCCAAACAGAATCGTTATTGTCACTACTTCATCTGCGTCCTGTTCACCCTGAAGTCTTTTATCGATTCTGGGATCCGTACTGTCTATCACGATAACATGTTCCGGCCTTACCGGTTCTGTCGGTACCGCTTTTGTGAAACCGGGAATATCTTTTTCCAGGTCACCCAAGTCCTTTGATTCTGACCATTTAAAATGGTAGCTGAACCGATCCGATACTAAGAAGTTTTCAAACTGCGCGGCTGTAATCAGTGCACCAAGAGATGCCCCATAAGCATAAACATCCGCAGGATAGCAATAAGTCAGCATTCCGGATTTCTGAATCAGCGAGAGTTCTTCCTGAATAAGTCTGTTCCTGATTTCCAAGATGTCATTATCATATGTATTCACATGCTCAAGAATAACCTGAAGCTCTTCCCATTCTTCCGGATGTCTTTCCTGCCAAACCGCGGGAAAAACTTCCGGTGCCTTTCCTGCCATAGTTTCCCAATCATCTTTCTTCTCCGGATGCTCGTTCACCAGTTCACTGAGATAAGGCATGTATTCATCGTAGAACCAGGTTTCGTATTCTGTCTCGTATTGCTTGTACAAAGGCTTTCCCGCATAATTTTCCTGATAATCTTTCTGAAACGCGGTTATCTCTGCGTCCTTCCGATCCAACTGAATTGTCAGAATGACCGAATACAGAATATCGTCTCGCCCGGAATTTCCCTGAATCATTTGATTAAGCGTTTTGCTGGTGTATACAGTCCCGAAATGCGAATTCTCTGCACTTGTAAATCCCTTAGATTCATTAGTCAATTCCACATTTGCCTTACTTCTCCCTTCTAGGGATACTGTCGGAGTAACCGTAACGGTCGGGGGATCTTTCTCAACAGGTTTGACGTCTCCGGTCGGGGTAACACTGACGCCTTCCGTCGGAACTGTTTCCGCTTTCTTTTGCATGTTTGTATTCTTCCCGAACTGCTGATAAATCGGAATTAGAATGCCAACGAGAACCACCACCGAAACGATACCGGCAATTCCTGCGATTTTCTTCCTTCGGTTTGCTATGTATTCTTTATTCTTCGCCTTAAGGCGTTCCACCACTTCTTCATGACTTCTCATAACGAAAGCCCTCCTTCAAAAGCTCATTCCTAAGAGCCGATCGTGCTCTCTTTAAGAGACTGTTGATACTGTGAACGGTACGTCCTGTTGCCTCGGCAATCTCCTTCACCGGCATCTCCTCGACATACTTCAACTGCAAAACCAGCTGATATTCCTCCGGTAAATGATCCATTGCCGTATTCAGAGCCTCAGCTTCTTCCTTCCGTACGCACTGTGAAATAACATCCTCATCCTCAATCCTAATTCCCGTCAAATCCTCCGGAGAAACAGGGATAGTCCGGCTGTTCTTGTACATGTACTTAATCGCAGTATTTTTCGCTATATTATAAAGCCATGTTTTGAACAGCGACCTCTCATGAAAAGCGGGCTTCTTATTCACTAAAACAAGAAGCGTTTCCTCCGCCATATCTTCCGCATCGGTCTCATTTCCAAGGTATCGTTTCAGGAAGAGGATGAGCCCGTCATAGTACGTTTCGACGATTTCCGTCATACCGTCCCAGTCGCCTTTCAGAAAACGGCGGTAGCTACTTGCACCGTTATCATCCATTTGGCTCACCTCCGATCTGCCCTTCTACCTATTAGTCCCGAATCTTTGAAAAAATAGGCACACTTTTTTCATTTTAGTTGAATGTCAAACTAATTTCTGGTTTGATATTCAACTTTTTGGTCACAGTTTTTTTAATGTTGTGATATTTTCCCGTGCTCAACTGTTATACTGTTGAAAGGCTTTTCAAACGCAGAAAGGGAAACCCATGGACAAAGCAAGCATCACAACCATAGCTGACCGGCATCTAGACGCCGTGTACCATATCGTCCTCGCATATTGTAAAAATGCCGAAGATGCATCGGACGCAGTTCAGAACGCATTTCTGAAGCTGATGGCAACGAACACGGCATTCAAGGATGACGATCACATCCGCAAATGGCTGATCCGTGTGGCCATCAACGAATGCAGGAATTTCTGGCATTCATTCTGGCGACGAAACATCGTAAGTCTGGACGAACTGTATGAGGAAAATGAGAACCATCCGGCATTTTCCGCAGAAGAATCCTCAGCGGATGCCCGAGGCGTCTATGAAGCTGTTCTGAAACTCCCGGACCGGTATCGCACCGTCGTTCAGTTGTACTACTGCGAAAACTACTCCGTGGATGAGATTGCGGAGATCCTGCGGATTTCCCCTACCAATGTTCAGACCCGCCTATACCGTGGGAGAAAGAAACTCAAGGACATTTTGGAGAAAGGAGCATTCCTATGAAAGACAATGTATTTTCCGAGACCGAGGAAACCAAGATCAAGGAACTCTGCGCAGAAGCAACAGAGAACCTTCATGCCCCCTCGGAACTCTATTCCAAAGTTACGACTCAAGCCGCGCGCACAACGCCTGTTGTTAAGAAACGTCCGGCGCTCTACAAGGTGGCTCTTGTCGTGGCATCGCTTTGCGTTATCGTGTTCGGCAGCAATCTGATCGCTTACGCTGCCACCGGCACCGGCTGGATCGGCCGTATTCTGGTTGCAATGAATCAGTCGGATGAGCAGGAGATGACATTCCATGAAGAAACCGATGCCAATGGCCGCACCTACTACGTCGGATACGCACAGGACGGACCGAACGGAACAGCACTTACAGTAGTCACCTACGACCCGAGTGTCCTGGAAGGCGTTTCATTCCGCGTAGATGGCGCAAAGCTGTATATGACCGACGCAAACGGAGTCGAACATGAGATTCAGTGCTACGATGATCCCGAAGGGTTCACCGCAGGTCTGGCTGTGGTCACACCGCTTCCCACAAAATAGAGCGGCTTGGCACGGGGAGAAATAAAGCAACCCATAACAGAAAGCGGAGAGGATCACCTTTCCGCTTTTGCTATTTTCTCATGGAGTCCGCTTTAACAGTTCTTTCTTGGACTTATTGTACTCAACAAAATTCGTATTTTACGTACTAAACCCAAAACCAAAACTACTGGTCTACTACTAACACGAATTGATTCTCCGTATAAGTTATAATTCCAACCCTCTCTTCTTGTGGAATAACCTCCATGTCGACGGCTGATCTAAATTGTTTCACTGTGGCATTCCTAACTTCCAAAACACCTGCTTCAGCTACGAAAGTCATATCATTATCAAAATTTGCGTAATCGAAAACGGTAACTTCTCGCGATGCGGAATCGAAATATCCGATTTGGGACCGGTGCATTCCCGACCCCCAGGAAAAGGCAAAATATAATTCTTCACTACCATCGCCATTCAAATCTGCGACGGCAAATGCAGTTGTTCCAAGTCCACCAAAGCTTTCCCCAAGCAGGTATATCTTTCCTTCAAATACGAGGCAAGTCATATAATCATCATCCTTAAAAACCCGGAACCCATATTTGTCTGTCATTTCGTTTGGCGAGACATTGTGCCAGCCTCTGTCCGTTTTATCACCAGCCTCCATCATTTCAAGAAAGTCTGCAACGCCTTCTTCCGATGGCGTCAACGGAAAAACATGGATTCCGCCTCCCCATATTTCCGCCTTTGTGTAAGGTTTAGCTGTTATCATCACATCTCTATCAGGCATAACAAATGAGAATGCTCGATACTCCCCGTCATTATACTTCAAAGGCAATTCCTGACCATCAAGGTATAAATGAATTCCGCCATCATATATAACAGCAATCTGTACATCTACAACTTCACCAGCCTTAGCTTTCGTAGGCGTTTTCAAGAAAAGGTATTCAAGCTCCCCCAGATTGTAACTGATATCATAATAAGGTTCGGAATCGTCTTTGAAAATCACAATAACCAGCACAATCCATATTATTATCGCCACAACAAGAAGCGCCCCAACCAGCAACAGCCATCTTTTTCTACTTGATTGTATTTTTCTGAGTTTTTTCATGCTGGTCTCCCACAACAGAATAATCGTCTTCTTCTAGTACACAATACTACGGTTTTATAATATACCAAATCAAGGAATACACTTTTGTTATTACATTATACGGAGAATTCATTAACCAGAACGGGAAACTCAGTCGAGTCTCCCATAGCATTCAATTCCCTTAACCGGCTCCATCTGAGTAATCAGTTCCATAAAATATGCATATAAAGGAATCACCGTGTCCGAATGGATGAGTGCTCCGCTACCCTTCTCCTCCCAAATATCCTGTTCGGATACCAGTTCATATGCTGCCACATGATCGTCCCCTCCCTGATACAGGGTAAAGTAAAAAGGTCCGGCTGCGCCTTCCTCCATCTTGCCTGAAATTCCCGAAATCTCATGAAGTTGTTCATATATAGTTTTGATGACTTCTTTATCTTCTATGTTATAGAGTTTTCCTTCCGGCTGGTACATAAGGCTGATTCTTGTGATGTCACCTGCCGGAACGGACAAGCAGATCTGTCCGTTTTCGCTCTCCTGTGCTTTAAACTGAATCCCATTTTCGTTGCTGATGTCAACCCGGATGTTGATCCATTGCTTCGAAAAATGAATCGTTACCTTTCCTTTGCGGTACAAGACTCCGTTATCACTTCCGAAATCCTCCTGCCCGTATCCGAGTTTTTCCATAACGGCTTTGATTTCCCCGGCAGTAGACAGCTTCGTTAATCCGAACACGCGCACCGTCGGGTCGGTGATAACAATACGCGTGATATGATGTTCTTGATCGGAATAATCCGGATAAGAGGTTACGGTGTAAATCACACATGCGTCGGGATCCTTCTGACCCCCTTCTTCGCTCTCCGTGGGCACATATCCTGTGCCGTAATACTCCCAACCGCCGTACAGTCCGTATCTGCGCTGATACTTCGAAAAATCCACATCGTCCACATTTTCCGTGAGCCAAAACTCAAGGCTGCTGCCCTCTTCTTTGCCGGGAAGCCAACTATCATCCTGTTCGAACTCTTCCTCCGATGGAGACTTCCGCTTATCACCACAAGCGGCACATAACCCCGCAAGGACCGTAATTACTGTAATGAAGCATAAGACTCTTTTCACGGTACACCTCCTACTCCGAAACGGCCGTGCCGGGCTCAAGCCATATCGCATCGTCATATGAATCGGGGCGCAAGGCTAAACTGTATGCGCTGCCCGTCTGTCCGAGCGTCTCGTCCATTGCGAAAGCAGCAAATTCTTCTTTTGTCATAAAAAGAACCAGCTGTTTCCATCCGTCTTTATAAGTATCATACAGTTCAACAGGTACTCCGTCTGCGCAAAGCCTACTCGCGAGTTCCCCGTAAAATGCGTTGACTGCCTCCTGCCACCTTTCGTAAGGGATGCGTACATAGGTTTCCTCCGGTCTGCCGGAATCCAGTTCCTCCTGAAGCTTATCCCGCAGGAATACGCCATCAACGATATACGCATCAATCAGTTTCTTATATTTCACCACTTGTGATTCGTAAAACTCTTTCGCCCATTTTGTTCCGTCCGGAGCCCCTGTTTCATAGATGGCGCTCCCATACGCCAGGTATTCGCCGTCATATTTCAGCATCTGATACATCAGGGAAGGGATTTGCCGGGAACGCCCGTATTCCTCTTCCAGATTTACAATCGCTGTGCCGTTATATTGATACCATTTGCAGTCGCAGCCGTACTGAATCGCTATTACGTCGTCATTGGCGCAGGAGTCAAGAACCGCAAGAAGGCTGCTGCTGACCGTTTTTCCACGCCACTCACCGTAAGCGTCGCTCACCGTCGCATCGGGATCCAGATAGATTATGTCCTTCCCGGGTTTTTCTTTCATCTCTCCGGTAGGAATCGGATCCTTGGGATTATCTGTCGGCATTGTGTTCGGGAATTGTGACTCCGCTCCGGGTTTATCATTCTTAATTTCCGTTTCTTTTGCGGGATCCTTTCGGTCTGTGATCAGCCCTGACTTCCACACACCTGCACCGATAAAGACAATTATACATGCACAGGCAACCGGCAACATCACCTTCATCCGCTTAGCCTGTTTCGTCTTCTTATCTTTCTGATACTGTTCTCTTCGTTCATAGAGGTCTTGAATCATTTCATCTGAACTCTTCATAGGTGAAACCCTCCTTCTCCAGTTCTAAACGCAAGGATTGCTTTGCACGATAGAGAAGATTCTTCATCTGGCGGCTGTTCTTTTTGAGAATCACGCTGGCCTCTTTCGGAGTGAATTCTTCAAAATAGACAAGCCAAAGAACACTACGGTAGTCTGTAGGAAGCTCTGCAAGTGCTTTATGCACTGCAATCTTCCGCTCCTCCCTAATGTATGACCGTTCCAAATCGGTTTCATCACTCAGATAAGCTTCCGCGTCTTCGGCTGCAATCGTCGTCATCTTTGCCTCATGGCGAATATAATCGACTGCAATATTCCGTCCGATTGCATAGAGCCAGGTTTTAAAAGTACTTCGTCCGGAGTACCGCGGTTTCTTCGTAAGCAGCCGGAAGAAAGTCTCTTCCGTCAGCTCCTCCGCTGTATACAGGTTGTTCACGTACCCGTTCAGGTATAGAATCAATCCATCCTTATAGATTCGGACAATCTCCTCAAAACCTTTCTCGTCACCCTGAAGAAAACGGCGGTAGCCACTTGCACCGTTATCCATAGGAACACCTCTTTGGGAAATCTCTCTTCGTCCTTTCACCTATTAGTCGTATAGTAGTACAGAAAAGTCTCAGAAAAAAAACAACAAACGATTCTTATTTTCGCGAATTAATGCCGAAAAGGGACTGTCATCCACAGAGATAACACTCCCTTTGTTCTCCGCCTTATTCGCTATATTCGTTATCACCCTTGTTACACAATACTTTTATTTTCTGTAACAAGCCCCTTATGCCCGTCAATAGCCTTCATCAAAACTATTTTCCTGCTGTTTGGCGAAAGATTTATATCATAATTCGGTCTGCCGGCGGTATAATCCTTAGCATATCCGTCAAAGTTTTTTGTTGTATCCATTTACTGTTTTCCCTTTATGATTTCAACGACATCACATATACCTGACAGGGATTCGCCTCATCCCAATAAAGCGGAAACACCTCTAACTCCTTAAACCCACAACTGATGTAAAAAAGATTGGTCCTGTCATAATCCTCATAGACTCCCATCTTTACGGTCTTGACCTGCATGAACTCATAGCCTTCGGAACGGGCAGCTTTCTTGGCATTTTCCACGAGCTGCCGGCCTATGCCGCTTCGGTGAAAATCCTTTAGCACTCCCATAACAGCGAGTTCAACCGTGGCCTTTCCCGTTTCTTTCAGGCAAAGAAATCCCACAGCCTTTCCCTCTTCCATCGCTGCAAGGAATGTCCAATCGACACAGCAGGAAATGTATTCCTCTCTGCTCGCCTCTATTTCAAACCAATCAGTAAGAGCCTCGAGTACTCTTCTTGCGATAGCCTGTTTTTCTTTGGGATCCGTAATTTCAACTATCATTATTTTCTGTCCTTTTCACCCGTTATTCTGTGTTTCATCCGGGTATTCCCAGAAACCGCTGTCCCTCTATAAATATATCTCACAACGCGTATCCGAGATTAATATCAAAAGGAGCTATCAGCAGCCTTTGTAACTCTTTGTTGTATTTTTCAAAAAAGAGTTTTATGGCAGTGCCGTAGTTTTCTTTTGTATCAAACTCCCACCAGGAGTAATACTTGACGCACTTTACAATCTTGGTCAATTCCCGCGGGGGCTCACCAAGCTCAATCCCGTCGATGGTGTAAAACCTTTTGAAATGCTTTATCGAAATACAGCCGTCACACTTCATCTGCTCTTCCGAAATCTGCCTGATTAATGTTTCAAACTGATCGAGTTTATCAGGCTTTACCTGAAACAGTTTTAATTCAATAAATGTCTTTCCCATACTGTTCTCCGTTGACTTTACTTTCCAAGCTTTTTCGGGTTTATTTCAGGATTGCTTCGGCTATCCATGCACCAGTCTCCGTCTATAAATGCCGTTCCGGCACAGGAATCCGCGATATATCTGCCGACCGTTGTTTTCCCGACCCCCATCGGTCCGTTGATTACAATAACCCTCACTGTTGCCTCCTGCTGCCATAATACAAAAAAACACTTTACCGATATTTAACCCGCATGTGTTTCTTTCCCTCATATATCTTCCTCAATCTCCCGGAAAATGTCAGTACTCCACCTTCACGGTGTCGAGTCCGTAAATTTCCCTGAAACGCTTCTCGTCGTCGGGATTTCTGATCAGCATCACTTCCGTAAAATACCCGTCTTTTTTGTTTTTGAATCCCGCAACTTTCTCTCCCGTGCAGATGGAGCTTCGTATAACCGCATACTGCGTGTCCGGATCAAACTTGATATTTTCCCGAAGATTCTTCTCAAAAAGCGAAGTTTTGGATTTGAATTTGAAAAATCTCATAGCTTTCCTTTCCAACTACTTCTTCCTCATGTACCAATAGGTATAATCCTTCCTAAAGCCCAGCTTCCGGTATAAGTTCATCGCCGCCTGATTGGTCTGAACAACCTGCAGGAAGACGTGTTCCGCGCCCATATCTCCCGCCTTCGCAATCATGGCGCGGCAAAGCTTTTGGAAAATATCATACAGGCTTTCTTGCAACAATCAAAAACCGATGCGTTGTCCCTGTAAAGCTTCCGTCCTTTTCAATAGCGCTTTGCAGATGCAGCAGCCGGTCAATGATCTCCGCCGGATCAAAATCTCCGTGGCGGTTAATCATGATATCGCATTCCGCTTCTTCTGAAGTTTGGTGATTGCCTCATTCGATGTTCTGACTGTCTGATCCATTACCGTTCTTCTTTCTCCTCGCCTCACGTTTTCTGCGCCTTTGCTCCCGATTGTTCTTCTCCGACTCAAAAAGTTCCGTTGCCGCATCGGTCAGGTCATCGGGCCAGACCCTGCCGCTTTTCATTACGCTCGCCCAGGGACAAAGCGTCTCATACTCGTCATCAAAGATAACCGTATAAGGAGGCCCGCACCGGTCATCCACCGACATATACAAATGCCTTCCGTCGTACATGATCTTCGCGGCATCCCACTCGGACATCGCCTCGTTAAGCCTGTCAAACAATTCTTTGGTCAGCTCAAACAAATGATAGGCCTGTATCCCGCCGTATTCCCCGAAATACCGCCCGTTCCGCTCATCAAAACAGGCCTTCCAGCCTGACCCCTTCTTAAACAATTCCGTCACCCCCTTAATTGCTGTGACTCCTCACTCAAACGGGTTTCTTTACCGCAAAAACTTTTATCTATTTTACCATATTTCAGAGCTCTTGACTAGCATTTTCCAATCAAAAAAGGCTGCGTCTCACATCGGAGGCACAGCCTTTTTCTATTCGTCTTGTAATCCCGGCGGGCAACAATCAATAGTTCGTCAATGCTTTACCGGCTTAATAAACAAACCGTCTCGACGTCATTTTCCCGGGGTAAAACTTTTATATTATATTGCATGGAATAATATTATTGTTTACATCTAGTGGAAATGGTTTTGCAGCCATGCATATTATCCCGCCTTCACCGATTTTCAATGAACTCTTTTCGAGCAAGTGAAACGAGCTGATTGCCTTCTCGGGATTACTGCTCTTTTTTATTTCCAGCGGATGAAGTTTCCCATTTTCCTCCAAAACGATATCAATCTCTTTTTGATTTGTATCCCGGTAAAAAGTCATGTTTGTTTTATTCTTTGAGTAGGCATACATTCTCAAGAATTCAGAAACAACGTAGTTTTCATAAAAATGTCCGCTGGCCGCGCCGTTCATCAGCGTTTCCATACTCGTCCACATGGAAAGATACGCGCACAGTCCCGTATCACAGAAGTACAGTTTCGGAGTTTTGACCATGCGTTTTAACTCATTATTTGAAAAGGGTTCCAGAAGATAAATGATTCCCATGGACTGCAGTATTTTTATCCATTCTTTTGCTGTGGGTACAGATACATTGCCCGCCTGGGCTATGTCAGAATAATTAACCAGATTTCCCGTAAAGGATGCACTGGCTCTAAGCACTTTTCTGAACCCCTCTGTGTCACTGATGCCATTATCATCAACCGCATCGCGCATAAGGTATGTTTCTATATAAGACTCATAATACTCCATGCGCTGCTCACCGGTCATTCCAACGGTCCCCGGCATTCCGCCTTCCCAAATATGTTTATATACTTTCGGCAGATCATTCTCCGCAAATTCACTACTTCTTTGTATCAGTGAATTGTAGGAAAACTCCATCTCTCCAAGTTCACTCTTTCCTGCTTTTTCCCGTTGAGACAGACTATACATTTTCAGTATACAGATTCTTCCTGCGAGAGAATCCTGCGCTCCCTTTAAAAGCTTTTTACTCTCTGATCCAGTCAGCCAAAACAGCCCCATCCGGTCTGATTCATCACATAAAATCTTAATATACTCAAACAGCTCCGGCGCTTTCTGAGCTTCATCTATCAGAATCGGGGGTTTATATACCTGAAAAAAAAGGCCCGGATCACTCTTCGCCAATTCACGATCTCTGGAATTATCCAGATTAACATAGGTTCGTTCTTCTCCTTCAGCCAGTTTTTTAAGCATGGTTGATTTGCCCACCTGTCTGGCTCCTGTTACCATAACCGCTTTGAAAGCTTGATTCATAGCCAAGAACTTTCGTTCCAGTTCTCTCTTGATGTAATCCATAAACGCCTCGCTTGTTTTAAGTTTGATTTAAAGTCTATATTAATCTAACCTTATTATACCAACTCCGGATACCATGTCAAGTTCAATTTAATCCGCACCTTAATTCAAACTAGCAATTAATCTAAATAGATCATATATACATCCGCTTCTTCTCCCTCAAAGGTAAAACTTCTCTCATATTTCCCACTGTTTTTCGTTATTGTCTTTACAGACGCTTCATTTGAACGTTCTACAGAAAGCTGGATTTTACCCATTCCGATTTGACGTGCCCGCTCCAGAATGAGTTTCAACATTTCCGTCGCGTACCCTTTTCGACGCTGCGATGGTCTTACACTGTAACCGCTGTTTCCAAAATCCTTAAGGAAATCATTTAATTCATGACGAAGATCGATGATGCCAACGATATTATCATCCTCATCAAATGCAAAATATGTGTCTGTAACTACCCATGAAGGGTTTACAGTATCATGTGAAGTATTATCTGTTACAGATTTAAGCCACTCATCATATGAGTCCATCTGATCTAAGAGTTCACTTCCGTTTATGGTTGTCTCTCCGTTTTCGATAAACTCCTGCTTAAAGGCAACCGCCTTTGGTTCATATTCTTTGATTGGTCTTTTAAGTGTGATCATTTCTGCCCTCCTGTCAGCTGCTTTCTGATATGATCGGTAATGGAACGGATCATCTTAGGTTTCATCGGTATAATCCTGCTCCACATTCGAACTCCCTGGTACGAATACAGAATCATATTGACGATTTCATCGACATTTACATTCTGAAACTCTCCCCGTTTTACACCGTAGTGAATTAGCAATTTCCATTTTTCTTTTGCATTTCGCTCCAGCCGCTCCATCACATCGGTATTCACTGTTTCAGCGTACTCATATAATGCCATGCTCAGTGAATCTTCGGGATGCTTCATTTCCTCTTCCATATTGTCCAAAGTCTTCTCCAATATCTTCACTGCAGAAGTACCTTCTTTGATCTCTGTCTGAAAATCCGTCGCACTTTTTTCCGTTATCTTTTCAAGGACAGCCTCGAACAGTTTATCAGTACCGGAAAAATGACTGTACAATCCTCCCCGGCTCATGCCTGTAATCTCGCATACATCTTTCATTGTCACCTGCTTGAAGCCTTTATCTGCAAAAAGCGTGTACGATTCCTTTATGATAGATTCTCTGGTTCTTTCTCTTTTTGTTGCCATGATCAGCCTCTCCTTTTCGACACGTGTGTCTATTTTAGATTTTAGACACTCGTGTCGAATTTGTCAATACCCTGCTCATAAACAGAGGCTCCCTCACTACCGATGACGGCAGTTTTGGAGCCTGATTTTTCTTTAAAATACCTGTTGTTATTTCATCTTCGCAAATACATCACCAATATCCCCATCGATACAGATGCTCCTGTTCGCAATTTCGCCCGGACAAAATGCCTCGCCATAATTGATACAAGCATACACTGACTTTTCATTTGCCAATGTCATTTGCCAGAACGGATACTTCACAATGACAGGTGTATTGGCTCCCACACCAAGCTCCAGATAAAGCACATGAAGGCTCTCATGTCTGCGCAGGAAATCCGCATATGCCGCAGACGCTCTGTGCCACCCTTCATCCTCAACAAAGGAATCATCCGCACGAAGATTCATAGTAACATCAGACCCATCATCCGGACATTTCGGAATGAGTGCCGTTGGAATCCTCATCCTTAGATTTCTATCTTCCGGCACCTGAAAAACACCAAGCTCATTCTTTACAAAGCCCTGCGCTTCCATTGCTTTCATTACCCATTCTTCATTATCATAGGTTTTCTGCATGAATGGATTGACGCTCTGGAAAAGTCCATAGTCTCCTTGGGTGTAGAACAGACGCTTTTTATCAAAGCCTGCTCTCTGAAACTGATGATCTACATTCGTTGTAACAACAAAATAATCCTTATCTTTCACAAGTGAGAGCAGTTCCTGATAGACAGGTTTCGGCGCGTCAATATATCGGTTGAAATAGATATGCCTTGCCCACCATGCCCAGCGTGTTTCTTCATCGGGGAAGGGATAGAAACCGCCGGAATACATATCCCGGATGCCGTACTTCCTTGCAAAATCAAAGAAGTACCTTTGAAATCGCTCTCCGCTATAGGTCAGTCCGGCAGAAGTAGAAAGTCCGGCACCCGCTCCGATTACTATAGCATCTGCCGCTTCGATCTCTTTCTTTAATCCAGAGATTCGTTCCTCCTTAGAGCCTGTTCCGAATGACATATTTCTGCTTAAATACCGCACCACACCGAGTCCCTTCTGAATGCTCTCCTGATAGCCGTTCGGCATTTCATCGTATAAGTTCTTCATAGTATTTTTTGTCCTCGTCTTTAAAAACATTAAAAATCACCCTTTCCATACTGCCCGGATGCTGTATGAGCCAGCTATCCACGGTGCTGACGGCGATCTCCGCCGCCCGCTTGTTCGGAAAATGAAACACGCCTGTAGAAATACAGCAGAACGCCACACTGCGCAGGCCGTTTTCCGCGCATAGGTCGAGCGTATTCCGATAGCAGTCTGCCAGTTCCTTTTCCAACGCAGAAGTCAGTCGTTCTTCCACAATAGGGCCGACGATATGAATAATCTTCTTCGCCGGAAGGTTATAGCCGTCCGTCAGCATCGGGACAGCGGTCGGCTGCTCATAATCTTTGCCGTATTTAATCCTCAGCTGATTCATCTGCCTGCTGCACTCTGCTCGAAGCTGGACTCCGGCAAAGGTGTGGATGCAGTTGTCAATGCAGGTGTGCATCGGAACAAAGCAGCCCAACATCTGCGAGTTTGCGGCGTTCACGATGGCGTCAACGGCCAAACGGGTGATGTCGCCCTGCCAGATCGACATGCCATTCCGAATCACGGGGATCTCCGCAAGCGTGACAATGCCATTTTCGCTGATACGCTCCCGTAGGTATTCGTCCTGTACGGCCAGTACCGAATCGTCCAGCTTCTTCGGCATACGAATGTTCATAAGGGAACGGAGGATTCTTCGCTTGCCCTCCGTATCCGCAGGCGTCTGTAAGTCCTTATATTGAACAGAATCAGCCTTGAACGCTTCGACCAATGTGTCAAGCCGCTGCTCCTGTGTCATTTTCTCCTTCATGCTGTTACCTTCTTTCCACCGCATCTACAGGACAGACCGTCATACAGTTCCCACAATGCAGACAGTGTTCCTGTTCAATCACAAACGGCACTTCGTCCTGAATGATACAATTTTGCGGACAAACCGATGTGCAGCTTCCACAGCCAATACATGTTTCAGTAATGAAGTAACCCTCTGCCTTTTTCTCCACTCCGCCGAAGGTAAACGATGCACGCTCTATCGGTTTCTTTGAAAGATCAAACCACTCACCGCTGCCTTCATAAATCTGGAATACCGTCAGAGCCTGCATAGACTCCTCTGTGGGATATATCTTGCGCATATACGGATTTTTCTCAAACATTTCCGGAATCTTATCACATCCAAGCTCCCGAACCTTTCCACGGATAGACACAGCCACGCTGCTCATGGTATCCTCACCCTTCATTGCAGTCAGAGCAAGAAACTCTCGTTTCTTCAACCTGTCATAAAAGCCTTTGCCCTTTGCTGTGAGGAAATACAAACTCTTTTCATCACTGTCCATCATATCGATTGCTGCCGTCACCGGAAGGCCTTCGTCATCAACGGTGGCTACAATCGTTCGATGTATTTCATTTGCGATATAGTCAAGATATTCTTTTGTCTCCATGTCAAATGCCTCCTTAGAAAAGAACTCCGAAGCAGCCTGTTCCGGAGTCCCATTTTGTCAGGCTTCTTTTGCGAGAATATCCTGCATTCCCGTCCTTAAATCCGCTATCGTATACTTTTTCATTTCGTTCTCCATAGCAGCTTGGATGTCTTTTAATTTGTCATCCAAAAGGGCGTGG
>Ga0247608_10000900_pt1 | contig 44277 bp, 64 predicted proteins | sample 176DNAGHGlowgp2_FD_193490 | JGI IMG/M metagenome (GOLD analysis project Ga0247608, IMG submission 193490) | Sheep rumen microbial communities from Palmerston North, Manawatu-Wanganui, New Zealand - 1766 DNA GHGlow gp2 | ecosystem: Host-associated > Mammals > Digestive system > Stomach > Rumen ...
TTGCAAACGGTGGAGTGCAGAATGTGAAGGGGTTAAGATTGAAATTTATGTTGCAACGGAGACGCAAGAAATCAACCCTTTTTAAGCGCCGAAGTCATGTCGTGATAGTTAGTACCTAAAAACATTTCATCGCGCTGTATGACCTCTTAAAACGAAAATTAGAGCTATTTTGAAAGTGAGGTTATGAAAATGGACATATTACAACAACAAGATATAGACGGTGCTTCTACAATTATGATGTCAAATTTTGCCATTTTAAGAGCAATACCAGAACCATATTTGCCATTATTTTCAATGAGGAAACTCCCTTATTTGGTTGCTGTGCCTAAAAAAGCGGAGGGGAAATATGCAAGCGTGCAGTAAAATGTTATTATTTTGGTTATAGTTCGCGGCGGCGTTGTCTGTAGGTTTTATCACGGGCATTATATGTTATTTTTTGCTTGAAATGATGTGGAGGTAGAATATGGGAAATTTAAGCCGTAAACTTTTCAAGAAAACTAAATCGGTTACGCAAGAAAAAGCAGTGAAAATCGGCATTGAAGTTTACAAGAAAAAGCGCGATGAAGAAGGTAGTATTCTTTATGCGGAGCTTCTCGCCTGCCTTCTCGCCTGTTTGCACAATGATTTTGGCTTTGGTCGCCAACGTTTAGCAAAAGCATTATATCAAGTAAACGACTTGATGATTGGGCTAAAAAATTATGACGGCAATCCCGTAGAAGAAGCGCGGCGAATATTAAAAGACGAATGTAAATTTAACATCGTTGAAGAGTATCAAAAAATTATGAACAAGCAAGGAGCAACAAGCCAATGAACCCTAAAACGTATCTCATGCAAATTCAAAAACTTAACACCAAAATAAACCAACGCAAACAACAAATAGTGGAGTTAAAATCCACGATCTACGGATTAAAGGGTGGCAGTTTGGGCGAAAAGGTAAGCGGGGGTGCAAAAAGCGAAGCCACATTTGTAGCAAGCGTTGAACGCTTACAAGCTATGGAGAAAGAATTGTCCGCATTTGTGATTGAATATGTGGAAAAAAAGGATTTGATTATCTCTCAAATTCAAAGTATGGAGAACAAGAATTATTTGAATTTGCTATACAAGCGATATGTGGAAGGCAAGCGGCTTGAACTTATCGCCGTTGAAATGAATTATAGTTATAGTCACATAAAAAAAATACACGGTTGGGCGTTGGTCGCGTTCAAGAAAAAGTTTTTGCTTAAGGAAACACTGATTAAGTCTTATATGGTATGCTGAAAAACCAGTAAAATCAACTTTTTTGTCTGAAAATATGCTGAAATTTCGGTATTTAATCAGTACTTCCTTAAATAAAAAGATGATACCCAATGATACTTTTCAATGTGTTATAATGCTAGTATCAAAAAACTAGGTTACCTCCTAAAAAAATACACACAGCAAAAGACCGTTCCGCATTGGAGCGGTTTTTTGTTGCAAAAATCAGAGGTGCGTTATGGATTTAAAAGTCGAATATATCAACATAGGCGAAATAAAGCCGTACAAAAGGAACGCGAAAGAACACCCTAAAGAACAGATAGAGCAAATAAAGAAAAGTATTCAAGAGTTTGGATTTGCTGACCCTATCGGTATATGGAACGGGGAAATCGTCGAAGGACACGGCAGATATTTAGCCGCGAAAGAATTAAAAATAAAACAAGTCCCCGTTATACGCCTTGACGAACTCACGGACGAACAAAGACGCGCCTATGGATTGGTGCATAATCAGTTGACGATGAATACGCCGTTCAATTTAGACGCGTTAAAGGTAGAATTAGATAGTATCGGAGAGATAGACCTTACCAATATGGGGTTTGATTTGACTTTGCACGACGAATATACAGACAATTTTTTTGACCGCAAAGAAAAAGACGGCAATACAAAGCAGGAAGGCAACGAAGAATATAACGCTTTTATAGAAAAGTTTGAGCCTAAAAAAACAACAGATGATTGTTACACGCCAGACAACATTTATGTAGCCGTTGCGGATTATGTGGCGAATACATACGGCAAAAACAAAAGTGATTTTGTAAGACCCTTTTATCCCAGCGGGTATTATCAGAAATTCAAATATTTGGATAATAGTGTTGTTGTAGACAATCCCCCGTTTTCGATTTTAGCGGAAATCATAAAATTTTATTTGGCAAATAACATAAACTTTTTCTTATTTGCCCCGGCGTTGACCATTATGGGTTATTTTCGTTACCCCGTTTGTTGCATTGGCACGGGGGCAGATGTGATATATGAGAATGGTGCAGTTGTCAATACTTCGTTTGTTACGAACCTAGAAAGCGCAAAAATTAAAACCGAGCCGCAGTTATTGGCAATAATCGAAGAAGAAAATAACAAAAATTTAGCCGAAATGAAAAAGCAAGTCCCAAAATACGAATACCCCAAAAATGTTATAACTGGGGCGAAGTTAAACGCTTTGAGTAAATACGGCATAAATTTTAGCATAGACCAAGACAAAACATACTTAGTAAGAGAATTAGACAGTCAAAAAGAATATGATAAATCCATTTTTGGCGGTGGCGTCCTTATATCAGACAAAGAAGCGGAAAAGTTAGAAAAGGCAGTAGAAAAGGCAGTAGAAAAGGCAGTAAAAAAGGCCATGGTATGGGCTTTGAGTGAGCGTGAAAAAGAAATCATAAAGGGACTGGGGTGATATTATGGCGAAAATGGGCAGACCGTTAAAAGAACTTGACAAACAAGAATTTGAAAAACTTTGCTTTTTGCAATGCACGATAAACGAGATTTGCGCGTGGTTTGGTATTGATGATAAAACTTTGAATAAATGGTGCAAAAAGAATTATAAAGCGAATTTTTCCGAAGTTTTTTCACAAAAAAGGAAAAACGGGCTAATTTCGCTTAGGCGCACTCAATTCCAATTAGCGGAAACTTCCCCCGCTATGGCAATATTTTTGGGTAAAAACCTTCTAGGGCAGACCGACAAAGTAGAACAGACGCAGACAATAAATGGAGCAGTCCCGACGGTACAAGTTTACATTCCTGACAACGGGCGTGATAAATAATGATTAGACCACAAAAGGGCGCGCAAGAGAAGTTTTTAAGCAGTCCCGCAGATATTGCTATATACGGCGGCGCGGCTGGTGGTGGAAAGACATACGCGCTTTTAATCGAATGTTTAAGGCATTGTGATAATCCTGATTTTAATGCAGTAGTCTTTAGGCGGCAAGCTAACCAAGTTACAAACGCTGGCGGTTTATGGGACACGGCTATAAGTATGTATTCGCCTTTAGGAGCGACATTTAAAAGCACACCTTCACCTCAAGTCACTTTTAAAAGCGGCGCGAGAGTGAATTTCAACCATTTGCAATTAGACCGCGATGTTTACGCGTGGCAGGGCGCGCAAATAACTCTTATAGCGTTTGATGAATTAGTCCACTTCACGGAAAAGCAATTTGTATATATGCTCTCGCGTAATCGTTCTTTATGTGGAATAAAACCATATATCAGAGCAACAACAAACCCTTTAGCCGGTTCGTGGGTGGCGGATTTTCTCGCGTGGTGGATAGACCAAGAAACGGGATACCCTATCCCCGAGCGTTCGGGAGTTATTCGTTATTTCTACCGTATTGACGGCGCGTTTCTATGGGGTGACAGTATCGAGGATCTTGTCGAGAAATACGGAGCAGACCCGCAATTATGTAAGTCTGTAACATTCATAGCGTCAAGCATTTTCGACAATAAAATCCTTTTAGAAGGCAACCCTGAATATTTAGCTAACTTAAACGGATTGGATATTGTCGAAAAAGAGCGGCTTTTAAAAGGGAATTGGAAAATAAGACCTTCCGCAGGATTATATTTCAAGCGTGAAAATGTGCGGATAGTGAAAACAATACCGAGCAAAATAGTATCAATTTGTCGGAGTTGGGATTTAGCCGCGACAGAAATCACCACCGAAAATAAAAATCCTGATAGAACAGCGGGGGTTTTAATGGCACGGTTGAAAACGGGCGAATTTATCGTTCTTGATGTTATACGCCGCGCGGCAAATGCGGCAGAAGTCCGAAATGTGATAGCGCAAACGGCGAAAATCGACAATGATGAATATGGCTTTCATACGATAACATTACCACAAGACCCAGGGCAAGCCGGCAAAGACCAAGCGGCAAATTATATCAAGGTGCTTGCGGGGCATAGAGTAAAAACAAGCCCCGTGACAGGAAGTAAAATAGTTAGAGCAGTCCCGTTTTCGGCGCAATGGCAAGGGGGAAATGTTCTTTTGCTTGAAGGTGAATGGATAAAAGAATATTTACAAGAATTAGAAGGTTTTCCTGACGCGGCACACGATGATATGGTAGACGCAAGCGCAGACGCGTTCAAAGAAATAGCAAATTCGAGAGATTGGAGCGCGTTAATCAGTTGACGGAGGTGATAAAGTGGCAGAAATAAGGACGGACGGATATATAAATACGATAATAGGGCACGGGTTAAAAAATCTTGACCCTTTTGCGCGCGGCAAATTTGGCGGCGTCAATAATCCGCTTGTCGATTATCGAGAAGCGGATAATATGTACACATTCAACGGATTAGCGCGGCGGATTATCTCCCTTCCGAGCGACGATGCTTTACGCAAGGGATTTGACATCAAAGCGAACGACGAAAAGATAAACGAAGAAATCGAAAAGCGTTTAAAATCGAAGTTAGAGGATTTGGACGCAAAAAAACATTTCAGTCAAGCGTTGAATTGGAACAGACTTTTCGGCGGCGCGGCTATTCTTATAATCGCAGACGACGGGGGGACGCTTGAAGACCCGCTGAATTTGTCGAGGTTACGAAAGATTGAGCGTTTGGAAGTTTACGCGCCGGAAGATGTAACATTCACAGACGCGATGCTATACGCCGACCCTTCAAATGCTGATTATGGCAAGCCGCAGTTTTACAACATAATCGGATTATGGGGCAATTCGTTTATGGTGCACGAAAGCCGCCTTTTATTGTTTTACGGTGAAAACATCTCAAATTATTATCGTAGAATGCGTAACGGCTGGGGCGCAACGGTATTTGAAGGCGTGAAAGCTGAATTACTCCATTATACTGGCGGTAATGATTTGGCGTTTATGGCGTTAAGTCGTTTGTCGCAGGGCGTTCTACAACTTGCGAATATGAATGAATTGCTGATGAACGACCAAGGGGAGGAAGCCGTACAAAAACGCTTGCACTTGATAGATATGGCGCGGCACTTGATGAACACCATAGCAATAGACACGGAAGACACATACGAGCAAAAATCTTTGTCTTTAAGCGGTATTAAAGAAGTATTGAGCGAATTTCAAAGGGCGATATGCTCCACAACGGGAATCCCCGCCACTTTGCTTTTTGGGCGTTCTCCTGACGGTATGAGCGCGACGGGTGAAAGCGACCTTGAAAATTATTATAACCTTGTCGAGAAGATACAAGAGCAGACTTTAAGAAAGCCGTTGTCGAGGTTTATCGACATCGTGGGCGAATGTTCGGATTATGGGATAAACCTACCAAACGAATGGTATTTGAAGTTTGAAAGCCTGTGGAACGAAAGCAAGAAGGAAGAAGCGGAAATCAAGAAGCTAAAAGCAGATGCAAAAATGGCGCGTGCGAACGCTATAAACACATTGACGCAAGCGCAAATTCTTGACGCAAGCGAGGCGCGGGCGAGTTTAGAGCTTGACGAAGATTATGTTATAGACAGAAGTCTTGACACTGTTATAGAAGAAGCGAGGGGCGGCGAATAATGCTTATAGTGCCGAAAATTAAAATGCAATATCCTATGGCGATAGAGCGTGAATATGCGAAAGTCTTACGCGCTTATGTACGCGAGGAATTAAAGATAATCCGCGAATTTATCCCCGAAATGACGGAAGAGGCATTATTAAACGGCATACAAGCGGACGCGCGTCAAGACGGTTGGATAGGAAACATTCTTGACAAGGTAACAAAAGCCATCGAGGAACGGCTAAGACCTCTTGAAGGCGTAATAAAGATATTCAACCGCGTGAAGGATTTTGCGAGGAAACAGCAGGAAAAAATCTTTGAATCTGTTTTCGGAGCAAGTCCAAAACGGGGGAAGACGAGCGATTATGACAAGATAAAAGAAGATTTTATCAATGATAATCTAGCGCTGATAAAATCAATAGACTCTCGAACTGTCGAGGCTATTCGATACGCTCTAAGCAGAAACATAATCAAAGCGGCGAATAAAGCGCGAATTATCGAAGAACTCACGGAAACGATAAAGCATATAGGGAGCGTAAACGAAAAGCGAGCCGTCCTTATAGCGACCGACCAAGTGGGGAAATTAAACAGTCAATTAGTACAATACGAGCAAATGAAAAACGGCGTAAAGTCTTACATTTGGCAAACAATGAAAGATGACAGAGTAAGACCCGCGCACAAAGAGCGAGAAGGAAAGAAGTTTGATTGGGATAATCCGCCGGAGGGTGGGCATCCTGGTTGGGCATACAGGTGCCGCTGTACAGCTATTCCGCAATACGACACCAACAAAATTGGCTTAAAACCAAGGGTTGGTACGTATAAAGTTGTAGAATAATCCTTCTAAATAGTGTATAATACTATATAGAAGGGAGGAACAACCATGTCAAGAAAACACCCAAGCAATTTTGTTGATTTGACTGGGCAAAGGTTTGGTAGATTGACTGTTGTGAAATATGCAGGAGTTAATTCTTCAAGCCGTGCAATGTGGGAATGTGTTTGTGATTGTGGTGGTAAAAAAATCACAAGTGGGAAGAATCTAAAATCTGGATGGGCTTTGTCTTGTGGTTGCCTGCAACGAGAAACGCGTGCGAATAATGGCAAGAAGAATAAAACACATGGACAAAGAGAAACGCGTCTTTATAATACGTGGGCGCACATGAAACAGCGTTGTGAAAATCCCAAACGTGATGATTATAATAATTATGGCGGCAGGGGGATATGCGTATGTGATGAATGGCAAGAGTTTGAGCCTTTCTATGAATGGGCAATAGCGAATGGCTATAATGAAAAGCTGACTATTGACAGGATTGATGTTAATGGTAACTATGAGCCAAATAATTGCCGATGGGCTGATGATTACACGCAACATAACAACACACGAACAAACACTTATGTAGTCTATAAGGGACAGCGAAAAACAGCTTCACAATGGAGTAGAGAGTTAAAAATATCAAAATGCAGATTGTATAAACAGCTAAAAAATGGGAAAACGCTTGAAGAAATAATCAATACACCTGTAAAGAGAAACCATTATTTGGAAGTCGATGGGCAGAAGCATACAATAGCAGAATGGGCAAGGATTTATGATATGCCTTACGATGTTGTAGAAGCTAGGGTAAACAGATATGGGTGGAGCGCAGAAAAAGCGTTGACAACTCCTATAAGAAAAATGAGAAAAACCAAATAAAGAGCCCAAGCACTTTGCAAATGCAGGGTGCTTTTTTAGTACAAGAAGGTGTGAGGTGAATAAAATGCAAAGATTTGATACAGTGGCGTTTTCTGCTACGAGAACGCCCGAAGGATTTATACGTGACGCGCCTATTATTGGACGGACGGGAATATTGATTTACAAGAACGCCGACGGTACAGACAGGCGGGAATACAGACCGCCCGAAGAAGCGTTTAAAGCCGATAGTTTAACTAGTCTTAAAGGAAAGCCTATCACGATAGGACATAAAGGATTGGTGGATAGCGGAAACGCGTCCAGTATCGCTCCAGTTGGAACTGTTTTAAGCGACGGGCGGCAGGACGGCGAAACTATACGCGCGGATATTGTGATTTATAACCTAAACACAGACGCGCGTGAATTGTCTTGCGGCTATACTTTGACGCTTGATGAAACGCCTGGGACGACGCCGAGTGGCGAACATTACGACGCTATTCAGCGCAATATTCGCTATAACCACGTTGCGATTGTCCCAAAAGGAAGAGCCGGAATAGCCCGCCTCAATATGGACGGCGAGCAGGTTTTTGAAGATGATTTTGAAAGGAATGATTTACAAATGGCAGAGCTTACCAAGGTAAGACTTGACACGGGGATTGAATACGACTGCGCCCCCGAGGTCAAAGTTGAAATTGAGAAAATGCGTAAAGACAGCGCGGAAAAAGCAAAGGCGTTTGATACATTACAGGCGAAGTTTGACGCGGTAGAAGCGGAACTCAAAAAGGAAAAAGAGGGACGCGCAAAAGACGCGGAAGAAAACAAAAAGAACTTCGACGAGGCGGTAAAGAGCCGCGTCGCGTTGTTAAAGGTTGCGGAAGAACACAAAATCGAAAAAGCCGATGCAATGACCGACGTTGAAATTAAAACGGCGGTAATAAAAGCGGTACGCGGCGACAGTATCAACCTTGACGGGAAATCCGCGGATTATATTGAGGCGGCTTTTGATATGGCAAAAGCCGACACGAAACAACATTCCGACGGTATAGCCAAGCAAAACGAGGCGACGCAAAGCCACGCGGACGCGGCGGCAAACAACGACGCGGAAGACGACCCACAAGCGGCGTATCAAAAGTTAATTGAGGCGGAAAGAACTATGTATCAGAAAGGAGACAAATAAAATGGCGCAAGTAAAAGCTTTTCAGTGGTATCAGTACGATATGCCCGTCGCTATACCGGGTATGAAAGCGGATAGCACGGTGGACGTTATCGACAGTTTCACGGCGGAGGACGCAGTAAACCCCGGGGACGCGGTAATACGCGGCACGGAGGAAGGACTTATTAAACCCGTGACAACGGCGGGAGATACTGCAAACGTTATCGGTATAGCGGTGCATACGCATAAAGCCTACGACGGCGAAGGCGCGTATTACGAAGAAAATTATTGTTTGCCGGTTATGACTTTCGGAGACGTTTATGTCGAAGTTGCGGGAGATGTTACGGCAGGCGGCAAAGTTGCGATTGGATTTGCCGATGGCGTGGCTGGCTATTATGACAGCGGCGCGAGTGTAGGCGAAGGCACAGCAACGGACGTAGCAGGTTTGACCTACCTAAAGAATGGTGTTGCGGGCGATATTGTCCCCGTTCGTGTGCGTAAATAAGGAGGATTGAAAAATGGGTTTACACAATAAAAACGGACGCTATGACGCGGCTGAGGCGGCGTATATCAAAAACACGGCGCAAAGAATGGACGATAGTTTCTCTTTGTTTTTAGCGCGTGAGTTGACCTACATCAGAGCGCAAACTTTGCAAGTGGCGAAAGCCCCGATGAACGCTTTTCGCATTTTCCCCGTACAGACGGAAATTCCTGCGGGGGCGCAAGTGGCGATACAACGCATTTATGACCAGATGGGCATTGCAAAAATTATTTCCAATTATGCGGACGATTTGCCCCGCGCTGATGTTGTCGGCAAAGAAACAGCGACCAAAGTTATCACTTTAGGCGACAGTTACGGTTACAACGTCGTAGAAATTGAGAACGCGCAATTTGCGGGCGTCAATCTTGAACGCTACAAAGCGGAAGCGGCGCGTCGAGCCGTCGACCTTAAAATAAATCGCCTTGCTTGGTTCGGAGACGCTGACAAAGGAATAACGGGATTTATCGACAATCCAAATTTAACGGCGGTTACATTGGCGGCAGATGGAACCCAAAACGGCGGGACAAATTCAACAAGGTTCATTCACAAAACGCCTGACCAGATTATTCGCGACGTAACGCAGTTAATAAGCGCGATAAACATAGCGACAAACAATGTGGAAAATCCCAACATGGTACTTTTCCCCACAGAGGCGTTTGACCATATTGTGATGACTCCGAGAAGCAATTTCAGCGATTTAACCATTCTTGAATTTTTACGCCGTTCTCACCCTGACGTAAGATTTGAGAAAGTCGGCGAACTCGACGGCGCGGGGACAAGCGGCGCAGATTTGATGATTGCGGGGCGTTTTGACCCTGATGTTATCAGATTGGAAATCCCCGAACGTTTCAGACAGTTACCTGTTGAAAAAAGAAACCTTGAATATGTTGTAGATTGCATTTGTCGCTTTGTGGGCGTGACTGTTATCCGTCCTATGGCGTTTTCAAAGGCTAGCGGTTGTTAATAGAAGGAGGGCGGTTATTATGGCAAATTTAGTCAATCAGACCGCCCGTCTTTTTATTATCGGAGGGGTTAAATATATCCCCTTGAAACCCGTGGAAGTTGCGAATATAGAGAAGTTGCAAAAGCAATTTCCGGAGGTTGGCGAATTGATAAAGACGGGCGCGTTCGTATTGGTGGATAAAAAAGAGGCGGCAAAGATAGAAGCTGATTTTGAGAAAATGGAAGTCGAAGACTTGAAAGCGTATGCAAAAGCCCGAGATATAAAACTGGGGAAAGCGAGCCAAAAAGAACAAATTCTTGAAATCATAAAAGCCGCCGAAGATAAAAAACTATCTGAAAAGGTGTGAGCCGCTATGTATACGACTGCGGACTTAATAAGCGTGTTTCGCTTGACTATTCCCGCAATGGCTGATGTTACCGATGAGGAACTCACGAGCGATATTGAAATATATCGCGATTATGTGAGCGAAAAGCGGTTTAAAAAGCTATTCCCCAAAGCGTTGGCATATTTTATCGCCCATATGAGGACGCTAAACACGATGATAGCGGTCGCGGTAGGCGGTGGCGGTAACGCAGGCGACGAACATTTGACGGCGGGCGCGCTTACTTCCGAGCGTGAAGGTGATTTATCGCGTGGCTATGGTTCTAATTCAAAAGGCGATACTTCAAATTCAGACGAACTTCTTAAAAAGACGCTTTACGGGCAGATGTTCCTCCAGCTTAGAGATATGGTAATTGTCCCCGTGACGGTAAGACCTCGTTTTATGTGTGGTGGTTGCAGATGGTGACGGATAGGGATTTAGGCTTTAAAGCGATTGTTCGCGAACTCAAAAACCTTGACGGCAAAGAGATAAACGCGGGGATTTTGAAAGACGCGGGCAAAAGCGAAGAGGGTGTTTCTCTCGTGAATATCGCCATTTGGAACGAATACGGCACGAAACATATTCCTTCGCGCCCCTTTGTACGCATAGCGAGCGACGAAAACCGTAAACAATGGGGCGATACCGTCGCCGACGGCGTAGGGAAAGTGATTGACCGTCAAATAAAGTGGCGGAAGTGTTGCGATATGGTGGGAGTACGTATGAAAGACGACATCAAAAAAGTTATAGGCGACAAGTCAAAACTTGCCCCGAACGCTCCCTCCACCATTGCCCGCAAGGGACACGATAAGCCGCTTATTGATACGGGCTTGATGAAGTCTAAAGTGAATTATAGGGTTGATTAAAATGAGCAGTTTTAGGAAAAAGCAAAAAGTCCGCAGATACAGCGGCGGGTACTGGGACGATAACGGCGAATGGAACGCTGGCGATTATGAAGAAATTGAAATAATGGCAAGCGTCCAACCGCTAAACGGCGCGGATTTGAGTCAGTACACGAATATGATGCCTTCCGGCGGCGTCAATTTTTCCGCCGTGAAAATCTATTCGTCTACTCCGCTTTTTACCGATAAGCAAGCACTTCCGGACGGAACGCCCCTACAAGAGGCTGATGTTTTGGAGTGGCGGGGACGATTATGGAAAGTTGTTCTCCGCGAGGATTGGCAAAGCGACGTTATAAACCATTTCAAAATGGTTGCGTGGGAGGTTGAGCCTGATGCGGTTGGAAATTCGTAAATTTCTTCACGACACAATAGCGGAACTGTTGGGGTTAGAACTTAATAAGGTTGTTTGGGCTAACCAAGACGGCGTAAAGCAAAAGAATCCGCTTGTCACGCTTATGATTTATTCGTATCAAGGCGAGGCTATGGAGGACAAAGTAAAAACGGACGTGGCGGGCAATATGGAAATAAAGACCCCCACGGCGTTTGTACTTGAAATAAGGTATTTCGGGAAAAAGAACAGCGCGCCGACGGATGAGCTGGAAAGGCTCGTTAGGCAGTTGGAGAGGCCAACCATTGTAGATAAATTTTTTGCCAACGGCGTTGCTTTTCTTTATGCCGCCCCAGTACAAGACATCACCGGACTTTTAGAAAACAGTCAGCAATTTGAACCGAGGGCGGCGGTAGACTTACATTGTAGGTACACTTCGCAGACGATAGACGACCCGGGATATATCGACGAAGTTGACGCGGTCATAGAAACTATCGACCCTGAGACTGGGGAAACCGTGGTAGATGTTACAGGGAAGCTTATTCCCGGCAATCTTATTCGTGGCGAAGAGCCAGACTTATCTCGGGCAATCAATGTAGATTTTTCAGTTTCGGTGGACAAATAGAAAGGATGTGTTGCCACATCCCATAGTATCAATGTGATTTTGGTTCTGTTAGCGCTTTTTCAATGTTCCAATTTCTAAGTCTCCGCATAAGTGTTGTGGGTGTGATGCCTAGCTTTTCAGCCCATTGCTTTTGGTTTAAGGTTACACCTTGAAAAGTTATGAGCTTTTGGAAATGGTTGCTTCCACGTTTTGTGTGAAGTTCTCGCGTTAGAGCTTCTTCCATGCTCATTCCACGAAGGTTTATCCTGTTCCAAAGACAAGCCCTGCTTATATTGCATCTTTTTGCCCATTGCGACAGTGTTAGAGATTCACCTTTATATGTGTAATATTGGTTGTTTCGCCTGTTGTTGCATTGGGTAACCATATCTGTAAAGCGGCAGTTAGATGGTTCATAGTTCCCATTAACATCAATTCTATCAAGTGTCAATTCATCGCTATATCCGTGGGATAATGCCCAATCTTTGTAGGTAGGAAAGTCTTGCCATTCGGCACAAACTTTTATACCACGTCCGCCATAGTCTGCATAGGACTTGTGGGAAGGATATCTACAACGATTTATCATCATCCGCCATTCGGTATATAAGCGAGTTTGGCTCATGCCATGATGTTGAAACTTGACGGAGAAAAAACAGTTATCCGGTGAAAAGCTTGCGTCTTTGTCAATAAGTTCAAGTGTTTTACCTTTGGTATAGTCGTTAGCTATTGCCCAATCAGAAAACACATCAAAGTCATTCCAATCTTCATGGAAAAGGATTCCCCTTCCTCCAAAAGATTTATATGACTTATTGGACGGATTTTGGCATTTTTGTCGGGTGCTTTTCCAAAGTGTATAAAGAGGGTTGTCATTTGAATGTTTCTTGTAAATGTCCATTTTCATCACCTCATTTATATTTTAACACAAGTTACAAAGTTTTACAATAAAAGGAGTGGTTTACATGGCCAATCTCGACCGCATAGTGACGGTAAATATCAGTCTGAACACAACGGGAATTAGCACGGAAGGATTTTCCACGCTTTTGATTGTAGGTCCGCACGTTCATTCACTCGCAAGAGTTGAAACATATACGGCGGCAAGTGAGATGATTGACGCTGGCTTTTCCGCAAATGACCCGCTTTATCTTGCGGCGGTTGACGCGTTTTCACAGACACCGCGTCCACGTCAAGTGAAGATAGGACGTCAGTTGGTAGACTCGGTTAAGATAGAGCCGAACAAGGTAACGGCTACGGGCGTTTATACAGTGACAGTCAGCACGAAGGATACCGACGGCAATGTTACGGCGAAACCGTATAGCTACACGAACAACGGAGGAACGGCGGCAGATATTGCCACGGGAATACAAAATCTTATTTCAAACGATGCGTCGGCGGCAGTCACGGCAACCGCGGCAAGTGGCGTGCTGACGCTTACTGGGAATAGCGGCGGCTCTTTTATGGTGCAAGTATCCTCGATGTTGTCCATAGCCAATGGTACCGTTACGGAGGACGTGCCGACTATGATGGCGGCAATTACGGCCTATGACAATGACTGGTACGGCTGGGCTTTTGTTTCTCGTACACAAGCCGATATTCTCGCAGCGGCGGCGTGGACAGAAAGCGTTAGAAAACTCTTTGGCACGTCCATTGCTGAACCTGGGGCGTACAACCCCGATGTTACGACAGATACGGGTTACAAGCTTTATAATGACAACTACTATAGAACATTCTGGTTCTATCACGAAAACGCTGCAACGGATTTTCCCGAGTGCGCGGTCTTTGCGCGTTGTTTCGCGGTTCTTCCTGGCGGGGAGACGTGGGCACTCAAAAAACTGGCGGGCGTTACCACGGACGGCATAACAGAAACGCAGTATATTGCCATTACGAGGAAGAACGGGAATACCTTCGAGCGCTTCCGCAACCTGTCTTTGACGCAGAATGGCAAAGTGGCGGCAGGTGAGTGGATTGACGTGATCCGCTTCCGCGATTGGCTCCAAGAAGAAATCACGGTCAATGTTGTAAATCTTCTCATCAATCGCGACAAAGTGCCCTATACCGATGAAGGAATTGCTATGATTGAGGCGCGTATTCGTCAGGCGTTGGAATTAGGACAGCGACGCGGCGGAATTGCCCCGACCGAGTATGACGAAGACGGAAATGAAAACCTGGGATTTATTATCGAGGTTCCTCTTGCCTCTCAAATTTCAGCGAATCAGAAAGCCTCCCGCGTGTTGACCGATGTGAAGTTTACAGCGCGGCTCGCAGGGGCTATCCACGTTGTAGAAATTTATGGAAGTCTCACTTATGAAAATCTAATTCAGACAGCATAAAGAAGGTGTGAAAAATGGAAAAGTTCAATTTTGATTTACAGTTGTTTGCAAGCGGTGTGTTGACCTACGACCCGCGCAAGGTTGTCGTTATTTTTGGAAACAATCAGATTTCCGGTTTTTCCGAGGACGAAATGGTAACAATAACCCCGCACGGTGAAGGTATGCAACTCTATAGCGGCGCAGATGGAGATGTCGCAAGAAGTGTTGACCCCGACCATACTTTTGAAGTAACGCTCCACTTAGCGACGTCTTCAAAAAGTAACACAGACCTTTCAAATGCGTACAACGCCGACAGGATAACAGGGCAGTACATTCAACCGCTCCTCATAAAAGATTTGAGTGGGCAGACGCTTTTTAGCGCGGGGCAGGCGTGGGTGTCCAATTTCCCTGAATCCACTCGCGGGCGTACAATTGATACGCAAGACTGGGTTTTGCAGACGGGCAATGTAGACGCGCCTATTATCGGCGGCAATAATTAGGAGGAATATCAATGTTAAAGGCGTATGACGGCGGAGAGGTCACAATTTGGAATCAAGGGGAGTATGATTTCTCCATAAGGCGGTTCAATCCTTTTTTGGCTATGCGTGTTTTAGGCGAACTGCAGAAACTTATCGTTCCCGCAATCAGCGGAGCGTTGAATAATGCCGATGATAGCGTGGAGAATATTGAGGTGCTTGGCGGCGCAGTCGGCGGCGCGCTTGCTAAACTCGCAGAGGTCATTGACGGTGAGAAGATGGAAAAGGCTACTAGGCTCTTGCTTGACGGCAACTATATAGCCGTGTCCAGCGCGGGAAAGAAAGATTTTCAACGTATCGACGATGGAATAGTGGCGGCGGTCTTCACCGGAAGACCGCTTGACCTTCTCGCTCTTTGCGGAAAGATTTTTGCGGTAAATTTTATGGATTTTTCCACGTCCTCCAGCGTCCCGACTGGCGTTCGACAGTTCATCGAAGGGATTCGGGGAGTTTTCCTGGACGATGCGGGGACTATTTCAGCAAAGTGACCTTTATTTATAGAGCTATTGACAGCGGTATGGTTACTCTGCCCGACGTGACAGAGGGCAGAGTAACTCTCGCGGAACTTGCGGAAGTAAACCACTACTTGGATATGAAAGCAGATATTGAGTATGCGGCTATGGAAAAGACCAGAAAGGGGCGAAAGTAATGGCGGGAGCGGTTAGGGAACTGATAACAAGCGTAAAAATCACGCTTGACAACCAGTCTTTGAACCAAACGAACAAAGCTATAAACAAGCTAAAGCAAAAAGTCAAGAATTTAAGCGACCAAGCATATAAAATAAAAGTCGGCTTAAATACGACTTCTGTTAATCAAATTTCGACAAAAATCAAAGACAAGCTCGCCAACGCTCAAATAAAAGTAAGCTTAAACACGGCATCACTCAATCAAGCCGTGGCAAAAATAAAAAATAAACTGGCGAACACTCAAATAAAAGTAACCTTAAATGCGGCATCGCTTAATCAAGCCGTGGCAAAAATAAACAATAAACTGGCGAACACTCAAATAAAAGTAACCTTAAACACGGCGTCACTCAATCAAATTTCGTCAAAAATCAACAATAAGCTCGCCAACATTCAAATAAAAGTAACCTTAAATGCGGCATCGCTTAATCAAGCCGTGGCAAAAATAAACAATAAACTGGCGAACACTCAAATAAAAGTCGGCGTCAATACGAATTCTGTTAATCAAGCCTTGTCAAGGATAAGAAGTCAGTTATCAAACGCAAATTTAAGACTGAATGCAAGTATTACTGGAATGACAATCAGAGCGTCCGTAGTTAATCTGCACGGCAGAATAAACGCCTTAGGAAACAGAGGCGGCAGTGTTAGAAACAGTGGCGGAGGCGGTGGTGTTAGGAACGGTGGCAGTGTAGGCGATTTAGGTGGCTCTGCTTTGGGACTTGCGGCGGCTTACGGCGGATATGTCAGCACGGGCGACGTGATAAACACGGCAGACGCTATGATGAATTTAGACGGACGACTTAGAACTGTTACGAAAACGGAAGAGGAACGTCTAGACGTTGAGAGCCAATTATACGCTATGGGGCAAAAGACGCGCCAACCTCTTGAAAGTTTGAGCAGTTTGTATTTTGCCGTAGCTAGAGCTTCGGAGGAAATGGGGTTTGCGCAGAAAGAAAATATGCGCGTGACTGAAACCGTTTCCAAAGCCTTAATAATAGGTGGCGCGTCCGCGCAAGAAGCAAGCGCGACAATTACTCAACTAGGACAAGCTCTAGGGAGCGGGCGTTTGCAAGGCGACGAGTTACGCTCTCTTGATGAAAACGCCAGCGCGTTAATGAGGCACGTTGCAAAATATTTTAAAACGAATGTTGCGGGATTAAAGCAGATGGGCGCGGAAGGCAAACTCACTTCCGACGAGGTAATGCGTGCCATACTTTCCGCAGGCAAAGCGATAGACGAAGAGTTCACCAAAATGCCTATGACTTTTAGTCAATCAATGAATGTTATGGGTAATTCGTGGAATCGCTTTATATTGAAATTCGAGCAAAAAACAAGCGTGTTTTCAAGCGTTGCCCGTGGAATGACAAAAGCCTTCGATGAAGTCGGAAGTATGTTTGACGACTTCAACCTCTTAATGGGAACACCCGACCCGAAAAAAATGGTTACAATAACCGAGGCGGCGACGGGCGAAACGAAGCAAATATCAGAGGCGGATTATTACAGACAAAAAGCGGCGCAGAATCCTGGGATGATGGAAACCGTCAAAGCCTTGAAAGAACTCGGAAAATGGCTTGACGAACTGGACGGCAAAGCCGGAAACATTGACGAGCAGATAGCCGGTTGGGTGAAAACGCTGCTAAAAGTCGGGGCGGTGCTTGCTCCGATATTGGTTGTACTTACCGCCATAAGCGGACTAATCACGATTTTAACTCCTATAATCGGAATGTTTGAAGCGTTCGGCGGGGCGATGAATGCGGCTCTTGCACCTGTAGGCAAGGCGATAATGGGAGCATTAGAGCCTATACTTGGAACGGGGCTTGCTCCTGTTCTTGCGATTTTGGTAGCTATTGCCTCCGTTATTTATTTTATATACGAAAATTGGGATTTAGTTGTTGAATGGTTTAAACCTGGGCTTGATAGCATAATGGAGGGATTAGACGAACTAAAAGAGGCGTGGGAAAAAATTCAACCTCTCATTGACGCTCTAATACCTCTTTTAAAGATAGTCGCTACGGTTATAGGCGGCGCGATAGTCGGCGCGTTGTCGATAATGTTTCGCTTATTCGCGTGGGTGTTTAATGAAATAGCAAAACTTATAAACTGGGTAGCGGGGCTACTGGGCGGACTTGGCGAGACTATTCAATGGCTTGGGAACGGACTTGCGGGGCTTATTGAGCAAGCCTTGGAATTTATCGGTATGGCTCCAAAGATTGAAGGAGTGAATAGAGCGGTGGTGCAAAGAATATGGGACAGAGGAACGGGGCAAAACTCCGTGAGCCAAACGCAAAATAACACTTACAATCTTCCGGCTATGCAAGCCCTCCCCGCCGCACAAAAGGAAAGCAATTCTTTCTTTAAGAGCAGAATAAACGACTACGAATAAGGGAGGGGTGAGCTGATGCCAACACAACCTAGAATTATGCCGGAAATTACACAACCCGCAACCATCGGTGATTTGAATGTAGATGTTATCATCGAGCGAGAAGTTTCATTCGACAGCGAAGTTACGGAGTATCCGGTGGAAGACGGCTTTCCCATTTCCGACCACGTGACGCGACGGCCAATGACTTTGACAATGACGGTGGTATGCACTCCAACGCCCGTAAACGGGAGCGCGAGCCAGTCGCGAATGAACGAGGTAGCAAACGCCATACAAAATATGTATAAAGCGGCTGAACCTTTGACGGTGACTGTCCCCGACGCAATCTATGAAAATATGATGTTGACGCACGCGCCGCTCCCGCGAAATGTACAAGACGGATACTGTTACCGTATGCAGGTAGACTTTGTACAAATTCGTAAAGCACAAGCAAAATCCGAGGAAGTACCGGAGGGCAATACATCTAGCGATGCTTCCGCTATGTCCGGACAGACGGAAAAGGATATGGGGCAAGCGTCGCAACAAAACATCGGAACGGGGTTCCAGACCATAGAGAATACTTCCACGGTTGAAGTAAACACGAAACCTTACGACCGATCGGCAGGCGGTGAAATCAACGTCGGTATGGAACAAACGGCGATGATGGCGGTAGAGATGCTGACGGGAAATCTTATCGGGAGGGCGTGGCGCGTATGATTACAATTTCGATGGCGGACGCAAACGACTTTGTGGAATCCGTGATTTTGGACGGTGCGGCATACCGACTTCATTTTTCGTGGAATGGTTTTGCGAAACAGTGGACAATGGACATACGAACGGCGACAAATGAGGATATTGTCCGTGGTATTGCCGTTGTGCCGAATTTTCCTTTATTTCAACAATACAAGAGGAATGGAACGCCGCGCGGTGAAATCGCCGCAATTGTCGTGAAACCTGGGCTTGCGGAAAATCAAACGATAGGTAGGAAGGATTTTGTGAATGGGAAATTTTCTATGGTTTATGTAGCGGAAAGCGAGGTGGCAACCATACTTGGCACAGGACAATAATTCGTATTGGAAAAGAGTGTACCGTCTTGTTTTCCCGGATATCAATCTCGAATTTAACAACACGGACGCGCCGAAAGAGGAGGCCGTGAAAATTGCGTTTGATATTGATAGGGATTTATCGCAGGAGACGAACAAGCTAAAATTGAAACTATGGAATCTCAAAGACGAATCACGCGCAAAGATTGAGAAGGAAGATTTGAAACTGGAGCTTTATGCGGGATATGCGGAAAACGGCGGGGCAAAAAAGATGTTTGTCGGCAGCGTTATCCGCGCCGTTTCGGTGGACGAAGGTCAAGACGTGACAACGGAGCTGCAAGCAAGCGACGGGCAAGTAGCCGTGAGAGATACCATTCTTTCTCTTTCATACGCGCCTGGGACAAGCTCTCAAATTATCGTCAAAGCTATTTCCGACGGTATGGGACTTCCTCTTGTAGTTGGTGAAGGCGTGGAGTTTGTCGCTTATGATAACGGCTATTCTTTCGTTGGAAAAGGCGCGGATGCTCTGGACGAAATTTGCAAAGGACAGGGGCTTGATTGGAGTATTCAAAATAGCGTTTTGCAAGTGATACTCGCGGGAGGAAACGCGAAGAAAACAGGCATTGTCTATTCACCCGCAACGGGGCTTATTGGTTCTCCCGCAAGAATTGTGAAAGCAAGACCAAAGGAAGACCAAAACACGCCAAAGCGCAAGGCGAAACAGTCTAAGAAAAAGGAAAAGCCGGGAAAAAAAGCCGGATGGAAAATCGAAACGCTCCTCTCTCCGACGGTAAACCCAGGGGACGCCGTAAAGGTGGAATCACGCATAATAAAGGGTTGGTTCCGCGTGGAATCCATTAAGCACAACGGAGAGATTTATGGTGGTGAGTTCAAAACACAAATGGAGTTAGTGGAGGGGCTGGAACAATGATTGATATGGCGCAATCTGACAACGAGGTGAAGTCAATTATAAAGGGGTGGATGGATACTCGTGTTAACAATATTCATACAGCCCTTCCTGGAAAGATTGTCTCTTACGATGCAAAGACGAACCGCGCGCAAGTGCAGCCTATTGGAAAGTTTAAGACGGAAGACAGTCGCGAGTTGGATTATCCGGTTATTCATAATGTCCCCGTTTGTTTTCCCGTCTCAATGGGCGGCCAAGCGGGCGTTAGCCTACCCATACAGCGGGACGATATGTGCCTTTTGGTTTTTCAAGAATCGCAAACAGATGATTTTGTCGGTCAAAACAACAATTCAACCGATATGCGACGTCATTCTCTCAACGACGCTGTTGCGATACCCGGCGTTTATCCCTTTGGCATCGGCGGTGAAATATCTCATCCGGAATCTGTCTGCATAAAGATGGGGAGCGCGGAAATATGGTTGAATGAAAGAGAGTTTTCCGGAAATGTCGGCGGCACAACGTTTTCCTTTTCCGGAGGTGATTTAGTGGTGAATGGAATATCATCTGTCAATCATACTCATATGGGAGTGCATGGGGCAACGTCCCCTCCATTGTAAAGGCGGTGATTTTATGGCTTTCGACATTGCAATGGATATCAATACAAACGATATTGTTCTTGATACCGACGATGGTTTATTTATGATAGACAACGCGGAGAGAGTGGCGCAACAAATAGTCATTGCCCTCCGTTTTTGGTATGGCGAATGGTTCCTTGATATAACGGACGGTACGCCGTATTCAGAGTATATTCTTGTGAAGAATCCAAATATGAGCCATATTCGTCAAATTCTCACGGAACGAATACAAAGCGTGGAGGGAGTGGTGGCTGTACAAAGTATTAACCTTGATTTCAACCGCCAAGCGCGAACGCTTACCGTAGATTATACGGCAAATACAAATTATGGACTTCTTACGGAAAGGGTGGTTCTTGGATATGGCAGCGAGTGAATATGGGCTTTCTCCCGCAGGGTTTAAACGCAAACGCCTTCCGGAAGTGATTTCCTCCATTAACGCAAGAATCGCCGATACACTGGGAAAACCAATTCAGACAAGCGCAAACAGCGTTTTAGGTCAGATTGTCGGCGTATTCGCTTATGAAATTGCAGACGAATGGGAGCAGTTGGAACGCGCCTATAACGCTATGTATCCGTCCACGGCGCAGGGCACAAGTCTTTCCAACGCGGCAGGACTTGCGGGAATCCAGCAAATAGAGGCGGAATATACGACGGTGGTTCTCACGTGCTTTGGCGTGGAAGGGTTCGAACTTCCATACTTGGCGCAAGCGACAGACGGTAAGTATACTTATTCTTGTCAAGACGTATATTTGCCAATTGAGGCATCAAGGGCGAATGTGGTGGGCATAAAGCCGATTAGCTCCACAATCGTTGAAGGGACGGTTTATAGTCTCACTATTGATGATGAAACACAATCATACACGGCAACCGATTTGGACACCGTCAACAGTGTTTTGGTAAATCTAGCTGCGCTTTTCTCCTTCACGGACAGGACATTTGCGAATAATAACGGCGTTCTTATGATTTCAATGAACGACCCGACAAAAACAATGTCAGTATTTGTCGGCTCTGAATTGGCAGTTTCCGTCGTTGCATCGCCCTTTAATTTTCGATGCGATACGCCAGGAGCAATAAACCCCACCATTGGAACAATAACGCAAATTGTCACTTCTTATGCGGGTTGGAATAGCGTCGAAAACGATGCTCCGGCAGTAGTAGGCAGAGACGCCGAAACGGACAACGCCTTGCGTTCACGATGGAGCCGGAGCGTTTATAATCGCGCATCTGCTATGGTGGAGGCGATACAAGCAGCTCTTTACAATGTGGACGGAGTAACGGTTGCTCTTGTGTATGAAAATACTTCCGACGATACGGATGCCTTCGGAAGACCGCCGCATTCCATTGAGGCCGTTGTAGATGGCGGAAATGACACCGCAATTGCAAGCGCGATATGGACGCATAAGGCGGCGGGAATTGATACTTTCGGGACGCAGTCGGCAAACGTGAACGATTCGCAAGGCGTAACACATACGATGAATTTTAACCGTCCGACCTTGGTTCCCGTATATTTAAAAATCGAAATTACGCCCAATCCCGAGAAGGCTCTTTCTTCTGCGGCGTTAGTGCTTATAAAACAAGCAATCGCGGCGCAAGGTAATGCGCTCGGCGTTGGAAAGGACGTCATTTTGCAATCATTCTTCTGCACGATTATGAATGCGGCGTCAAATGCCGTAGGCTACATTCAGTTGACCGCATCGACGGATGGAGTAACATACGCGAGCGATAATGTGATTATTTCGCCGCGCGAGGTTGCGACATTCGCCGAAAGCAATATTAGTGTTGAAGTCGTTTCATAATGGGAGGTGAAAAGATGGACGAAGGAACGATTGAACTTATTATGAATAACCCAACCGCCGGAGGAACGAATGGACAGGTTGTTTCCGAATCGACACAGCAGTTCCCCATAAATGTTATCGTGAATACTAAGTACGCGAATTTTACCATTGTCAAAATGGCGTTGAGATGTACGGAAGGACATCAAACCACGGGAACAACACTCGTATCATTTAGCGGTGCGACGGCTTCCATGTGGAAAGTAGCGCCTGATGATTCTTACGTTGATGAGATCGAGGCAGAGGCCGCGACGTATGATGATTATTTGCAAATCACCGACGTCATAGGCGATACGAACAAAATAATCTGGTTTAAGGTTTCCACGGATGGAACAGAAGATGCCATGGTAGACACTTCTGTGGTGGTGAACGTCTATGGGCATGTTGTCCCCGTCCCTTCTCCATGAAGGGGGCGGTTGCATGAGCATTTTGGACAGCAAATTTCTCGCGTTTTTCAACCAAAAGAACGCGAAAGCTTTTGACACTGGAGAATTTCGAGACGCAGGTGACGTTTATCGAAAGTTTGACACCAAGGCGGAAGTCATTACACCGAAATTCAACAGAAAATTCCTTGCGTTTTTCAATCAGAAGAACGCAAAGACCTTCGATGTTGGGGAGTTCCGAAATCCTGGGGACGTTTACAGACGATTCGACACAAGGGCACAGGTTATTACACCAAAATTCGATAGCCTTTTCCTTGGCTTTTATGGACAACCTGCCGCAATTCCCTTCGACCGTGGACGTTTTCGAGATACGACGGAGCACTACAGACCATATCGAACAAGGCTGACGCTTATTCGACCGAAGTATGACAGTATGTTCCTTGGCTTTGAGGGGCAGCCGACAGCAAAGCCTTTCGATGTTGGCAGATGGCGTGATTACGGTGAAATTTATCGTATGTTTGACACGCGGCGAGACGTAGCAAATGCCGTAGACGATTCCTATGGAACGCGGCGAATTGTTCTAAAACCCGCGCCGGAACCCGACCCGTATATAGACCATGTGGAGAGAATGCGGCAACACCTTATTTCAGAGTTTCAATGGGACGTTATCGACGGCGAAATATACGATGATAAACCCATCTTGCGCGCAATACTTACGGGGATAGGTCAAGAACTTGACGAACTGGACAAGGCAATTTTAGCCGTGAACCGCGATAGGCACCTTGACAGAGCGCAAGGGCGACAGTTAGACGGAATAGGGGAAATTGTCGGTCAGTCACGCGAAGCTAAAGAGGCTTTTGCTTTGCAGTTCTTTGGATTTTATGGACAGCCGAATGTCACAGGGTTCGGTGGTGCAAGGTTCCGTGATGCTGACGAAATAGCATTGGCAAACTACAACCTCTCTGACCCAGAATATCGTCTTGCCCTTGCACAAAAAATCATGGTGAACACGGCAGGAGGAACAGCAGAGGATACGATAGCAAGCTTACGATTTATATTCAATGCAAGATTTGTTTTCCTGCACGAAACGGGGAACGCGAACATAGCTGTTTCCATCGGGAAGGTTCTGACCCCGAACGAAATTCTCCTTGCCAATGCGATAGACCTTGTTATCCGCGCGGGAGGCGTTGGGCTTCGCTACAAAGGATATTTCAACTATAATCACTATTTCGGATTTCTTGGACAACAAAACGCCAAAGGTTTTGACATCGGCACCTTTACCGATATTTTTTAGTTTTCAAAAGGAGTGAATAAAATATGCCTAACACACCAAATTTTGACTTGATTTGGGGGCAAAATTCCCCGCTGACACCGTATGAGTTCAGCGACGCAGACTATCAAGAGGGGTGGAATGTTGTTGGTAGCACACCGCCCGCAAGAACCATGTTCGACGCGTTGCAGAGAAACACAGACCTCAAGACGCAGGATTTGAACAACCGCGTGCAGACGGTAGAAGCGGATACAGAATCCAAGGGAAGAAAAGAGGGCTCCCCGTATGAGGTGGGAGACTTCGCAACATATTCCGAGCTTCCGACAGGGTACTACTTGCAGTGCATTGTTGCGGGCAATACTGGAACGGGAGTGCTGTATATCCCCGACAAGAAGGTTGGAGCGATTGTCACGGATGGCACCGTTGTTTGGAAGATATTGAGTTATCCTTTCGGCGCGTATGTGTTGACCCGCTCCACGCCTTACACTGTCGGTACAATCGCCTTTTGTCCTGCCCTTGCAGGAGGTATGTTCCTTGAATGTACCACGGCAGGAACGACGGGGACAACGGAACCAACGGCGGCGATTTCAGCAGCTATTGACGGGACATGGATTGCAGATGGAACGGTGATATGGACGGCGCACTCTATCAATAGCGCGTACAATATGCTGACGCGGAATAGGGCGTATGCTGTGGGAGATATCGCCTATTCCCGCACCCTCCCCTCTTATCTCCGTCTCGAATGTGTAACGGCAGGGACAACAGCCGCAACAGAGCCAGATTTCTCTGGAATTATATCGGGGGGGGTATAATTGTTGATGGTACGTGCACATTTATCATTGACGATGTAAGAGACGGTACACCTGTGGGGCAGGTTCGGGCTTCGATGTTCCTCCCCGCGGGATATGTAAAACTCGAAGGGGGAACGGTCAACAGGTCGAATTATCCCCGCCTTGTTGCGCTTGCTGATACTTACAATTTGTGGACGGATGACACGACGGCGAATCCCGGCCTTTTTGGCGAAGGCGACGGCTCTACTACAATGGTACTGCCAAACTGGACTGGAAGAATGGCGCAGTTTACGGAAACGGGAGTTGGAAGCGGAAGGGATGCGGGGCTGCCAAACATAATCGGGGGAAATATAGCTTCTACAGGGTATAACAATACAGCAAGTATGCCATTTGGAACGGGTGCTATTCAGACTGAACAATATAGTCCCAATAAGGGAGTATATCAGTATGATTTGAATGGCTTCTCAGTTGTTGATAAATTTTATTTTTATGCCTCCCTCTCAAACCCAATCTACTCCGCATCTACCACCGTCCAGCCCCCAGCAATCAACACATTCGCGATAATGCGATATTGACACCGCCCTTTCTTTGGGCGGTGTGCTCAAAGAAAGGAATGATAAAATATGGTTCAAGCAGGACAATATGTAACAGACGGAACAGCCGTCTTTCTCGTGTGCGATATCCGCGACGGGGCGCAAGTAGGCGATATAAAAATGTCGCCCGTGTTGCGCAAAGGCTACGTTCAAGCCAACGGCGCGTTGTTATCGAACGCCAAAACAAACTATCCGCGCCTTGTCGATTTCGTGCGGGATAATCCGTCACTTTTAGCGGCAGACGATACGGCGTGGGCAGATAATAAGGCACTTTATGTCTATGATGATACGAACGACACTTTGAGAGTGCCAGACGCGACGGGGAGAGTGTTGCAGGGTGGCGCGAGTGTGCAGAGCGTGGATGCGGGGTTGCCAAATGTGACGGGAACCGCCAGAGCTGCGACACCGGGCACCACAGCATCAGCTGTAACAGCATGTTTTATGAATATTGAAGGAGCTTTTACCACAACAAATGAATTCACAGAAGCTATACATCTTCAACAAGTCAATGGAGGTTATCAAGCAAATCGTTTGGGTTTTGACGCCTCTCTCTCCAACCCCATCTACTCCGCCTCTACCACCGTACAGCCTCCTGCCCTCTCCCTCATTGTTCAGATTAAATATTAAGGAGTGAAATCAATGAAAACAAAAACCGTATACTTATACGACATTCAAAGATACTATGCGGGAACGCATATCCTCAACGAGCGTGATGACAAAACGCCCGTGACAAAAGAGTGGATTATACCCGCAAACAGCACGGAAGTGCCTATGGAACTTGCGCCAAAAGAACACTATCTTGTGCAGTGGAACGGCGAGGCGTGGGCGTACGTTGAGGACAAGAACAACCCGCCTAAGCCCGAACCTGAGCCGCCGAAACCTCCCACGCCGGAAGAAAAAATCGCAAGGCTTGACGCTGACTACACGCAACAGAAAAACGAATTGTGCAACCAGTACACTGACACGCAAATTCACGGCGATACGGAAACGGCATCGGCTATTACAGAGGAAATGACGGTGCTGGATGCGTGGTATGATGAAGAATATAGAAAGATTATAGAGGAGGAATAAGCTATGGCTATTATCAAAAAGCGTTGTATTCGTTGTAGGAAAGAATTGAGAGAGGATGGCACTTGCCAAAATCCTGAATGTGTGAGATATGTACCCGAAACTGATACTAACGAAGAAAAAAGGCAGCAAATAAAATAACGGCGGCAGGAGCATAGCGAAAAAGGCGGCTATTCTGCCGCCTTTTGTGTTAGGGGGTATATATGGGGCTTGAAGAATTGGAACATATAGCCGTGGTTTTAGGCTTGCTCGGAGGTTTATTTCATTTTGCCGTACTTAGACCTTTATACAACGCAATAACAAGGTTTGAGAGAGCGATAGAAGAACTTCGAGAAGACATAAGGCGAAATGAAGAGCGGTGGCACGCTATGAGCGTGAAAATAGCCGAAATAGACCAAAGAGCGCGGTCAGCGCATCATAGGTTAGATGAGATAGTGGATATTTGCGAACAAACGCATAATATAAAAATTCCACGTCCGCGGTATAAAGAAAGCGAAAAAAAGGGGGAAGGCGGCGAATGAATAAGCTATTAGAGAAGTTGCAATTTGACAAAATAAGTATGGAATACCTTATAGCCGTTATCTTTTTAGGCTTGGCTTTACTCGTCGGCACCTATAAAGGCATCGAGAATTTAGCAGGGCAAATAGCGGCGGGAATGGTGGGTTATATTGGAGGACGCGTGAGCGCAAACGCAGACAAGGCGAAAGCGGAAAGAGTTTCGCCGCCTCCGTCTAATCCTGACAACAAAAAAGAAATTTTTGCGGATAGCGTCAAGCAGGGCGCGGAGTGAATTTAAGCCGTCTTAGTTTTTAAGGCGGCTTTTTATTTGCAGAAACGGAGGTAGTTATGGAAAGAGTAAACATTGTAGAAACAAATTTAAATTTTGGCGATTTATCAGAGCGCGGCACTACGGATATGATAGTTATTCATCATACTGGCAATCCGACAGACGATGATTTAAGCGCGGAAGAAATTCACCAGTCGCATTTAAATCAAGGTTGGGTGGGTATAGGTTATCACTTCGTCATAAGAAAAGACGGAACTATCGAAAGGGGCAGACCTGAATGGGCAATAGGTTCTCACGCTTACGGCGAAAATTCTCATACTATCGGTATTCACGTTTGCGGAAATTTTGAAATAGGCGCGCCGACGGAAATACAACTCGGGAAACTTGCTCACCTTATCGGAAACCTTTGCGCTGACTGGAATATTCCAACGGACAGAGAACATATTGTCGGGCATAGGGAACTAATGCCGACGGCTTGCCCAGGAAAGAATTTATTTTCGCATATTGATGATATTGTGGGAAATGCGAATTGGTATCGTTACGGCGTGGAAAAAACTTCACAAACGCAAAGCGAAACTTCACAAACGCAAAATAACGAAATTCCCGCAATCAAAATATGGAAATTCTTCAAAAGCAAAAAACTAAACGATTGTGCTGTTGCGGGGATCATGGGGAATTTGTACGCGGAAAGCGGGCTTATTTCAAATAACCTACAAAATAGCCATGAATTTTTAGGGAGCGATGAGGAATACACGGCGAAAGTAGATAGCGGAGAATATCGCGAAGAAGATTTCATATACGACGGCGCAGGGTACGGTTTAGCGCAGTGGACTTATTACGCGAGAAAAGCGGCGTTGTACGATTACTCGAAGATGAAGGGCGTGAGCATAGGCGACCTCGATATGCAGCTTGAATTTTTGTGGAGCGAGCTAATTTATTATGATGGCTTAATGCACAGACTTTACGATGCGACAAGCGTCCGCGAAGCAAGCGACGCATTTTTATTAGATTTTGAACGACCGGCAGACCAAGGCGAAGGACAAAAAGCGAAACGTGCGGGATATTCGCAAGAGTTTTATGAAGATTATGCAGTGAAAGCGGAAGGGTCAACTCTTGGATCCAGTAAGGGGGCAAGTAATATGAATGAAAAAAGATACAACACGGTGGAAGAATTGCCCGAGTGGGCGAAAAGCACGGTGGAACGAATGATAGAGCAGGGATTTATCAACGGCGACGGCGCGGAGCTTGACTTGTCGCGGGATATGTTGCGGACTCTCGTTATTGTTGAACGAATGATGAGCAGATAAAAACAAAACGTCCGCAACGCTTGAAATATTTGCGTTGCGGACGAAAATAAATTATAAATAAGGGAGAAGAAATGCTAGAGTTAAACAAAATCTACAATATGGACTGCCTAGAGGGTATGAAAGAGATAGAGGACGGCTCGGTTGATATGATACTTTGCGATTTGCCTTATGGTACGACAAATAATAAATGGGATATTCGAATACCTTTTGAGCCGCTATGGAAGCAGTTTAAACGCATAACGAAAAAAAACGCCGCTATATGCTTGTTTTCTCAAATGCCTTTTGGCGCGGAGCTTATAATGAGCAATAAAAAGATGTTTCGTTATGAGTGGATATGGCAAAAGACGAGCCCCGCCGGTTTTTTGAACGCCCACAAAATGCCATTACGGGCGCACGAGAATATTTTGATATTTTATTCAGCGTTACCGACATATAACCCTCAAAAGACGCAAGGAAAGCCGTATGTTAAAACTCACGGAGCTTCTAATAATTATGGAAAAGAAAAAAACGGTCAATTTACTACAAGTTATGACGGTATGAGATTTCCTCACGATGTTCAAAAATTCAAAAGTTCATCAAACACAGCTACAAACAAAAACAACATTCTTCACCCAACGCAAAAGCCGACAGCTTTATGCGAATATCTTATAAAGACATACACAAACGAGGGCGAGTTAGTTTTTGACGCTTGCATGGGGAGCGGCACAACGGCGATAGCGGCTATAAATACGAATAGGCAGTTTTTAGGTTTTGAACTTGACGCAGGGTATTATGAAAAATCTTTAGAACGCATCGAGTGGGCACGGGGAAATTTATTTGTTACGATGTGAAATAATACCCTCGCGGCTTGTCTGCTAAATTTTGAAATTGCCTACAATTTGCCTACAAAATATCTTTTTAAAACTGTTTTATGTTAGTTTTCGTTAGTTTATAAAAAACTTCTCAAGCCTTTTATTTATGCGGTCTTTCGGTTTATGTTGGTTTGCGTTAGTTTTTATTTGCGTAAATGTATGACATAAGCAGAAAAACCCCACAAGACCCGATAAAATCAACATTTAATTTTATTTGCCTACGGATTTGCCTACATAATCACAAAATTAAGTTTTCAAAGATTTCTACTGTGTTTTTCTGCATTTCTTCCGTGTCGTGGGTGTATAGATTTTGCGTTATTGTCGCGTCCGTATGCCCTAACCTTGTCGCTACGTCTTTTGGAATCGCGCCGCCTTCTATTAACATTGTCGTATGCGTGTGGCGTAGGCTATGGAAATTCACTCCGAGCTTCCTTAACGCTGTCCCTATCGACGTACGATAAATTGTTGTTCCGTCTTTTGTTGTGCATACCAACTGACGGCGTGTGAAGTTTTCCGGCGGGTCTTGGTTCTTGCTTATTTGCCACAATCCGCAGTTTTCGTCCTCATACGCGTGATAATAACTTGCGCCTTGCGAGAGTTCGTTTTCCGCTTGCTTGTTTTTCCACTCTTTTAGAATAGACACAAGCTGATTGTCTATCAAAATTTCTCTCACGCTTGATTTTGTTTTCGGCGTGCTGAAAATTTTACCCATGCTTCTTGTATCGCTAAGTTGACGGACAACAGAAATTTTTTGCGCCTTAAAGTCGATAGCGTCCCAACATAACCCTAAAACTTCCCCTAGACGCATTCCAGTATGATATGCTATAATAATAGGCATATGGTACGGGTGTCCGAAGGGATATGCGGTTAGCAGCTCGTTAAGTTTTTCTTTGCCGATAACTTGACGCTTTATTATCCCTTTGGGCGCTCTTTTTGGTACTTTGATAAGTCGCGCCGGATTGTCGCGCAAAAGTTCGCAAGGATAAACCGCATAATCGAGAGCGTTCTTTAGAGTGGTGAGAATACCGCTGATTGTGTTGTACGCCGCTCCTTCATCGGCGAGAGTGGAAATAACTTTGTCCACATCACGAGGACGGAGAGATTGAAGTTTTGTTTCGCCAATATAAGGGAGTATTCTTTTTATCCGTATGGCGATAACCTCAAAAGACGTTGCTTTCACTTCCTTTTCCTTGACAGCGAGCCACTTGTCAAAAAAATCTTTGCAAGGGATCCTTCCGCTGGTTAAACCGATATTGCCGTTTTTATACGAAGCGTATGCGAGGGTTCCCGCGTCGTATGCCTCTTTTTTTGTTGCAAAACCTCCCTTTTCGACTATTTTTCTTTTGCCGTCTAAAGTTTTAGCGTCAAAGTTGTAACTCCAAGTTTTACCGCGTTTTCTGGTACGTAAAGTTGCCATATTATAACTTCCTTTCACGAAATATTTGTTTGCAGACAAGCCGCGAAGGTGTTATAATGACAATGCGAAATCGAGATACGCTTATATCATTCCAATGGACTGGTTAGGCAATATGAAAAGTAAGCCGTCAACTTGCTTTTCATAGAAAATAATACTTCCTGATGAAAGTTTTGCATATATATTCTACAATCCTCCTCCTTTCTTTATATAATCCCCGCTTAACGGCGGGGATTTTGCTTTTTATCGTTAAATAACAACATATTGAGCTTGTAATAATGTGTTTTAGCGTTACGTTTAATTATATGATCTTTTGGCATGGAGAGTAAACGCGATTTTATTGTGTTGCGGGATTTACCGGTTATTTTCATTAGATCTTGCATAGAAACGCCTTGTCCATAAAATAAACTTGCTTGTAAAAGGATAAAATATAAGTTTTGATTGAGTTCATCGGAAGGAATTATATTAAAGAGTTTTTCTTTATACTTGACTAACTGCGCCATTTTTCTATCAAGTATTTCAATTACATCGTCAAATGTATCGGATATAATCTGAATAAAACCATAGACAAACGGAGTTAAATCTCCACGATTTACTTCTTCCTCCGTACTATTAAATAAATCATAATATTTTTTGCGATGTTTTTTTATAATAACAGAAAGTCGCAAGGCAATTATGTAATGAAAATGCTGCGAGATATAATAAGAAGTAATAAATCTGCCGGTTCTGCCGTTGCCGTCATAAAATGGATGGATATATTCAAAAAGAAAGTGAAATATCGCGAATCGAATTAAACTTGGTATATTTTCATCATTCAATACATTTAACGCTATGTTTAAATATTTTATGATGATATTTTCGGGATATAATCCTTTATGTATTATTTTTCCGGTTGGCGTGGTAATTTCTACAATTTCTTTACGAAAACATTCGCCGTCTAATCTATTTTTAGGATTTGCGGCAATCACTTCTTTATGAGCAAAATTGTCATAAAATTTTCTTATGTTATAAGGAGTATCAAACAAAAATTTTTCTTTGTTTATAAGATTATGATACTTATTAACAATAGAGGAAAACTGCGACTTTTCCGAGAGTCCGTCAAGTACTTCTTTAAGTTCGCGTCTTGTGCTATAAACCCCTTCTATGTCATTTGTCGCTTTTACCTCGTCAACAATGCAAGCTAACGCAAATTGGTGTAAAACAACGGGAGGCACTGAATTAACCTTATAAAGAAATTTTTCATAATTTTTATAAATTTTTTCAATCAACAACAAAAGTTCTTCCGTATAGCATAGGAAAGCGGGATATTTATTTTTTCTGTTAAGTTGTTTTATATCGAAAGGAAAATGTTTTGTAAACGGAGCATTATAGCGTGATCTATAAATATCTTCTACTTCTAGTGGCACGGTATAATGTATTTTTTTTAACGTTTCATAAATCATTATAAAAAATCCTCCATTTTTCTGTTGTCAAAAAAAGTCATTTTTGACAACATGATATAAAAAAGTGTGGTCATCTTGTCAAAAAAAGTCGTTTTTGACAAGATGATTTTTTATTTATCAAAAATGAATCGTCCCGCCTTTATTGTCGATACCGCCTTCAACAATATTTATATGTTGTTCGTAGCGACGCTTTTTTATAAGCTCCCATTCTTCATCAGAAAGCGCATCCGGCTTTTCGGGCGCGGGCTTTTCTATGAACGCGGCGGCGAAGCGTTTGGTAATTTCTTTTAATGCGTCTCTAAGGTCTTGAGGAAGAGAAACATAAATTTTTAATATTTCTTTGTCCATATTGTCTAAAGAAGGATCGTCGAGCAGGTTAAACTCTTCTTGAGGAAGAAACATCTCGCCAACGCCAGACCGCAGCCATTCTTCATTGACGTGGAACGTGCGGCAAATGAGGTTAATCGTTCCGTCACTAGGGTTACTTTTACCTGTTTCGTATGTTGCGATATTATTTCTACTAATTTTTATTTTTTCTGCAAATTCTTGTTGCGTAAGATTTAATTCTTTACGCAATTTTTTTATGCGTTCTTTCATTTTAAATCACCTCTTGATAAGAATATATCAAAAAAAATGTTGTAAGTCAACAAAAACTCTTGACATTTGTTGTAAAACAATATAAAATAATCGTAAATCAACAAGCAAAGCAAACAAAAAAGCGGCGCGAGCCGCTAGAATTGAAAGGAAGTGAGAAAATGGGAGAAAGATACAAAGACACGGCGGAATACAGAGATGTTTTAAAGATTTTGCCGGATAGAGTAAAAGCGGAAATCTTAAGTAACGCCGCGATTTTTGAAATGGCATACAAAAGCGGCATCGCCGAAGGTATCAGAAGAAGTAAACCCGCCACGGCGGTTGTGTGAGGTGAGATTATGGAAACATTATATTTTGCTTATGTCGAAGACTTATATACTATGTCAATCGGTCAAATAAAAGTTGAAGCGGAAGACGACGAACCACTCAAGCGATACCAGTTGCGAAAACCGCTTTTTTACAAAAAATTTCCAACGACGTATGTTCGTTATGACGAAATTAACACTATTATTTATCCCTATCATTTGTGCGCGGTAGGGTATACGAAAATCGCGGCGTTGAAAACCTTAAGAGTTGCGCTACAAGGACGCGTAAAGACAGTCGAAAGCGCTATAAACGAGGTAGACAATTGGATAGCGACAGAACGGGAAAATAAACCAGCCACGGCGGTTGTGTGAGAAAGGAGCAAGTTATGAAATTTACATTAGCGCAGTATAACATAATCCGCGAATTGATAGCGGACGAGGCGGATGCGGTCGGTTGCGATTTGGCGAATATGGAGGATAACTTTGAAACGGACTTTCCGATTGATGATGAAGCGGTAAAAGGTACGGACATATACAAAGAAGCGTTATCGGATATTACCGAGTTTAAAGAGCGCTTCAACGAATTAAACCGCATACTTGATAAGTTTAATGAAGAATTTTAAACATTGTTTGCAGACAAGCCACGAGGGTATTATGGAAATATGCAAAAATATCATATAGTCTCATTTAGCGGGGGCAAGGACAGCACGGCAATGCTTCTACGTATGATTGAGTTAAAAATGCCGATAGACGAAATTGTTTTTGCAGACACGACTGCTGAATTTCCGGCACTGTATGAACACATTGCCAAAGTGGAAAAATACATTGATAGAAAAATCACCCGCCTTATTCCAGAACATGATTATGAATATATGTTGTTGGAACGTGAATTTTCGTCAAGGGACGGAAGGCTTAAGCATGGTTATTCCTTCGGGTCGATGACGGAAAGATGGTGCACAACCTACTTCAAAACCAGAGCGATAAACAAGCATATTCGAGAGTTGAAGAAATCTTATGAAGTTATCGAATATGTAGGTATAGCCGCCGACGAACCCAAAAGAATAAGAGATAAAAACTACCCTCTTGTTGAATGGGAGTGGACGGAAGCTGACTGTTTACAATATTGTTATGACAAAGGATTCGATTGGGGCGGGTTATATGAACTTTTCGGGAGAGTGTCGTGTTGGTGTTGCCCACTGAAAAATCTTGATGAATTGAGGAAACTTAGAAAGCATTTTCCTGATTTATGGGAAAAACTTTTAGATTGGCAAAGTAAGACGTGGCGAAAATTTAAGGCTGATTATTCCGTACAAGAATTGGAAATAAGGTTTCAACTTGAAGAAGAAAGATTAGCTCATGGGTTATCTATAGGAAGAACTAAAGATTTTCGACAAGCTCTTAATTGTCGATTAGGAAAATGTGTTTCAGAGCAGTTAGTTTTGTTTTAAGGTGGTGAAAATATGAGAAAGCAAGGCAAGGTTACTAATAAATGCGCTTGGTGTGGGAAAGAATTTACCGTCTATTATTGCCAGAGCCACCAAAAATTTTGTTCTCGAGAATGTAGTAACCATCTATGGGAATTAAGAAGAGGGCAAGCAGAAAAAAAGAAGCCGGAACCAATAATTGATACAACGCCTAAAAAGCCATTGTACGCGAATGAGGAAATAGGATTTGTTCGCGAATATATAGGGAAGGTGATAACAATATGACGATTGAGGACGCTATTGTAAAGGCGGTTGATAAAGCGGTTGAAAACGCTATAAAGCCATATTACAACGCGCTGATGAAAGAGCTTAGCGAGTTGAAAGCAAAGCAAAAAACCGAAAACACGAGCGAGAAAATGAGTTTCCTGTTGCCAGGAGAAGCCGCCGAACGACTAAAAGTTTCTCGCCCCACGCTTGACAAGCTGATAAAAGACGGCAATTTCAAAACTTCAACTTCGCCTGGCGGCAGGAGAAGAATTTTAGAATCGAGCGTTAATGAGTACATAGCGAGGGAGGCGGGACTTTGAACGAGCAAAACAAAGAAGCGTTTAAGAGTTTATCGGCGGTGTTAGGGCTGATATTTTTAGCAGCCGTTCTTTGCGGATAATTGATAGGAGGAAGTTACCAATGATGACAAAGTTTGACTGGAACGAGATGAGACGAGCAAAGTTTGAAAGGCAACAAAGAGAAGCTGAATTTAAAGATTTTATCAAAAGTATGTTAGCTTCTATCGGCGGTTTTTCACTATTTGCTCTGATGTTAGCGGTTATGATGTGATGGGGCGAAAACATTATCGCAAAAAAGCTGTGAAAGACCGTGAAAATCAAAAACAGTGGGAAAATTTTTTGAATGGATTTAACGCAAGACTTGAAGCACGGCGACAACGACGCGTAGAAAAAATCGTTGAGGAAGAAGAGCCGGTAATTGAAAAAGCCAGTTTGTTTAAAAGGTTTTTGAGATGGATTAGGGGAGTGATTTTTTGCCATATATTGACACAAACAAAAAAATAGCCTTGTGGAATCGCTACAATCCACAAGGCACACAAAAAAACTTTGATACGCTGATTATAGCGTAAAATTGGAGGAAAAACAATGAAAATTTTAAGACTATCTCTTATGAATTTTAGAGGGATAAAAAGTTCGCACATTGACTTTAGGGGCAAGGATACGGACATTTACGGTGCAAACGGCGTAGGCAAGACCACAATTGCAAACGCTATATGTTATCTTCTCATTGACAGACCCGCGACGGAAGAAAAGGAGTTTAACCCTAAAACGGCGGGACTTAAAGAGGCACACCATATCGCCGAAATGAGAGTAAAACTTGAGAGCGGCGAAGAAATGACGCTTAAAAAGGATTTTTACGAAAAATACACCAAAAAGAAGGGTGCGGCAGTCGCAGAGTACACGGGAAACGTCGTCGATTATTACATTGACGGCGTGAAGAGTAAGCAAAAGGATTATAACGCGACAATAGAGCGTATTTTGGGAATATCTCTTGATAAAGCTAAAATGTTGTTGGTACTTTCGTATTTTACCGAAAGTATGAAAACCGAGGAAAAACGGAAAATCCTCTTCGAGCTTGCGGAGGAGTTTACCGATGAAGATGTGTTTAACACTTCAAAAGAACTTCAAGACTTGAAAAATTTCCTAAAAATACCAGGCAATGATGAAAAGCTCTACACGATAGAGCAATGGAAATCAATAGCTTGCGAACAAAGACGCAAGCTAAACAAAGATTTAGAACTTATACCCACGCGGATCGACGAAGCGACAAAGTCTTTGCCTGAGAATTTGCCAGATATTGAAGGACTAAAAGGCGAGCTAAAGAAACTTGAAGCGGAAAAAGAAAGCCTTTTGGAGCAGAAAAGGGACGCGAACAAGGACGATAGCAACAAAGCCGCCATTGCCGCATTGAAAACGGAAATAGCCGAAAAAAGAGCCGTCTATCTTGAAAAAACGGCGCTGGCAAGGCAGGAAAAGATGAAAGAGATAGACGCACTTGAAATCGAACGAAGCAAAATAAGCGCGTCTATCAGGAAGAATATGGAAAAAGACGTTCCTAAAGCTGAAAACGATTTAGCCAATATGAAAAACAAGCGACAAAAGCTTGTAGGCGAATATACAAAGTTAAGCGCCAAAAAATGGGACGAGGGCGCGGAAATTTGCCCCACTTGCGGCCAAAAATTGCAAGAAGAGCGCATAGAAGAATTGAAAGCTAAGTTTAACCGCGATAAATCCGAACGATTGACGGCTATTAACGAAGAAGGGCAAGCGTGCAGTCAGGGCAAGATAAAAGCCGCGGAAGAAAAACTCCAAAAGCTAAAAGCGGAATTTCAAGACTTGAACATGAAACACATTGAAGTTGCGCGGAAAAAGCAAGAAATAGAGGCAAAATTAAAAGAGATACCAAGTTTTGAGGAAACCGAAGAATACAAGGAACTCCAAAAGAAGCTTGAAGAGCTTGCAACAACGAAGGCGAAAACCGACGACAACACTTTTGGCGCGGCTATTGATGAAGTCAAGGCTAAAATTGAGCTTACAAATACGCAAATTGCAAAGATTGACGCGTCGAAAGAACTTCAAAAGCGTATCGAGGAGCTTCAAAAAGAGCTAAAAGCGACTTCGGAACGACTTGATTATCTTGACCATGGGATATATTTAGCGGAAGAATTTACCCGCAAAAAGGCAAAAATGGTAACGGATAGCATAAACAAGCATTTTTCCATAACGAAGTTTATACTTTTCCGCGACCAGATAAACGGCGGGTTAAAAGAAGTATGTGAACCTACGGCGCAAAATTCTGCCGGAGAATGGGTTGAATACCGCAGCTTAAACTTTGCCGCCAAGGTAAATTCTCAGCTTGACATAGTGAACACGCTTAACAAGCATTACGGCGTGAATTTGCCCGTAATCATAGACCAAGCGGAAAGCGTAACAAGTCCTATGAAAGTTTTAGGGCAAGTTATAAGGCTTATCGTATCTCCTACCGATACGGAGAGATTTAGAATAGAGCAAGTTTAAGGAAGGATTGATTTTATGGCAAACGCAGTAGCAACTAAAAACTGGAATCAGTTATCCAAAGCGGAAAAAGTAAACGCCGGACGTAAACAACTTACAGAGTGGTTAGGCACGGAAAAAGTAAAAGCTCGCTTCACGGAAGCATTAGGCAAGCACGCTGATGGTTTCATCTCGTCTATTCTATCCGTATGCAACGAAACGCCGGCGCTTCTAGAAATTGAAACGCCCACAACGATAATAGCCGCCGCATTACAAGCGGCAACGTTGAAACTCCCGATAAACAAGAATTTGGGATTTGCGTATATCGTTCCTTACAAAGTCAAAGGGGAGCAACAAGCGCAATTCCAAATGGGCTGGAAAGGATATGTGCAACTTGCGGAGCGCTCAGGGCAATATAAGACCATCAATGCCGGAGTAGTGTACGAAGGGCAAATTAAAGAGATAGACTTTATAACGGGTCAGATTATAAAAGGCGAGAAAACAAGCAACAAAGTTATCGGTTATGTCGCTTATATAGAGATGATTAACGGATTTTCCAAAACTCTTTACATGACGAAAGAGGAAATGGAAGAACACGCCTCAAAATATTCTCAAAGTTACGCCTACGACAAAAACAGAGGCGGCAAAATGTCTCCATGGACTACGAACTTTGACGCGATGGCGACAAAGACCGTATTAAAGCTTTTGATAGCCAAATACGGCATAATGTCTATAGATACCGAAAGCTCCAATCTTGCAAGAGCGTTGCAAGCGGACGGCGGAACGATAGACGCCAACGGCAACATTGAATACGTTGATAACAAGACCATTGACGCAGTAGCGGAGGAAGTCGAACAGAACACAGGGAAAGAACCCTTTGAAGAAGCCCCGCAGCCTAACGTAGACATGGAAACAGGAGAAATATTAGACGCTCCTCCATTCGATGAAGGGGAAGCCGAAGGTATTAAGTTTTGATAGAGGTTAAGACAATCGCGTCGGGGAGCAAGGGGAACGCCCATATTATTCAATATGAAAATACAACCCTTCTCCTTGATGCGGGAGTCGCTTTTAGAGAAATTCAACAAGCGACTGAGTTTAACAGCTCAAAGATAGACGCTTGTTTTGTAACCCACAGACACGGCGATCACTCAAACGCCATACCGCAACTTATAAAGCGAGGTATAAAGGTTTACGCGCCGAAAGATACGGCGGATAAGTTTAAGGGAGTTATAGCCATAGAAGCTAAAGAAAGTCTAATTGTAGGCGATTTTACGGTAACTTCCTTCGACGTTCCGCACGATGTCCCTTGCTTTGGTTATTTTATCAAGGCGGGAGACGAAAAATTATTATACATTGTGGATGCCGAATATGTCCCTTATATTTTTAAGGACATTACTCATATAATGCTGGAGGCTAATCATTCAAGGGAAATTATCATGGATAGAGCCAAGGAGGGCAAACTTCCCTTGAAATTAGCGGAGCGTATTTTAAAAACTCATATGAGCATTGAGGCGGCTATGGAGTTTATAAGAAAGAACGATATGAGCCGTTTGAAAGAAATACGCCTACTTCATTTATCCGATGACAATAGCGATGCCGTTCGCTTTAAGAGGAAAATGCAAGAATTGACGGGTGTAGAGGTTTATACCTCATAGGTGAAGAAAAGATGCCGTTCCTATCTTCACAAAAATCAAGAAAAGATGCCGTTCCTATCTTGATTAAAAAGGGGAAAGATGCCGTTTCTGCCCCTAAAGAAAGGCACGAGAGAATATGGAATTTATAACGCAACTCAAAGCCTTTGACAGAAAAGCAAGCGCGGAGGGAATACCGCCGAACGCTTATGTTGTCTATATGAAATTGTTTTATCTGAATAATGATTTGTATTGGCGAGAGTGGTTTTCGATAACTTACAGTCGCTTATGTTTTGCCGTAAACATAGGAAGCGAGGACACCATCGCAAAGGCTGTAAACATTTTAGAAAAAAAAGGATTTATCGAAGTAAAACGCCACGGAAACAAAAAGCCGAACGAATATAAAATTATCCCGTTAAACGACCTAAATTTTAGGTCAAAAAATGAGGATAAAAAAACAAACGACCTAAATTTTAGGTCAAAAGACAGACGTTTCCTAGGTCAAAAAGCAGACGAAAGACCGGGGCTTAATAAGACTAAGACAGAGACTAAAACTAAGACTAAAAAAGCTGCAGCAGCTACCGTGGAAAACGCGAATGAAAATTCAAATGTTGCGACACTTGCCGAAGACGCAACGAATGAAAACCGCTCTTTGACACTTGCCGAAGACAAAGAGAATGATGAGTTTGCCGCAACCGTCAAGGTTTTTCAAGAGAATTTTCACTCCAACATCGGGAAAATCGAAGAACAAGAATTACACGCGCTCTTTTTGAGATACGGTGGGAAATGGCTAACGGAAGCCGTAAAAGAAGCCACGCTATCAGGAGGGAGAAGTGTGCGCTATATCGCCGCCATTCTTGAACGCTGGCAAAAGGACGGATTCAAAGCCGAAACAAAACGCAAAGGGGGAACTATGCGTGGAGAAAATAATGCCGGCGGATACAAACGCGATATTGTCGCGCCAAAAGACGAAGGGCTTGACGACTTCGATGCTGCAGACAGAAATCAAAGCTATCCGTGGGATTTATGATTTAAGCGAGGAAATGCTTGAAAAACATAGCGATATAATCTTGCGTTATGAGCGCGAGATTAAAACGTGCCAAAATTGCAACGGCGAATGCAAACAGCCAATACGCGGATTTATGCCCGTTTTACAAATGGTCGATGGCGCGGTTTATGATGCCGTTAAAATTTGCAACTTTGAAGAGCAAAAGCGTAAACAAGCAAAAATCAATCGCTTGTTTAAATCCGCCAAGGTGCCTAAACGCTATGAAAATCTCACTTTTGCGGATTATGACGTCACACCGGATAACCAACAAGCCGTAAAAGCGGCGAAATGGGCAATAAACGATACCGAGGGACAAGGTCTATATATTTACGGCCATCGTGGGACAGGGAAAACGATGTTATCCGCCATCGTAGCCAACGAACGCATAAAACAAGGCAAACCGGTGCTTTTTTCCTCTGTGCCGGATTTACTGGCGGATATTCGCGCAAGTTTCAAGAACAACAACACGGACGAAGTGTTGTTGAGCGTAAAAACAGCGGATTTTTTGATACTTGACGACTTGGGGGCGGAAAAAATGACTGAATGGGTTGCCGAGCAACTCTTTAGCATTATAAATTATCGCTACAACGAGAAACTCCCGATGATTATAACAAGCAACTATGATCCAAAACAAATCATAGGACGCATGACTATTGTTGACCGTTACGGAAACATAATTGATAGCATGGAAGGTCAAAGGATAATGAGCCGCATTTACGGAATGTGCATTAGAATTTTTGTAGGCGGTGAGGATTATCGTACAAGGGGCGTTGTATTATGACAAACGGTGATTTAATACGAACACTTAACAATAAGGGCGTTGCAAGTTTGATTTTATGCGTTAAATGTTGGGTAAAATCGCAAGATGCTTGTATAAACAGGCATACATGCCCTAAGTGGCGCGAATTTGTCAAATGGTTAGGCGAGGAAGTGGAGGTTATAACATCAAAAACAAAGCAAAACGAACAAAAGAATTGGAGCAGCAGCGCAGGCAATACCTAAACGATTATAAAATGGGCTTGCGTAAAGCTGGTGAAATTGTCGAGTATATCCGCGAAATTGACGCGGAGCTTGCGAAGTTGAAGGAGAAGTGAGCAGATGACAAACCTTGACAAATTTATCGAAGTGATGAATGAATACTTCGACGCGGGATTGACAAAAGAAAATTTGCAAGTTAAAGGTGGACTCAATCGCTATTGTACGCCTTGTGGCCTTTTCCGTAAAGGAGCTTGTAGGTCGTTTAGCTGTAGCGGGTGTGCTGGTTGGTGGAAGAAAGAGTGGAAGCCGAAAGGAGAAGAGAGCAAATGAGTATGGACAAGGCGATAGAACACGGGAAAGAACACCGCAAACAATATCACGGGGGTAAAGCTATCGTATTTTGTCAAAGCGAGTAGGTGGGATAATGCGAATAAAAAAAGCGTATATCGTCCATATAGATTTCGATGGAGATATAATCGAGAGCAAGTATGGCTGGGGAGAATGGCTTGTATTTACCAAACTGGAAGAAGTGGAAGATGTAGTAATCGAAGCACTAACCGACATTATGCGTCATCAAAAAGAGAGAGGTATGGACACAACTCGTATAAATAAGGTGATAACAAGTAAGCGTCTACTAAAAAAGTATATCGACAGGGGTGGAGATGCTTACGGTAACTGGAAAATTAGCATTTATCAAAGCGAGGGGTAAAAATGACTGAAACAATACTACCGATACCCTGCACGGACATAAAACCAAAGACACTAAGGGAATGGTTTTCTCGTATTGACGACAAACTCAATTCATTTAAGGAAGTTTTTATTGCTTGTAATCCGGAAGGATTAGACATCGAAATGGACAGTTGGATAGATACTGGCGGTATTCTCGCTGAAAATGTTGCGGCGGAGCTAATGACCGAAATCACGTCTATGTTAGAGGATATAGGGATAGATGAAAAAGACCGCCAAGAAGCGCAAGCAAGATTAAATCAAAAGAATAAAGAGCGTGGGAGGTTTTGAGAATGAAAACGGAATATGAGCTTAACAAGGAACACGCCGAAGAACTTTCAAAGCTAATATTAGAAAATCCTACGTTAAGAGTTATAGCGTGGATAAGTAGCGAAGGTATTACTGATGAATATACCCGCTGGGCTGGCAACTTTGAGAAACCGCATCTCGAAACAATAGCGTATTCAGAGGCAGAGAAGCATTATATTGAGCGAGAATCCGATGATTATGAAGATTGTTATGCTTTCTATGGGAACGTTGCTGATAAGTGGGACGATGAAACTTTGAAGAAAAAAGCCGCTGAAATTCCTTGGGAAGATGTAATAGCGGTCAAAGTTAGTGCCGCGTGAATGGGGGAGGTAGGTTTTGAATATGTTTAGAGAAGCTCCACCAACAGAAAAACAACTAGATTTTATACATACTATTGAAGAGTGTGGTGCGCCAGAATTTACGGGTACAACGAAAAAAGATGCTAGCACGTATATCAGCAAATATAGAGAACTTGCTGATAAGGCGGCTGACGATATTCGTAATGCTGACCCGTGGATGATAACGCACGGGTATGTTTAGAAGATCGTGGAATGAGGGGTTTTGAATATGAATAAAATGGCAGAAGTCGCTAAATTGTTTGACAAGGAACTTGAAGAAAAGTTTACAATAATTGACGATAATGGTGTAGCAACTAGTGGATATTTCAGCGAGAAGGGGCTTATTTATTTTACACCGAACGGCGAAGAAACAACTATAATGCACAATACTTTGAGCAAGCTATTGACTGGCACATATCGCATAAAAAAAACGCCGTGGAAAGCGAAAGAAACAGAACAATATTATGTTCCGAATATTTATGGTGAAATGAAATATACTTTTCCTGGCGCTGTGTTGGACTTACCAACGAAGCCTGTGAATTTTTATTTGCGCGGTTTGATGTGCAAAACACCGGAACAAGCGGAAGAATTGTCAAAGTTGCTAATAAAAACGGCGCGACAGTTTCAAGGTTTTGATGAGGAGCAAGAAAATGAGTGAAGAATTGAAACCCTGCCCATTTTGCGGGGGCGAAGCGTATACAGAAGGACACAAGTTAGAACTTCAAGATGGTTTCGGCTTTTGGTTTGTGGCCTGTAAAAATCAATGCGGTGCTATGGTTGGCTATTTTTATACAGAAGATGATGCAAGGCGAGCGTGGAATAGGAGGGTGGAACAGAATAATGAGTAAAAATGTGAAATTTTTATGTTTTGGGAAAGAAGTAATAAACGTTAATTATATAAAAAATATTAGATGTGGTGGTAGTAGCATAGAGATAGAATTTACAGATGGGGTTACTCGCTATTACGAACAAAGCAGCATCGAGAAAGCGCTTGACAGCATGTTGTTTTTGTTAAGATTTTTTGAGCATTTGTAAAAATAGGATGGTGAAATATGGCATGTATTGAATTTTTCCTAGACGGCAAAATTCCCGCCGGCACGCATCAAATGAAAAAGGTAACAGTCGTAAACGGCAAGCCCCGCTTTTACGAGCCGGAGAGTCTCAAAGCGGCGCGTGAGTATTATATGACAATGCTAAAACCTCACGCGCCAAAACAGCCTTTGAAGGGAGCAATATCGCTTGAAACAGTATGGTATTATAAACCCTCAAAAAGTAACAAGGTTAAAAATGGGCTAAAAACCACAGCACCGGACACCGACAACCTTGTAAAACTTTTAAAGGATTGTATGACCGCTTGCGGTTTTTGGCAAGACGATGCGCAAGTAGCCAGAGAATATATTTGCAAACGGTGGAGTGCA
>Ga0247608_10000901_pt1 | contig 44269 bp, 31 predicted proteins | sample 176DNAGHGlowgp2_FD_193490 | JGI IMG/M metagenome (GOLD analysis project Ga0247608, IMG submission 193490) | Sheep rumen microbial communities from Palmerston North, Manawatu-Wanganui, New Zealand - 1766 DNA GHGlow gp2 | ecosystem: Host-associated > Mammals > Digestive system > Stomach > Rumen ...
AATGGACATGTATGTTCGTATGTATGATGAATTGAAACGGACGGAGGGAGACAATCCAACCATAGGCATTGTACTCTGCTCTGAAACTGATGCAGATATTGCAAGGTATTCAATATTGAAAGGAAACGAACAGATATTCGCAACAAAGTACAAACTGTATTTGCCGACAGAAGAGCAATTACGAAAGGAAATAGAGCGACAAAAGGAATTTTTCATAATGCAACACCAAACAGAAGAGAAATCAACCTCTTCATAATAGAAATAATATTCGCACTTTGCAATCGAAACGAGATATGAGCAAACAGAATAAGGAGATAGAAAATAGTGAGCCACGTTTGGTGAAGTCTCATGACGTGAAACTGGATGTCGAGTATGCAGAGTGGATAGCATAAGTGAAACACCGCTATCGCTTGGCACAGGTAAAAGCTGCCGTGAAAGTGAATGGCGAGAAACTGTTGTTCAACTGGCAGATGGGCGTGACCTTGTGCAGAAGAAAGCTGAGGAGCGTTGGGGTGCTGGTGTTGTGGAGCAGGTAAGCCTGGATCTCAGGCGTGAGTTCCCTGATGAAGATGGATTCTCTGCTCGTAATCTGCGGTATATGAAGCAGTGGTATCAATATTATACGCCAGAGGCGGCAAAATTGCAACGACCCGTTGCAGAAATTATGGCTGTGTATGGAATTGAGGTTAATCTGCAAAAAATGCAAAAGGAAAGCTTGCTTTTCTTTTCATTTCCGAGTGTGTCAGTAACTCCTCCGAAGGAAAAGTTACGAAAAAAGTTCAGAGTTTTGTATTTAGAGTTAGGAGAATTTTTGTAATTTTGCCGCCAAAAGCAACTAAAACACAAGCGTTATGAAGATTTTTGCCGTAGGAATGAATTATATCCAGCACAATAAAGAACTGGATGGTGCGTTATATAAACCAGAGCGTCCCGTAATATTCACGAAGGCCGACTCGTCGCTGCTGAAGGATGGCAAGCCTTTCTTTGTGCCCGACTGGTCGGAACAGGTGGACTACGAGACCGAGCTGGTCGTGAGGATATGCCGTCTGGGCAAGAGCATCCCTGAGCGCTTTGCCCATCGCTACTACGACGCTGTCACCGTGGGCATCGACTTCACGGCCCGTGACTGGCAGCGCGAAGCCCGTCAGAAGGGACTGCCCTGGGAGATATGCAAGGGCTTCGACGGCTCGGCAGTGATTGGCGACTGGGTGGAGAAAGAGAAATTCAGAGACATCCAGGCGCTGCACTTCCACTTGAACATCAACGGGGTGACGGTGCAGGAGGGACGGACGAGCGACATGCTGTACAGCGTAGACGCACTGGTGAGCTACATATCGCAGTTCTTCACGCTGAAAACGGGCGACCTGTTATACACGGGTACACCTGTAGGCGTAGGACCAGTACACATCGATGACCACTTGGAAGGGTGGTTAGAAGAGCGGAAGGTACTCGAATTTAATTGTAAATAGATGGCAGGCAGAGAGAGAACATACAGCGCGTGGGCAGGAATGAGGCAAGTCCTTGTTGCTGCACTCACTGTGTGTGCGGCCCTGGGAACATGCTGTACGGCCAGTGCACAGCGGTCGTTCTTCAACCTGACAGCAGAACAAGTGAGGGTGGACTCGCTGCTGCCCGTATTCACGCACAGGGTGCCACTGGGCATCCACTATGCAGACTCGACATACAGCGTGAATCTGTTGTACCCGGAATTCATCACCATGAGCGAAGGGGACATTCGTCGATACCATGCCATCACTGACGAACCGCTGCCGGCAATGCCGGTGGTGAAACAGGCGGTGAGCGTGGACCGCAAGAAGGGCGAACTGGTGGTGAGCTTCGTTCCATTGGTATGCCGAGACGGACAGTACCAGAAACTGGTGAGCTTTCAGTTGGCAGTGGAAGGCAGGAAAAAGGCAAACGTCAGACGGCAAGCGGCAAGCGACAAGCGACAGGCAAGCGCTAACTCCCGCTATGCCGAGCACTCCGTGCTAAGCACAGGACGGTGGATAAAGATACGGGTGGCACAGACGGGCGTTCACCAGCTGACCAGTGAACTGGTAAGGCAAGCGGGACTGACAGACCTCAGCAAGGTGAAGGTGTACGGATATGGCGGTGCACTGCAGCCGGAAGTGCTGACGGGCGACTACTTGACCACGACAGACGACCTGCAAGAGGTGCCTACATGCGAAGTCGGCGGCAAAAGGCTGTTCTGGGCACAAGGGCCTGTGACGTGGGACGACCGTGGCAGACGCATACGCAACCCATACTCCAACTATGGCTACTACTTCCTGACAGAGAACGACGAAGCACCACTGACCGTAGACAGCGAGACCTTGATGGGCGACCACTATCCGGCAGCCGTGGACTACCACTCGCTGTATGAGGTGGACGACTATGCATGGTATCACGGCGGACGCAACCTGTATGACGCCACGACGATTACGGCAAGCAACAGTCGCAACTTCACAGTGACGGCGAAGAACACGGAGGGACCGGCCACCATGACCATCAGCGTGACGGGCGACGCAGCCATGAACGTGTATGTGAGCATGAACGGTACGCCCGTGGATACACTGCAGATTCCTTCCAGCGGTTCCTACGACCGGATGAGAGTCAGCACGTCAACGACAACACTGAACGAGGTTCAGGCACAGAACACAGTGACGCTGTCGACAGACCACGCGTCGGGAACGGCACGTCTGGACTATATAGACCTGAAGAGTGAGCAGCCGACAGCAGCGCCAGACCTGAGCAGCACCGCATTCCCTGTGCCGGAATACGTCTACGCCATCACCAATCAGGACCACCATGCAGACACCGCAGCGGACATGGTGATCATCATCAGCACGAACCAACAACTGCGCGCACAGGCCGAACGGCTAAAAACACTGCACGAAGAACGCGACACCATGAGGGTGAGGATAGTGCCGGCCGACGAACTGTACAACGAGTTCAGCAGTGGTACACCAGATGCTAATGCCTATCGGCGCTACATGAAAATGCTGTACGACAGGGCGGAGACGGACACAGACATGCCCCGGTACCTGCTGCTGATGGGCGACGGTGCCTGGGATAACCGCATGCTCTGTGCGGAGTGGGCAGCTAACTCGCCTGACGACTTCCTGCTGTGCTATGAGAGTGAGAACTCATACAGCGACACGGAATGCTACGTCAGCGACGACTACTTCTGCTTGCTGGACGACGAAGAGGGCAGCAGCATGCTGACAGGAAAGGCAGACGCTGCCGTGGGACGCATACCGGCACGGACGGCTGAGGAGGCTGCTGCCATGGTGGACAAGATAGTGAGCTACGTGAACAACGACAACGCAGGAGCATGGCAGAACGTGCTGTTCTTCATGGGTGACGACGGCAACAACAATGCACACATGAAGGATGCGGACAACGTAGCCAAACTGGTGGAGGAGAAATATCCGTCCTACATGGTGAAACGCGTCATGTGGGACGCATATACGCGACAGTCTTCATCAACAGGAAACAGCTATCCTGATGCCACGCGACTGATACGCCAGCAGATGCAGCAGGGCGCACTGATGATGAACTATTCGGGACATGGCGGACCAGCGGCCATCTCGCACGAGTATGTGCTGAGACTGGCAGACTTTGAGAACACGTCGGCAAGACTACCGCTGTGGGTGACGGCATCGTGTGACATCATGCCCTTCGACGGCCAGGAGGAGAATATTGGCGAGACGGCACTGTTTAACAAGAAAGGTGGTGCCGTATCTTTCTATGGTACCACACGTACTGTTTACCAGAACCAGAACTACCTGATGAACAGGGCGTTCACAGGATACGTGCTGAGCAAAGACAATAACGGCAGGATGATGCCTGTTGGTGAGGCCGTGCGCAAGGCGAAGAACGACCTCATTGAGGGGAACGTCGTAGTGGGATACAGAAGCGATGGCACAGCCATCACGTCAGCAGACCGCAGTATCAACAAGCTACAATACACTCTGCTGGGCGACCCCGCCATGCGACTGGCTGCACCCACACTGGAAATGTTCGTGGACAGCATCAACAATACGGCACTGACAGAGGGTACAACACTGCAGCTGAAGGCTGGGTCAACAGTAAGGGTCAGCGGACATGTCAACAATGCCGGCGGAACACTGCACAACAGTTTCGAAGGTACAGTGACTGCCATCGTGCGTGACGCTATTGAGCAGGTTACCTGTAAGCTGAACAACAGGTCTGAGGCCGACGAGGCTTTCGTGTACTACGACCGGCAGAACACGGTGTTCAATGGCAGCGACCTGGTGAAGAACGGACGTTTCTCCTTCTCGTTTGCCGTGCCCAAGGATATCAGCTACTCAGACAGCGAGGGACTTATCAACCTGTATGCTGTCAGCAATGACAAGACAGAGAAGGCCAGCGGAGTGAACAGCCAGCTGGTGCTGAATGGGGCGGACGCTGTAGGTAAGGATGACATGGGACCCAGCATATACTGCTACCTGAACAGTCCGTCGTTCACCAATGGCGACAAAGTGAACACTACACCTTACTTCGTAGCTGAAATCAGCGACGAAGACGGCATCAACGCCACAGGCAGCGGCATAGGCCACGACCTGCAACTCATCATCGACGGCAACATGGCAACGACATATACACTGAACGATTACTTCCAATACGACTTCGGCAGCTACACGAAAGGAATAGTGCAATACAGCATCCCGGCAATGAGCTACGGACTGCACAAGCTGCGGTTCAGGGCATGGGACGTGCTGAACAACTCTACGACGGCAGAACTGACGTTCGAAGTGGCCAAAGGTCTGGAGCCTAACGTCTTCGACATAAACTGCCTGAAGAATCCAGCCAGGACAAGCACCACCTTCGTCATACAGCACGACAGGGTGGGCAGTCAGATGGACGTAGTGCTCGACATCTTCGACATGTCGGGACGACACCTGTGGACACACAGTGACAGCGGAGTGTCGACGGACGACACATACGTCGTGGACTGGGACCTGACAGTAGATGGTGGGCGACGCCTGCAAACGGGTGTCTACCTGTATCGCCTGCGCATGAGCACTGACGGAAGCAGCTACGTGTCAAAGGCCAAGAAACTGATTGTTCTGACGAACAGGTGAAATAGCATGATTATAAACAAGAAATAAAAACAACAAACGCGACGAGCATAGATGAAGACAATGAAAACCAATAAGGTAAAGGAATGGGCGAGAAAGGTGCTTACAGGTATCCTTTGTACACTATTGCCCCTTAGCGCCAGCGCTCAGGACACCAAGAGCGAGTTTAATCCTATAGAACATGCGGTCATCTCGCAGACCATCGCACCAGACGCACGAGCAGCAGGTATGGGTGACGTGGGTGCTGCAACAGACCCTGATGTCAACTCGCAGTACTGGAACCCCGCCAAGTATCCTTTCTGCATCAGCCGGGCTGGCATCGCACTGAACTATACCCCATGGCTCCGTCAGTTGGTAAACGACATTGACCTGGCTTACGTGGCAGGATACTACCGCATAGGCGACTATGCATCCGTCAGCGGATCGCTGCGCTATTTCTCGCTGGGCGAAGTGATGACTTCGTTCGATGAGAACGCCATGACGGTGAAGCCCTACGAAATGTCGCTGGACGTGGGTGCCTCGCTGATGCTGACAGAGAAATTCTCGCTGGCAGTAGCCCTGCGTTGGCTGTACAGCGACCTGCGCTATGACTACACAGAAGATGCATCGCCGGCATCGGCATTTGCTGCCGACCTGGCCGGATACTACAACACATACCTGAACATCGGACAGCGCGAATGTCAGTTAGGACTGGGCTTCAACATACAGAACGTGGGTTCGAAGATTACGTACTTTGGCGACGACCGCTCGAACTTCCTGCCTGCCAACCTCAGGTTGGGAGCCTCACTGATGGTGCCAGTCGACGAGTACAACCGCTTCTCGATAGCCTTCGATGCCAACAAACTGCTGGTGCCCACTATTCCCAAGCAGGAGGATGGGGAAAGCAAGGAGGATTACGAACAGCGCGTCATTGAGGAATATAACGACGTGAGTTCCATCTCGGGCATCTTCAAGAGCTTTAACGATGCCCCCGGTGGCTTCAAGGAAGAACTGCAGGAGATACAGTGGAGCGTAGGTGCAGAGTATGTTTACCACGACCAGTTCTCACTGCGTGCCGGCTACCACCACGAGGCTGAGAACAAAGGTAACCGCAAATATTTCACCGTGGGTGGCGGATTCCGCATGAGCGTGTTCTCGCTCGACGTAGGCTACGTCATCTCTACGGCCAAGTCGAACCCCCTGGACCAGACACTGCGCTTCACGCTGGCATTCGACATGGACGGCATCAAGGACTTGTTCAAAAAATAATTTTGAAGGGTGAAGCGTGAAGTTTGCTGGCAGAAGAGTGAAGTTAACAGACAGAAGATTGATATTTGAAGTCTATGATTAGAGTAGGTATGGGTTACGACGTTCATCGGCTGGTTCCCGACAGGGAACTGTGGATGGGCGGCATCAAGATAGATTATGAATTAGGACTGCTGGGCCACAGCGATGCCGACGTATTGATACACGCCATCAGCGATGCCATTTTGGGTGCTGCCAACATGCGCGACATCGGCTATCACTTCCCCGACACGTCGAAGGACACGGAGGGTATGGACAGTAAGGTGATTCTGCAGAAGACCATTGAGTTGATAACCACCAAGGGCTACCACCTGGTGAACATCGATGCCACCATCTGTGCCGAGCGCCCCAAGATGAATCCCCACATTCCGCTGATGCAGCAGACGATGGCCGAAGTGATAGGTTGTGACGTTGAAGCCATCTCCATCAAAGCCACCACTACCGAGAAGTTAGGTTTCACCGGTCGCCAAGAGGGCATCTCGGCCTATGCCGTTGCGTTGATTGAGAAGTAGCTGACGGATAGCGCTAAAGAAAAACGCTGCTACTCATCAGCGAGCGGCAGCGTTCAAAAAGCCTATGTTTAACTAAAAATCCTTTTTCCAATAGAATTCCAGCATTTCTGCTGGAAGGCCTGCACTAAAGCAGGAATATCTTACTAATACTAACCATTTCGTTTAAAAAAGAAAGTTATGAGCGCCTCACGGCGACCACTGTTATCCTAACACATTTAAAACTTTCTTCTTACCAATAACTAAAAACCTAAAACTATAAATATTACTACTAACCTAAAACAATCTATTAACCATTGTTGACTTCACTTAGTCAACTGTCTGTCATTGTTTGACGATGCAAAGGTACGCACTTTTTTCAAACCTGCAAGTGTTTTAATTCATTTTTCGCGGAAAAAGCCTTTATTCTTGACTTAGGTCAAGCGAGCGGTGTGCACGTACACGAAAAAAGGCAGTATAAGGTTCTTTATCAACCACAACAGCCATGATGATGACTAAGAAAGAGACATGGAGGCAACTTCCAGTTCGTTTATTCCATAGAAAACTGAGAAGAAAAATAAGTTTTCCTTTTGTATTGTTCACGCTTATTCGTACCTTTGCATGCATATATATAATAAGGTATGCGGGTACTGATAGTCAACAGAAGTGAACGTACAGGCGGGGCGGCCATTGCTGCCAACCGGCTTATGGAGGCACTGAAGAAGAACGGAGTGAAGGCAAAAATGCTGGTGCGCGACAAAGAAAGCGACCAACTGACGGTAGTAGCAGTGAACACGTCATCACGATTGCAGTGGGACTTCCTTTGGGAACGACTGACCATCTGGTGGCACCTGCACCTGAGACGCAAGCATCTGTTCGACATTGACACGGGACTTTGCGGCAGCGACATTACCCGCCTGCCAGAATTTCAGGAGGCAGACATCATCCACTTGCACTGGATTAACCAAAGCATGCTGTCGCTGAAAGGTGTCAGAAAGATTCTCGATTCGGGGAAACCAGTGGTATGGACCATGCACGACGTATGGCCAGCCACGGCCATCTGTCACCTGACACTGGACTGCCGGAAGTTCGAGACGGCGTGTCAGCAATGCCGGCTGCTGCCGGGAGGCGGTTCGCCGAACGACCTTTCAGCCCGCGTGTGGAAGAAGAAACAGCATGTGCTGGCAGGCCATCATGTCACCTTCGTAGCCTGCAGCCAGTGGTTAGGCAGCGAAGCCAGGAAGAGTGCACTGCTGAAGGGGCAGGACATCAAGGTAATACCCAACCCCATTGACATGCGCATCTACTGTCCGGGTGACAAGAACAAGGCTCGCCACAAGTTGGGACTGCCCACTGACGGGCGCATCATCCTCTTCGTATCGCAAAGGGTGACCAACCGGTATAAGGGCATGCAGTATCTGGTGGAGGCCTGCAACCTGCTGGCCAAGGAGCATGCCGATGTCGACGGCGACACGGCAGTAGCCATACTGGGCGGACATGCCGAGGAGATAACCGACCAGCTGCCTTTCCAGAGCTATCCGTTAGGATATGTCAACGACGAAAAACGCATTGCAGAGGTCTACCGGGCTGCTGACGTCTTCGTACTCCCCTCGCTGTCAGAGAACCTGCCCAACACCATCATGGAAGCCATGGCCTGCGGCGTGCCGTGCGTAGGATTCCGCATAGGCGGCATTCCTGAGGAAATAGACCACCGGCAGAACGGCTACGTGGCTGACTACCAGTCGGCCGAAGACCTGGCACGGGGCATTCATTACGTCTTGGACGAAGCACCATACGAGACGCTGCGACAGAACTGCCTGCAGAAGGTTGCACACAACTATTCACAGCAAAGCGTCGCCAAACAATACATAGACATCTACGAATCCATGCTACAACGCAAAAGAATACAGCCATGATCCGCATAAGCATCGTCACCATCACCTTCCAGGCTGCCAACACCCTGAAGCGCACACTCGACAGTGTCAGCCGCCAACGCTGCCTGCCCTTTGAACACCTGATTATCGACGGAGCATCGAAAGATGCCACCGTCGCCATGGCCAAGCGCTACCAGGAAGCTGCCAGCTACAGGGTCATTGTAACTTCAGAACCCGACAGCGGATTGTACGATGCCATGAACAAAGGACTGGGCCGCGCCACAGGCGACTACATCGTCTTCCTGAATGCCGGAGACTGCCTGCACGACGAGCGGACGTTAGAGACCGTAATAAAGGCTGCGGAGAGTTCGCGGAAACCCGAAGCGCATTCGTTGGAAGCCGAAGGGCAACCTGTCAGTCACACCGAACAAGCCTCTAATACGCTGCCTGCCATCATCTATGGCGACACAGCCATCACCGACGGCCAAGGACACTTCCTTCACCTACGCCGCCTACGCCCGCCAGCACACCTGACATGGCGTTCGTTCCGGCAGGGCATGCTGGTGTGCCATCAGGCATTCTATGCGCGGACAGACCTGGCACGGCAAACGCCTTACGACCTGCAATACCGCCATTCTGCTGACGTGGACTGGTGCATCCGCATTATGAAAGAAGCAGACCGTCAGGGTCTGCCTCTTAAAAATACTCATACCGTGTTAGCCGACTTCGAAGATGGCGGGAACACCACCCTTCACCATCGGGCCTCGCTCATGGAGCGCTACCGCGTCATGGCGCATCACTATGGTCACGTAGATACATTCTTGCTGCACGGTTGGTTTGCCGTTCGAGCCGTTCTCACCAAGTTGCGCGTCCCCCTACTCTCTGCTTCCGAATAACGTCGAACCGGTAACGGTACTGCACTCCGTCGGCAGTAAGATAATCACTCCTCTACCGTGCCTGACAATATCAGCGTTACTCTGTTGGCACTGCCTGCAGGCAGAATGTCGATGGTACGGCTGAAGCGACCCGGCGACAGCTCTGCTACGTTCAGATAGGCTGTCAGCGTGGTGCTCTCACCCGATTGGATGGGTTCCTTCGGATACTCTAAATGGGTGCAGTGACAGTGGTTCTGCACACTGGCAATCACCAACGGCTCAGCACCATCATTGGTGAGAACAAAGTTATGCTGTGCCACACGGATGACGGAAGCATTGAGCACACCGAAGTCATAACGCTCCTCGTCCATCTGTATGTGGCCACCCCCACTAACTTTTCTGCCCTTGTCCTGGCAGGACAAGAGCAGAAAAGTAGTCATTACGAATAAAAGGATATTCCTCACCATGTCGTTACTCAGCAATCATGATGGTCACACGGTTCTTATCGTTCTCAGCAAAAGGCTGTACGTGTGAACCCTTAGAGTCATAGCTGATGCGGTCGGCAGCAATCTCATACTGCTCAACCAGCGCCTTCACTACGACGTCAGCACGCTGCTGGGCCAGACGGTCGTTAATGCGGTCGTTACCAGTCTCGGCATCAGCGTAACCCGTCACTTGGACCTTAGCCTTGGGGTTCTCCTTCAGGAAGGCAGCAACCTCAGCAATCTTGCCAGTCTCGCTGGAGCGGATATCATACTTGTTAAGCTCGAAGAACACATCACGACGAACCTGCTCAATCTTCTTAACGGGTTCGGGAATGGTCACGTACTTGTAGATGGTATCGTAAACCACCACGTCACGATAGACATCCTTCGTCTCAGTAATCACGCTCTTACCCAGATTGATGCGCAGACCAGCCAGTGCGTTGAAGTACCAGTCGGCATTGTCAGCCTTCTTTGAGTTGTACTTGTCGGTCAGGATGTTGGCATTGCCTTCCAGCATCAGAGTCACAGCAGAGCTCAGACGGAAGCCGAGCTGCAGACCACCACGGCCGAACACGTTCACCTTTGTGCCGTCCCACAGGTACTCCAGCTGGTTGAAACCGGCAGCACCACTGGCCATGCCATTGCGCACAACACGGTCAATGTTGACAGCATCGTCGTTAGCCCAGGCAATGTTGGCACCACCGCCCACAAAGATGGCAGCAGAGAAGAAACGCTCGGGATTCCAACCACCAAACAGGTCGGTAAGGCTAAAGATGAAGTCGATGCCAGGAGCAACATACTTCCACTTGTAGTCACTCTGGGGAAGCTCTAAGCGCTGACCAGAAGAGTAGTCAGTAACCAGACGGCTGTTCCAGCCACCCTTCGACTGCCAGCCGTTAGCCTGAAGGCGGGCAGCAAACCAAGGAGTGAACTGATAGCCCAGACCAAGCTGAACGTTCGGAGAAATCTGCTTGCTGAATTTAGCCTCGCCAAGCGTGTACTGAGCACCGCCCTGGATGTCCAGGAACATGTGGGGCTTGAACTTCTTAGTAACATCCTGATGGTCAAACTCCTGAATGGTACGCTGATCAACACGGTCAACGACCTTCTCCTGACGCTGTGCTGTAGCATTCAGACCTACAAAGGCCAGAGCTGCTACGATAATTAATTTCATTTTCATACCTTTTTACTTAATATTAAGTTAATAACGCGATTTGGTTGCAAAAGTACGAAAAGTATTTTGAAAAAACAAAGATTTTAACTAAAAAGTGTTTCACTATGAGTAAAACGCCCCTCCAACGGCACAGATTTGTATAAAAACCATGACCAAAAACGAAAAATAATTAATACCTTTGAAGAAACAACAACTAACAGAATCAAAGAATATGGACAACTACCTCATCGATTTCCACTGTAATTTTTCGGACATTCAAAATGTCAGAATCCGTATTAACGGACGTGAAAAGTGCGTGCGAACCGCCGAAACACCTACCTCTGTGCCAAGAAGCGGTTCATAAACTTCCTGGGGCACGACATCGCACTGAGCCAAATGAACGGCCGCTGCTGATGCGAAAAAACACTCAGATTGCTGAACAGAACACTCAGATTGCTGAGCAATGGGCTACGACATGCAGCTCCGAAAGAATGATATATAAAGCAGGAATGACTATAGATAGTATTGTTTTAAATTTGAATTTGGGGGTTAGAGAAAGTACAGGAAATCATCAACGAAACATAATCATCAAATCAACATAAAAAGTGGCGGAGCCTTATTGGTCCCGCCACTATTTCTATTTACTCCTTTTAAGTTTACTTCACGAAAATCTTCTTGCCGTTGACAATGTAGACGCCCTTTCTGTCCATTGACTGGACGCGACGGCCCTGCAGGTCATAAACGGTAGCATGGGAAGTGACATTCTCTGCATTTACCTCATCAATGCCTGTGTAGTAATGTACACCATTAACATACCAACGCGGGTCGCCGGTACACTCGCTGGCCTGGTCGGAGTATGCACAGAGCGTAAAGTCACCCTCGTCCGGTTTCTTAAAGCCGGGATCGGTAGTCAGTATGGTACCACTCTGATCATAATCACCTTGGTCGGCCGGTGTTCTTTCCACAAGATAGGTGTTCTTGTCGAAGACTGCTGATGCATCAGTTCCCAAACGTCCATTACCCAGGATTCGGCGGGCAATAGCTCCATCCCCACAGTCCATCCAGATGTTTTTAATGACAGAATACTGCGTGTAGTTGCAGATACCAGCATAGTTTGCCCAGTTGCCTGTGTTGACCTTGTAGAAGGTGTTGCAGTCATAGGTAACAGTAGTATGCTCGCTGGTCTCAAAACCGAAACGGTCTATACGCGCAGAATTGTTGTAGCGCACGAAGTATTTCGCTCCGCTGCCGTTACCATAGATGGTCGAATTTTTTACCGTAAAGTCCTTGATGCCGCCACCTTGGAAGGATATGAATGCATCGTTCTTTACAGACTCTGTTTCCAGAGCCAGCACGCAGTCATCGATGGTGAATTTCGCCACACAGCATTTGAGGTTGCTGTCATAGAACAGCGAGTTCTTGATTCCATCGATGTGAAGACCCTTGAGCGTCACCTCATTAAAGCGGTAGTAGTCATTGATAACTTCCACCTTTGGATTCTCGTTCAACTGGATGAGGGGACCATTGGTGTTAAATGCGTGTATGGTGACATTGTTACCCTTAATGAGAAGCCCCTTATCAGCAACGATGGTCTGGCGTATCTCATACTGGGCATTATCCTCCAGCACAAATTGCGAGAAGCCGTCTTTGATGAAGCCATTGATGGTCTTGCCCAGATCCTTGTCGGAGTCCAGCATGTCGTATGTGATATACTTCTCCAGTTTCGAGGGGAAGAGCCAGCGAGGGTCACCTATTTGTGCTTCTTTCTGCGGGCAGTCAGCCAGTGAGAAGTCACCGTCCGAGACGGCCTCCTTGCTATTGGAGAACAACTTGTCGACAGTGATTCCTATGATAGGAGTTGAACCACTATAGCCTATGATGTCGTTACATTCAATATTATCACCAACAACATTGTTGGGAGCGTAGGACTTTTCCATCGCTCCTACATCTTCGTAGTTGTCGTTATCCGTTGTCCAAAGGAACGAGTTCTGTTTGACCATCCTATATGGCAGCGAACTGGACACTCCGTTGTTCATGCCAATAACGAACTGACCCTTTTTACCAGAGTTGATGATGATATTATCCTGCAGGACAAAGCTAATATAGTCCTTGGAGTTTTCTGCCAATACCGATGTAGTCTTGCCTTTTGAGATATTATACAGCGTACTGTTCGCCATGGTCAACTTATGGTATAGGGCAAAGCAGTCATCCTTTGTTGTACCCCCCTGGGCGTTGAAGAAGCCACCATCGCTCCATGTTGTAGCATCGTCGGCACTGAAGGTCGAGTTAGTGATGTTCATCTCCTCCACATATCCGCCGCCACTGAAGTCGAAGACGGGCTTGGATGACGCTCCCTGCTGACGGACAGAGCAGTTGTCAACGGTAAAGTACGGGATAAGGAACCGCTGGCCGTTGGTATTGAATAGCTGTCCTTTCAGCCCAGTGATTATCAAGTTGCGGAACGTAACATCATACATTGTCGTATAGAAGTCCTTGATATTAGTCAGTGCTGCCGCCTTCGAATTGGTAATCTGTACGAACGGACCGGTCATGCCCGAAGCGTCGATGGTTGCAGGATACTTTGCATCCATACCCTCGATGATAATGGCAGTGTTCACCTCTAAAGGCTGCGAGATGACATAGCGGGCATTCGACTCAAGGCGCAGTCTGATATAGTAAGGAGCAGGAGAGTCCTTCATGTAATACTGCAGGAACTCATACAAATCAGTAGCAGTGCCGTTGACGTAGCCATTGGCATCCTTTCCCAGGAATGCAGGAACATCAAGGTCTATCTCGCGGGAACGGTTGAATATCTGAACGGTTTCACCAGTACCTATAGCTCGCATGGTAGACTCGCCAGGCTGCAGCGTGATATTCCACGACCAGGCAATAGCACTGTCTTCACCAGGGGTGTACTCATATCCGTTAACAAAAGTCTTTGTCGGAAGAATCTGCTTCTGCCAATTTCCGAACCACATGGTGTCGAACGGTGTAATAGCGGTAATCTTATAGACTGCACCACATTGCGGTGAACTGCTATTGTCGTGCTCCATGACAACCGTCTGCGCACCCTCTTGATACACATTACATCGGTCGTTATTACCTACTTGTGTATCAGCATAGGTACCGAGCCTGAAACTCTGAACGGTAGTTGTCGTATTGGTCACATAGTACTTTACGGTCACAGCTCCAGTGTTGGCATCAGGGATGGAACCCACCAGTGTCACCTCAATACCGTTGACGGTATAAGTCTTGCCAAACTCAAAGTTGCCAGTGCCCCAGTAGTCGGCATCATTGAAGCCAATACCCTTACGAGTACGACCTCCGTCGAAACTGATGACCGTCTGGTAGCCATAGTCGCCATAGGTGGTTTGCAACCAATCATTATTATAATTAATGTGGATGTTAAAACCTGAGTTGTTAAGCCCCCTCAAATACATCACCTTGCCATTGTCATCCTGCTGTTGGGCTGGTAAATCAGCCAACATTGCTGCTGACTGAGTCAGCAGCAATGTAAGCAGAAATATGGTCTTCTTGAATTCGTTAGTCATATTTCTCTGAATAGTTTTATGTTATTTCTTCACATACTTATTACCATTGATGACATAGATTCCCTTCTTGTCCATCGACTGGACACGACGGCCTTGCAAGTCATAAATCACCTGATTGCCAGACTCGAAGTTGATATTACGAATTCCTGTGGCATCATTGTTGATTTCATACATTGCACCTAAGGAACCGCCGGGGAATACAGAGCACTCTTCCGGTGCCACACTGTCGTGGTTGGCAAGCCATTTGCCGTAGTTAGCATCGCCGAAGGCTCCCATTTCGGCAGCATAGCCACACAGATGATAATTATCGACTCGGCCTTGTGTCACAGGTTGATCGGCTACGAACTTAATGGCATAGGTGTTGGCATACTCGCTACCGTAGTCTTTCGCAAAGGTGGTGTACTTCTCGAAGTGGCCAGAGCCAATGGTAGTTCCAAACAAGCTGGCATCGACAATATACACCTTGGCGTCTTTGTTGGGCTCCATGCCTGTGCCCATATAGTCATATATGTACAGAATCACCTCATTCAGTTCAACGTCCTTAATGGTGAGTCTGTCGCTACCATGAAGAGCTGGCATGAATACCATCCAGGCCGAGTAATTGTAATTGAATCCTGTCGAGGGTTCGCTGGCAATAGTAAACGACTGTGTCATCTCCACGTCTTCTACGATGACTCCGTCCTCCAGAGCAGCATATGTGAACGTTCCCTCAGGCATTACCAGTTTGTAGCTGCCATAGTCAAGACCAGTGGTATTGACATTGAAAGAGTTGTCGCTGCCGTTAACAGGTGTCAGAATGGTTCCGGTGAAGTCAACCTTCTGGCCAGTCTTGTCACCATCCGCATACTCATAATATGGAGCAGCCGTTGCCGTCATCACAGCTTTCTTGACTTTGTTGATGGTCAGCGTTAACTGTTCACCTGGTTTGCTGAGCTGCTGGGCAGACAGCGTCGCATCAGGAGTAACCGATGTAGAACTGCTTCCGCCACCGTTACGGATATAGAAGTTTGCCGACAAGTCTTTGTCCTGAACGGTTTTACCTGCTACTACATCATAGGAGAAGGTGCCGAGAGGCATTTCTATCGTATAGCTGCCTGCAGCGAGACCGGCGGTGTTTACGGCAAACTGATTCTCCGTCGGTGTCTCTGTCAGGATGTCACCAGTGAAATCTACCTTCTCACCATTCTTCTTAAAACAGATTTGCTCCTTCTTGACGATGGTGGTCTTTCTGATGCCAAAGCCATTGACGACTAACAGCATCTCGTCACCAGGTTCATTGATAGCGTCAGGACGCAATCCAACGGAAGGAATGATAATAGCGCCCGTAGTAGGCTCTGTGGTCTCTTCCAGGACGAAAGCGCTGGAATACTGAGTGCCGAAAGCCTTTGGCATACCGACATTCGTCACTATCAAGGTCTGGTTAAAGTCAAGCAGTGCGTAGGCAAAGGCTTCCGTACCGCCCATTGTTCCTAGACTGCCGTACATAGTGAATGCACCGTAGAGGGCCTTCGGGTCGGCACCTTCCACGTCGCTGGCCATGAACTTCTCGAACTTGAGCGTGTTCACGCCAGTCTGTTCCTCAGTCAGGTTTGCACTCGAAGTGCCTTCACGCATCGGAAGCGTTGTCAGCACATGGAGGAACAATCCGTCCTTCGTCTCGAAGACGATATCGTTACCCTCAATAGAACTAACCTTGAAGGCAGCAGCGTATGGGGCACGTGTACCCAGTCCCACGGCTGTCTGCTCCTCATTGAAGGTCAGGTAGATTCTGCTGCCAGCTGCATTGACACCGGCTATTTTATACCAACTGCCAACAACCGGCATGTTCACGTCTGTAGAATTGTATAATGCGGTCATCGCTGCTTGCAGTGCCTCGTCGGTAGGTGTTTCCTCGGCGGTGGTAAGTGCCTTCAGCGCGAGATAAGCCTCACTGGTTTCTTTCGCATAGCCTACACCCGTCTGCTGAAGCAGTTCCTTGGCGGCCTTCATCGTCTCGCTGTCCTGCGGACCGTCTTTTGTACCGTCTACAGTGTACGTCAGAGTCATGGCGGCGTTCCAACGGTCGTCAGCATCGTTACCTATGAAAGGATTATGGAATGTCTTTTCAGGAATTTGAACTTCCCACTGGCTGGCCTCCACGATAGCACCGAACTCATGACTGATGGTTGCCACCTTCTGGTCTACACTGATAACACCGGGGAACGAAACGGTACCATTCTTCTGCACGAACTTAACATTGGTCGTCTCAGGAATCTTTACGAAATTATCGAAAGTCAGCTTAATAGCCTGCGGAAGCTCGTCAACGGTTCCTGATGTAGGGTCAATAGCCGTAGGATTGAAGGTGTCGCGCTTGGCTAATACCTTTATTTTAATAACAATGGCTTCCGTGTTAGAAGCACCCTCTGAAGAATAGAACGTCTGTGCCGGTACAGTAACTGTGTACTCTCCATCAGTAACGATGGTCTCAGGAGCAGTCAGTGTAACCGTTGAACCGCCTAAGGATGCCGACATGGTCTTGCTGCCGGTAATGCCTGTTCCTGTCAGTGTGATGACAGCCGATGCCGACATATTGGCCACAGCAGGACTGAAGTGAAGGGTCATTGTCTTGAACGACTGGACAGTACTACCGTTTGCAGGCGAACTATAGCTGAACGTCAACGGCGTTGCCGGACGTTCGTAAGTAACAACTATCTTAGGACATTGAGAATCATCACTGAATCCCTGTTCAAGCATGACACTTTCAACATCGGTATCGTTATAGTTATACCAGTAATTACCAGAGGGATTGAAGCGGCCTTTCTGACCCGTAGGAACAGTGAGCGCATTCACGCCTAAAAACTGGATTTTGGTCAGGTGGCAACCATTTGACGCTGAAAAAGTCAGCGTACTCCATTTACGGATGTTCAGCGTATAAGACCCATCCGTATAACGATAGATGGCGGGACCTAAATTACCCTGCCCAACACCAAACTCCACTGAAATAGGACCGACAGAGGCTGTGCGCTTCGGGTTTGAAAGATTCAGAATGTTACCATTCGTGTCTTGTAACGGAGGGAGGGCCGGGCTGAATGTCATCCCTAAGGGATTGGTAAAGTCAAACGTGACCGTTTCCTCTACCATGGCCGATGCATTGAAGGCTATGAATGCCAACAAGGACAGTAATAATTTCTTCATAGTCAGATAGTAATATGATGATTATTCAAAAGTTTCGTCATGTTCATCGTCAGCCGATTTCACGCATAGCTTCCATTCGCCGTCCACCTTGACGGGATTGAACATATACATGGTCCTGGCTGAGTCGGCACCGGTCTGCTCCGGTGTGGCAAACACCACCTCATACTTCACATCGTTACAGCCCTCAAGCATGAACGAAAAATACTGGCGGTTGTACTTCAGCACGGGGAACATCTTAAAACGACGCTGCAAGCGCTTCTTCGTCGCATCCGTCAATTCTGTCAGCTCCTCTGTGCTGTCATTGTATTCATAGAGAGAGGCTATCACTTCGTCAATCTTCTTACCTTTCAGCTGCTCCATGGCATTGTCGCAGAGCTGGAGCATCTGAGTGGTGTCGTTGGCATTCAGCATACTGCGGAACTCTTCCACACGCTCCTCGCGGGACTTCTGTTTGTTAGAACATGCTGTGCCTAAACAAAGCACGGCAACAGCAATCAAAATGTAATTGAACTTTTTCATTTCCTATTAATCCTAATAATTTTTGAAGTGAAAAAGAGAGTGCGTCCGCTCTCTGCGAGACGCACTCTCTTGTTAGAGCTTATTAATCTTGTTGATTAAATAATCAATCTTGATTTAGTTTCCAGTCTCACGACCGTGAGTGGTATCGATGTGCCACAGCGTGTAGTACTTCTGAGAACCCCACTCGTAGAAGATGGTGATAGGAATGTAAACATCGAACTCTGTTACGTTGTCACCATTGTTCTCGTAGTAGATACCACCGAAGCGAGCCAGACGAGTCTCGTTACGCGGTGTGATACCCATGTACTGCTCGATAGCAGACTCCTGAGCCTGAGAGTTGTAGGTCCACAGACCCCACTCATCAGCAGGATCGTAGGTCGTACCACCACCCAGAGGACTTGAAACCTTGATACCGTTCTCGTTCCAACCAGCACCATATACATCGTATGTATTGGTCATTGACGGGAATCCATAGAGGTGAGCGGCAGTAGTTACCTGGTTCAGAGGAACCCACTCGTTAGCAGCAGCGCGCTGCTCCTTGTGCATGTTGGTCCAAACCTGTGAAGTACGCATATCGACACCGATACCCTTCACGTTGTAGTAACCCCAGAACCACCAGTGGCTCGGATTTCCAGAGTACATGTAACCCTGATGATTCTTATCACCACGCCAGTCGAACAGCTTCAGGTAGTCGAGCAGGTAGACGATATTCTCGTTGGTGTTAGCATCGAGGGCGGGCTCAATCGGGCTCTGGTCGAGGTTGATAGGACGCTCCCAAGAAGCCAGGAATGTAGCCACAGGTGAGTAGTTGTGAGGATCTGCAGGTGCAGCGATGTACTCAGTCAGACCGTTTCTGGTCAGATTCAGCAACTTCACCTCACCGTTAGAACCGAGACCGTTAATCTCAATCTTCTGGTCCTCACCAGCAACATAGTCATCGCGTACACCGTTAGGAGCGGTAGTACCCTTCTTGTCGCCTTCGCCCTGAGCAACGTAGATAGCAACGTCGCAGCCATTGTTCAGGATAACACCAACCCAAGCACGGAGCTGCTTGTTGATGAACTCACGAGCGTTGTCGAAGTCGCACTTGCCATCCTTCTTCATCGGGTAGCCGAGAGCGTTCAGCACGTCGTAGACAACCAGGTTCTCCTTAGCATTACCAGCCTCAACGTCGGCAGCGGTAGCATCCAGAGGCAGCCAGTGGATGAGCTCGATGGTACCGGCAGCACGCCAAGAACCATTAGCACCAGCGTTGTTCACGAACTGCTCGTAGAAGTTCAGACGAGCGATAGGTGTATACTCACCAGTCTGCTCATTCTTAGCATAGAGGATAGTGTCGTTGAACACACCGTCGTTGTAGCGGATAGCGCACTCCTGCAGAGTCTTCTTCAGCGTGCTCTCAACCCACTTGTGCTTATCAGTAGAAGTGGTGATGTTAGCTGCGTTCGGCAGGAACTGGATGTAGCTGTGGAAAGCAGGATCGTCAATGTAGCGGATGTCAGCAGCGTTGTTGGTAGCGCGTACACCAGCATTGCCGAGGTGACGGAAGTCAACAGGACCTGCAGCGATAGCCTTCTCAGTCCACCACTCAGACTTGGTCAGATACATGTTGTCGTAGGTGTGCGGATAGATGTACTTGCAGAACATCTGATCCCACTCATCAGCATTGACATAGGTATCGTTCACACCACCAGCGATAGGAGCGGGGATAGTGAATGCGGTACGACCAGCCAGTGAAGGCTCACGATAACGCTTAGCATCGGTCATGCTGTTACCGTTACGCGGAGTAATGGTGTAAGTCGTCAGACCCTGAGCGTTAGCATACTTGTTGATCATCGTCTTAGCGGTAATCTTATACTCCTTCGGAGCGAAGTAGTACTTCGAGTGGCCACAAGCAGAGATGTTGGGAGAGGTCTCGTAAGCAGTCAGCTTGTAGTGGTTCTCAGAACCGTCAGCAGTCATCGTAGAGCTGATGTAGCTCAGCCAACGCTGGTTGCGGATAGTCTGACCGTCACGCGGAGCCTGGATGTCGAAGATGATACCAGACCAGCCGTTCTCCATACCACGCTGGTAGTTGAACCAGTAGTTGTCAATCTTCTCAGTGTACTTGTAAGCGAGCGTCGGACGCTTGAGGTTCAAGGTCATCTTCACCCACAGGTAAGGATAAGGAGCACTGTAGTTGTTTACAGCACGGCCGCGGACGTTGTCCTTAGCGATGAAGCAGAACCAACGCTCAACCTTCACACCGGTAGTCAGAGCCTCGGGCTTGTCGTGAGTCAGATACTCAATCTCTTCCTCAGACAGTGACCAAGTGAACATGTGGTTGGTAGTACCCTCACCATTGGGATAGTAGACAGCGCTACCGAGTTCCTTGTTCTGGAATCCAGGAATAGAAGTCTCAGGAGTAGCATATCCACGATCAGGAGGTGTACCGCCCACACCGTAGACATTCGTACCGAAGTTGTAAACCTTCAGCTGATAACCACGGAGGTGAGAGTCGGGAGTAGCTGTTGCAGAAGGCAGCAGGTTAGGCATGATAACAGAGTAAGCATACTCAGTCACATACTTAGCGTCGTCAGCGCTCACAGGCGTGCTGCTAGGATCAATCTTACAGTCAGCCCAGTAGTAGTCGTCGAACGACAGAATCTCCATACCGGGATTGTCAACTGCATTGTCAACCTTGAAGCGGCCCTGCAGCTTCTCAGAGAGGATATACTTCGAGAACTGTGACCATGTGGTAACGTAGTTAACAGGATCGCAGAGGTTGAACATCTTTTCCTCAGTGGGATAGTTGTCGATAGCGAGGTTCTGCGGAGTGTAGTTGATGTGGAGCAGGATGTAACCATCAAGCAGCACGTCACCCTTCTCGTTCTTCAGCATGACGCGAACCAGCGGCTCACGGTCAACAGCCGTAGTAGAACTCTCGTTGATAGTCTTACCGGCAGCGTTCACGTTCTTAGCCATGATGATACCGCTGGTAGAAGTGGTAGCATTCCAACCAGTTACCTCGTCACTGACCTTCAGGCCGTCAACCCACTCAGAGAAAGTAGCGTAACGAGAGTCGCGGGTATTGTTAGAAGAGTTCAGGTAGTCAACCAACTCGAACTCATAGTGCAGACCCCAAGCAGCCTCCTCACCATAGTGGAGAGTAGACAGGTCGTAAGCCTTGCCATTGTAAACGCCAGGAGCGGTCTCACGCTTCTTCAGGTTCTCACGAACGAAGTGAACACCGATGTAAGGCTTCAGGTCAACACCTGCAGCATTCTGAGCATAGAGCTCCAGGGCAGCACCCTCAGGATCAGCAAGAGCCTCCTGCGGAGAGTCCCAGATGTGAATGCGGGTAGTACCGCAGTTGTGAGTCTCGTCAACAGCCCAGCCTTCCTCGTCACCGATACGGGTGCCAGAACCACCGGCAAAGCCATTGATCTTGGGCTCAGCATACTGAGGAGCCTTGTCCCAGATCAGACCCTCGAGCTCAACGTGGGTGGGAACGATGAGAGCGTAGTCAGAGGTAATCATGTCCTCAGCACCCTCAGTCTTGTGCATCTGCAGAGCAACAGTGTTGTCGCTGTTGTTCTTGTTGTACTCGTAGCGGGTATATCCATACCAGCTGCCATAAACGGGATAAGCCTCCTCGGTCTTGTCGCCGGCGAAGGGCTTGTTGCCACCCTGCTGGTTAGCGGGATAGCTGGCAGTGCTGTTGGTGTTGCCGTTCGGGTTGATGGTCTCGTCTGTGGGCCAGGGAGCCAGCTTGTTCGGGTGAGCAATCTGGATACCAGCGTAGAGGATACCAGTACCATCCTTGCGGAATACCTTAGTATTAGGAACAGCCACGCCAGTACGCCATGCGCCCTGAGCGAAGTTGTTGCCAACCTTCTTGGTGTAGTCATACAGCTCATAGAACTCCTCGGGAGAGGTAACGTTCAGAGCAGTAGCAGCGGCACGGGTGTTGTAGTAAATCACGTCGGGCTCCAGCACGTTGAACGAAGGAGCGTTGGTGGCATAGTCAACCTGTGCGCTTGAAGGATTCAGGTGATACTGAATCTCCCATGCGGGACCGTAGATCCACTCATCAGCGGGCCAAGAGGGCTGACGCCAGTAGATACGTGCATCAGCGTTTGCATCAGCAGCGCTGCGAACGTACTTCCTCTCAATCTGCTTGGTGGTGTAGTTGTACTGACGACCCAGCAAGTTGGGCAGGTAGTCCCAACCCTTCTCTGTAGTGCCAGAGTAGAAGTTGATATCATGGTGGTCACCGGTCTCAGAATCGTGGTGGCTCAGGTCAACCCACTGTGTGGGCAGGTTCTGTGCGCGCAGAATGGTGTCACCAATCCAAGGATACTCGATACCCTCGATACCGTCCATGTAGAGATGAGGAACAAATACCATAGCCTTCAGCGTACCGCTGAGAGAGATGGTCACAATCTTCAGGGCACCCTCGCCACCGTCAACACCGAACAGAGTCAGAGTCTCGTCGGTCTTCACAGCAGTAATAATGTTGCTGGGAGTGTTGTTGGGATCAGCCAGGAAGCTAATCTGAGTGTGAGACTGGAAGGTACCATCCTTGTAGATGTCAAAGTAACCGGTCTCTACGTTGGGCACGTAGTAGATGCCAGTACCGGCGCTTGAACCGCTCTGGCCGTCAGAACCAGGCTGACCATCGGCACCAGGAGTTCCAGGCGTTCCGGGATCACCCTTGTCGCCCTTGTCACCCTTGTCACCCTTGTCGCCCTTGTCACCCTTGGTGCCCAGAGCATAGTAGTCGGTCTTTGCACCATCCTTGTACCAGTAGCCGTCGGTACCGATGGTCCAAACCGTACCGTCCTTACCTGCAGCACCCGTTGCACCGTCGGCTCCGTCCTTACCGTTGACAATGTCGTAGGACTGACCATCGATGACCACGCGGATACCGCCGGTAATCGAAGTAACACTCTGCAGAATGGCTCCCTCGTTGATCTTCGTCTGGATGGAGTTAATCGCAGCAGTGTTCTTGTCGATCTGAGCCTGTAAGTCCTTGATGTCGTCATCGTAGTCCTTACAAGACACAAACATACTTGTGGAAGCAAAGAAGAATGCTCCCATAAGCAATGCACTCAAAATCTTTTTGTTCATACGATTAAATTTAAATTAATTAATAAAAAAAGAAGTTATTTGTTCTCTGTTCTCTCACTGTTGACGCACGCCTCAAAAGCGCACATTTAGCCCCGTCTATTGCGCGGAGTCACGTTTTTGGGTGCAAATATAGGCATTATTTCAATAACTTGCAAGAATTTTTGCACATTTTTTTTAAAAAGTGCCAAAAAAAATGTCTTTTCCCACCTTTTGGGGGCTTATGTATGGGGCTATGGACTTATTTTTTTGATTTTTTAATAAAACGTGCGTTGTTTGCTTTTTATTTACCAATTTTTCACTATACCTTTATATATTATATATAGAGGGCTGTTCAGACGAAGTCCGGTCCGTACTTCATGCCCACCTCGTTAACATATTTTCGGACTAACGCCGATGAGTCGCCCTTCTTGCATACGAGCAAAACGTTTCCCTCTTCGGCTATGATGTATCCGTCGAGTCCGTTGATGACGCCGAGCCTTCCCTTGGGCAGTTTGATGACATTGTTGGTGGCGTTCTCGAGCATGACGTCTGAGTCGATGATGACGTTGTCGCCCTCTCCCCTGCTCTTGCACTCGTAGATGGCGTGCCACGTGCCGAGGTCAGCCCACCCGAAGTCGCAGCGCATGACGCAGACGTCGTCGCAGCGCTCGAGCACTCCTTGGTCGATGCTGAGGTTCGGATAGGACGGATAGAACTCGTTGACGAATGCCATCTCCTGTTCAATGGTAGAGTTGACCAGCGGTCCTTCGAAACGGTTGAGCACGTCGGGGAACAGTCTGCGGAAGCATTCGTTCAGGAACAGGGCACTGGAGAAGATGAGTCCGGTGTTCCAGAGGAACTCGCCGCTGTCCATGAATATCTTTGCAAAGTCACGGTCCGGTTTCTCTGTGAACGACTGCACCCTGTAGACATCGTCGGTTTCTGTGGCATCACCCTTCTGGATGTAACCGTACCCCGGTTCCGGGCGTGTGGGCTGTACACCCATGGTGAGCAGGTTGTTGTGGTGGCTGACAAATTCGAAGGCCCTGTTGATGTTCTGCCGGAACGCCTCCTCGTTGAGGACGAACTGGTCGGAGGGTGTGATGACGACGTTGGCCTGCAGGTTCCGTCGGCAGATGCGCATGTCGGCCCATGCCACACTGGGAGCCGTTCCCCGGTTGACGGGTTCCACCATAAGGTTCTCCTCGTGGAGGTCAGGCAGCTGTTCGCGCACGATGGGTGCATATTCGCGGTTGGTACAGACGATGATGTTCTCTTGGGGTAGCAGTTGTGCGAAGCGGTCGAAGGTCTGCTGGAGCTGTGTGCGCCCCACTCCGAAGAAGTCGACGAACTGCTTGGGTTTGTTTTCTCGGCTGCACGGCCACAGGCGTCGGCCCTTTCCACCGGCTAAGATGACACAATAGTTCTGAATGTTGATTTCCATAATATGTAGATAACTGGATTGCGTTTGCTAAGGTACGAAAAAAACGTTTAATATACAAAAAAACATGTACCTTTTTAAAATTTTTCATAATTCATGGCTTATAATTCAAAAATATTTCCTAACTTTGCATGCGCAAAAGCCCAGATGGCGGAATCGGTAGACGCGCTGGTCTCAAACACCAGTGGGGAAACCCATCCCGGTTCGAGCCCGGGTCTGGGTACGCAGTGAAGCGGAGCACGTGTGCTCCGCTTCTTTTTGTTTGTCCGCCGCGGCCGTTCTTGTATTATGGCGTAGCTTTCAGATGACAGTTCAGAACTTATAGCGCAGCTGTAGCAGGATGTCTGGCTGCGACGAGCCGTCAATCTGCTGCAGTCCGGTGGAGATGACGGAGCGGTCGAAGTAGTCGGTGACGCCCACCTTCGCCGTCAGCGTGAAGTTGCCGAAGGTGGCGCGGGCACGGAAGGCGTAGCGTATGCCGTGTCCGTAGTACATGGGAAAGGAGAAGTCGTAGAGCACGGAGCGTTCGTACTGATATAGCCGGCTGTCATAGTCGTCGGTATGGAACCACCCCACGTTGGCATCCACGTGCAGCCATCTGGCGGTCCACGCAGCCTGCTGGCTGACCATGATGCCCCGTGAGCGCGTCTCCGAGGTCTCGACGATTGCTCCGTCCGCCTGCGTCTGCAACGAGAGCATAGGCCGGGGGTCTACGGTCAGTCGCAGACGGGCGCGATGCTCGTACCTGTTCTGCAGCAGCGTCTTGTTGCTATTGTTGCGCTGTCGCAGGTGGAAGCGGTAGCGTACCTCGACGTTACACCTATTATTATATACGCGCGCGTGTAAGAGAGCGTCGAAGGCATCGCTGGGCAAGCTGACCTGATAGCGCGGTCCGAGAAAATGGGCATAGTCAGCATAGGCACGTACGACGAGCTTCCGCGAGGGTGCCCACGTCAGCGCACCGTAGATGCCGTGCTCGTTCTGCACACCGGAGCCCTCGCTGAAGCTGTGTGCGTGGTAGCTGGTATAACGCAGTCCGTAGTACCGGTGCAGCAGCATGGCCGTCCACGTGTCCGTCAGCCGGTAGCTCACGGCGTGAATGGCAGCCATGGCCCCGCTGCGGTTGAGTGCCGTCTCGCCGTTGAAGGACAGCCGGTGGTTGACATATCCGTAGTCAACACTCACGTTCAGGAAGTCATTTCCCGCCAGTGCATACTGTCGGTAGTCGACGGTCTGCTGTGGCTGCAGCCGACGGTCGAAGTGCGTAAAGACACTGTTGAAGGCCACCGAGGCCTGTCCTCCGTGCACCGTGGCCCGCCATGCCATGCGGCAGCCGGCATCCACCTCATGAGTGTTGTTCTTCTTCAGCAGCTCGGTATTGGTGCGGTGATAGCCGTCGGTAACGATGGTGCGTGCCGACGCGTTGTCGTTGAGCGTGGCATCCACAGGGCGGTAGGAGGCGAAGGCGGTGAGTGTCCAGCGGGGCTTGAGACGCACCGTGGCGGCAGCGCCCTGCAGATAACCCATGGCCGACCGCGAGCTGTGTGCGGTTAGCACGTGCGTGCTGCGCCCCATGGCCTGCAGGGTGGTAAGCTTTCCCATGTGGAATCCGGTGTTCATGACGAGTCCCATGCCCATCTGTACGCGGTAGTGTCCCACGTTCAGCTCTTCGAGTCGCCCCATCTGCCGCAACTGGAAATAATAGGAGTAGTGGTCGTAGCCCAGCCAGTTCTTGTTCGAGAAGAACGGTTCACCGGCATCCTGTCCTCCCGTAAGGCCGAACTTCACGCGGTTGCCGTAAGTGAACTGGTAGCGGATGTCGTGGCGATAAGGGTATCCCAGATAGCCGCCGGCACTGCGCTTGTCGCCCTGTCGACGGTAAAGGGGAATCTTGGCGGTGGCCATCAGTGTATGCTTGCCATATTTCTTTACATCGGCAAGCGTCGGCCACGTGCGCCGTGGTGTTTCTCCGCCGATGTAGACAAAGTGCTGTAGCAGCTCACGACTCGTGGGGTCCAGACTCTCCAGCATGAGCAGTTCGTTCATGGAGCGCAGCGGCCGGTAGCGGTCAATATATTCCACGAGGTCCTCTATCTGCTGAGCTGTAAGGAAAGGCAGCTGCTCCAGTTCCTGGCGCGACGTCTGGTTCAGGTTGATCTTGCTTTCGGAGAGTTCCTGCAGCAGTTCCATGGTTTCCTCGCCGTAGCCCTCGTCGGCCTCTTCCGTCGTCATCCAGTCGTGCAGTGCATCCTGCCAGTCGCTCTGGGCAGTGGCCTGCAGGGTTAGAAAACATGCGACAAAAAGCAGCATCCGCTTCATGGTGGCAAAGGTACTAATAAAGCAGGAAAAAGCCAAATTAAACTCAAAATACTTTGTCGTTTAGATAGTTATTAGTACCTTTGCCCCCGATTATGCGAAAGATTTTGCTCACCACAGCACTGATGGCGGTGTCAATAGCCCTGTACGGACAAGATGACCGCCAGCGCCAGGCCGACGACGACATGGACAGTCCTACCTTTGTGCCTACAGTGAAGGTGGGCAAGGTGCTGGAGGGTGGCGACAGCATCCAGTACATGGAGATGAACAACGTCTACGTGTTCCCACCCGTCAGCTTCGACAGCAAGAAGCAGGCCAAGGCCTACTCGCGCTTAGTGAAGAACGTGAAGAAGGTGCTACCCATAGCGAAGGAGGCCAACATGATTATGAAGGAGACGGCCGAATACTTGGAGACGCTACCTGACAAGCATGCCCGCGAGGAGCACATGAAGCGCGTGGAGAAGAGCATCATGAAGGAGTACAAGCCGCGTATGAAGAAGCTGACGTACTCTCAGGGCAAGCTGCTCATCAAGCTCATCTACCGCGAGAGCCACTCGTCGAGCTACGAACTCATCCAGGCCTTCCTCGGTCCGGTGCGTGCCGGTTTCTACCAGGCCTTTGCCTGGGCCTTCGGTGCGTCGCTGAAGAAACAATACGATGCCGAAGGTGTCGACCGGCTGACGGAGCGCGTGGTGCTGATGGTGGAGTCGGGGCAGTTGTAGACGGGCCATGAGCACTGAGCGCTGAGGAACAAGAACGAAAGCATGAAGAAACAACCACGACAGCATGAAGGAATAACAACGAACGAAAGAAAGCGTAAGGATATGAACAAGATAGTACAAGCGATGATGGCACTGTGCATGGCTGGCGCACTGGTGGCCTGCAGCACGACGAAGAAGAGCCAGCAGCAGGAGGAAAAGGCCGTCAGCATCGCGTTCGATGCCGACTCAGCGTACGCCTTATGTGCCGCCCAGTGCGACTTTGGTCCGCGGGTGATGAACAGCGAGGCCCATGAGCGCTGCTGCGAGTGGATTACCCGGAAGTTCGAGCAGTACGGCTACAGCGTGGAACACCAGCAGGCCGACCTGAAGGGCTACGACGGCACGGTGCTCAGGAGTACCAACATCATTGCCCGCTCGCCGAAGAGCAGCGGCAGCCGCATCTTCATCAGCGCACACTGGGACAGCCGCCCGTGGGCCGACAACGACCCCGTCGAGGCCAACCGGCACCAGCCCGTGATGGCCGCCAACGACGGTGCCTCGGGCGTGGCCGTCATGCTGGAACTGGCCCGCCTGCTACAGCAGAACGACTCTGCAGCCATGGCCGTCGACTTCATCTGCTTCGATGCTGAGGACTGGGGTGCGCCCCAGTGGAGCGACACGTCAGACGCCGACTCGTGGGCACTGGGTTCACAATACTGGGCCGAAAACTACAAAGGAAAGGAATATCAGTATGCCATCCTCTTGGACATGGTGGGCGGTCAGGGTGCGCGGTTCTATCAGGAAGGATACTCCCTGCAACATGCCAGGAAGATAGTCGACAGGATATGGAGTGCAGCCAGCGCGGCAGGCTACGGCAGCACATTCCCCGCACAGTCGGGCGGATACGTCACCGACGACCATGTCCCCGTGAACGAGGAAGCGCATATCCCCTGCGTTGACATCATCAACCACTATCCTGACTGCGAACAAAGCTCGTTCGGCCCGACATGGCATACCGTCAGCGACGACATGCAGCACATTGACAAGAACACGCTGCAGGCCGTCGGACAGACGCTCGTACAGCTAATCTTCACTGCTGCGGACTGACTGTACCTGCTCCATGACGCGCAGGAAGTTGCCACCAAGAATTTTCTGGATATCACACTCGCTATAGCCACTGGCTGACAGCCGTCGCGTGAAGTCGACAAAGTAGGAAGAGTCGGCAAAGCCGCGCACGCCGCCGTCGCCGTCGAAGTCGGTGCCGATGCCCACATGGTCGATGCCCATCACGCTGACGGCATGCTCCAGGTGGCGCAGGGCGTCGTCGACGGTGGCCTCGCCGTCCTTCACCAAGAATCCGTGATAGAGCGTCACCTGCATGACTCCACCCTTGGCGGCAAGGGCACGCATCTGGTCGTCAGTAAGGTTACGCGGATGGTTGCACAGCGCCCGGCAACTGGAGTGGCTGCACACGATGGGCGTGCTGCTCAGTTCCAGTGCGTCATAGAACGACGTGTCGGCGGCATGGCTGAGGTCTACCATGATGCCTAAGCGGTTCATCAGGCGGATAACGTCGCGCCCGAAGGCGCTGACACCACCGTGGGTCTGGCTGCCACGGGCCGAGTCGCAGATGTCGTTGTCGCCATTATGGCAGAGGGTCATATAGACAATGCCCCGTTCGGCGAAGTGCGTGAGGTTCTGCAGCTTACCGTCGAGCGCCAGTCCGTTCTCTATGCCCAGCATGATGCTCTTCCTGCCCTGCTGCTTATTGGACAGCAGGTCGGCGGGCGTACGCGCTAAGGCCAGGTGCTGGCGGTTGCTGTCGACAATAGCTTCTATCTTGTCAAAAATCAGGTCGGCATATTCTTTAGGCCCAGCGACATTGAAGTCCACCTTGTCGCGGAAGGTCTCGGTGCCTTGCGGCTGCGGGAGGTAGCACACCATGATGGTGGCATCCTGGCGGCCTTCGTGCATCTTGTGCAGGTCGACGAGGATGCGCGGGTCGCGACTGCCGAAGTCAACGCCCTGCGGGAAGAACATGGGCGTGTCGCAATGGGTGTCCAACGAGAGCACGCGCCGGTGCATGTCGCAGGCGGCACGATAGGCGGCGGCTTCGCTGACGAGCCACGAGAAGAGGGGTCCTCCGTCTTCGGCGGGCAGACACTCGGGGTGCCACTGCACGCCAATAATGCTGCGGAACTCGCTGCTCTCCATGGCTTCGATGGTGCCGTCCGTGGCGGTGGCGGTCACACGGAAGCGCGGACCGGCGTCGGCAACAGCCTGGTGGTGGAAGGAGTTGACAAAAATCTGGGGTGCAGAATGTGCATAAAGCTTATAAAGTATGGAGTCGGGAGCCAACGCTACGCTGTGCGTCGCCACGTCGCGGCCGGCATCCTGCGAGTGCTTGACGGTCGCACCCTGGGCAATGTCCTGTGCTACCCTGCCCCCCAAGGCCATGGCCAGCGTCTGAATGCCGCGACAGATGCCGAGCATGGGGATGTGACGGTTGTAGGCCAGCTGGGTGACGAGCAGTTCGGGAAGGTCGCGCTCGCTGTTGACGGCACCTAAGCGCGGCGAGGGTTCTTCGCCACAATACAGCGGGTTATAGTCGGCACCGCCACTGAGCAACAGACCGTCAATGCGGTCTAACGTGCTAATGATGACGCTCATGTCGCTGACCGGCGGGATGATGACAGGCACACCGCCCGCGCGTACAATACTATTATAATAGCCCTCGGAGAGCTTGCTGCACTGTTCGGCGTAGTTGCCGGTGATGCCGATGACGGGCCGGCACGGCGCTTCAGGGAAGGACTGATAGGCGGTGGCAGCCAACAGCGACTGCCAGTCGAAAGGATTATTCATCATTACTGTTCGTCGTCGTCAATGGTTACGGGGATTTCGCGCTTGATGCTCTGCTCCAGCGAGATGAGGGTCTCGGTGGCCACTACACCGGGAATACTCTGCAGACGGCCGTTCAGCAGGTGCATCAGCTGCTCGTTGTCGCGGGCAAAGAGTTTCACGAGCATGGTGTACGGACCCGTGGTGAAGTGGCACTCCACCACCTCGGGGATGTGCTGCAGGCGCTCTACGACGTCCTTGTACATCGACCCGCGCTCCAGTGTGATGCCTACGTAGGTGCAGGTGGAATAGCCTAAGCTCTTGGGGTTGACGTCGAAGCCGCTGCCCATGATGACATCGCCCTCTATGAGGTGCTGAACGCGCTGGTGGATGGCTGCTCGCGACACGTTACACTCGGCGGCTACATCCTTGAACGGGATGCGCGCATTCTTGGACAAGATACTGAGTATTTTCTTGTCAAGGGTATCAATCTTATCCATAGCAAGAAGAATGGTTTTAGGATTAATGCGTTACAAAAAGTAAGCAAAAGTACACATATTAATTGAATTATGCAACTTTTTACCCGAGAAAATAGTAAAAAAGATTGGATTTTGCTTACTATTGTTACTTTTCAAGCTTGCGCAGAAGTGTCAGGCCATCGCGTAATGGCACGATGACACACTCCACGCGGGCATCGTGCGAGACGAAGTCGTTGAACGTCTCAATGCCCTGAGTCTGCCGGTCACGGGCATAGGCGGGGTCCACCACGTGGCCGTCCCACAGCGTGTTGTCGACCACGATGAAGCCTCCGGGTCGCAACACGGAGAGCACCATCTCGTAAGTGTCGCGGTAGGTACGCTTGTCGCCGTCGATGAACGCCATGTCGAAGGTGATGCCTAACTTGGGAGCCTCACTGATGGCATCACCGATGATGAAGCGCACACGGTCTGCCACGGTCGACCCTTCTATCCACGGCCGGGTGAAGTCTTCCTGCTCGTCGTTGATCTCGAAGGTGTACACCATGCCTCCGTCGGCCAGTCCCTCGGCCATGCACAGGGCGGAGTAGCCGCTGAACGTGCCGACCTCGAGGATGTTCTGCGGACGAATCATGGTGACCAGCATCTTCAGCAGACGGCCCTGCATGTGGCCTGAGGCCATGCGTCCGTGCAGCATGTGGATGTTGGTGGCACGCCACAGCCGGTAGAGGTAGTCGGGCTCCGGGGCGGTGTGCTGCTCGATATATTCGTCGATGGTCATCGCAGTGCCTCGATGGCTAACCGGTAGGAGTCAAGACCGAAGCCGCAGATGACACCCTTGCAGGCTGACGAGATGAACGAATGGTGGCGGAACTCCTCGCGCTGGTGGACATTAGAGATGTGTACCTCGATGACGGGACTCGTCAGCGAGCGGATGCAGTCGTGCAACGCCACACTGGTGTGGGTGTAGGCACCGGCGTTGAGCACGATGCCGTCGTAGGTGAAGCCAACCTCCTGCATCTTGTTGATGAGCTCGCCCTCGATGTTACTCTGGTAGTAGGCTATCTCCACGTCGGGGTAACGGGCCTGAAGGCGGGGCAGGTAGTCATCGAACGACGACGAGCCGTAAATGCCGGGCTCGCGACGGCCGAGCAGGTTTAAATTGGGACCATTGATAATCAGGATTTTCATAATTCGGATATTTTTTTGTAATTTTGCAGGCAAAAGTACGAAATAAAATGGAAACAGACAAGAAAACAGTGCCAAATAATCCGCAAACCCAACACAGCGCCGACGCACACATGGTCAGGGCTTACCAGCGATACCTGAAACTGCAGCGCGGATACTCGCCCAACACGCTGGACGCCTACCGCCGCGACCTGGAGAAACTGCTGGCATTCCTGCAGCAGGAGGACAAGCGGGTGACGGACGTTCAGTTAGAGGACCTGCAGCACTTTGCCGCCGGACTGCACGAAATCGGCATACACCCGCGCTCGCAGTGCCGCATTCTAAGTGGCGTACGGGCCTTCTTCCGCTTCCTGCAAATAGACGGCTACCGCGACGACGACCCCTCGGAGCTCCTGGAGTCGCCGGTATTAGGCGAGCATCTGCCCGAGGTGCTGTCGGCAGCCGAGGTGGACTTGTTGGAGAACAGCATCGACCTGTCAAAGTGGGAGGGACAGCGCAACCGCGCCATCATAGAGGTGCTCTTCTCCTGCGGACTGCGCGTCAGCGAACTGGTGAACCTCAAGCTCAGCGACCTCTACCTCACCGAACAGTACATACGCGTATTCGGAAAGGGCGCCAAGGAGCGCTTGGTGCCCATCTCGCCACGGGCCATCAGGGAACTGCACAACTGGTTCATCGACCGCAACCTCATGACCGTCAAGCCCGGCGAGGAGGACTATGTCTTCTTGAACAGGCGGGGAGCGCACCTGACGCGCACCATGATACTCATCATGATCAAGCAGCAAGCCGCCATGGCAGGCATCCGGAAGACCATCTCGCCACACACACTGCGACACTCCTTTGCCACCGCACTGTTAGAGGGAGGGGCCGACCTGCGGGCCATTCAGGCCATGCTGGGTCACGAGAGCATCGGCACCACGGAGATATACACGCACATTGACATGACCACACTGCGACAGCAAATCCTCGAACACCACCCGCGAAACAAGAAATATAGCTAACCCCCGCCTTAGTCTTTAGTTCTGTCATACAAACAATTTTGTATTGTCGCACAAACAATAATACGTCAAATGAGCAATTCTACCATCATTTGGCGTATTTCTTTTTGCCCACCCCTTGCAAAACGGTTGCTGTTCGGAAACAAAATAGTATTTTTGCAACCAAATGAGCACTGCCGCCAAGCGGCCTGTTGCAACAGCTGAAAGGACAACAATTTATGCTCACAGGCCAACACTGTGAAAGAATGAATAGGTATAAATGTACTCGCGTACATTAATTATATATAGAACAATCTTAACAAACAATAGTGTATAACCATTTAAAATTTAGTTGAACATGAAGAAAAAACAATTACTCTTCACAACGCTGGCCCTCGCGCTGGGTTGCCTCACAGGCGGCAGCAGCATGATGGCGCAGGCCGGCTGGGAGTCGGCTTTCAGCCAGTCGCAGACCACGTCGACTACGTGGGAGGCCCTGTCAACGGGCTCCACTACGGGTAAGACGCTGGGTGAATCAGGTACTACAAAGTACTACTATCTTCAGGAAAGCCTGACTTTCACCAACACGAACGCTGGTGGTAGCGGACTGACCATCAAGGGAACGGTGTATCTGTACATCCCCTCTGGTTTAACCATTACCTGTGTGGGTGCCGATGGCAGCGGAGCCACAGGTGGCGGTGCCGGCATCGAGCTCGCTGAGGGTAACACGCTCTACATCATCGGTAGCGGTGATGGCGTGCACACTACAGTGACGGCCACGGGCGGTAAGGCTGCCAATGGCGTTATTGGTAACAATGGTTATAATGCATCCTTAGACTATGATGATGAGATTCTGCCGGGTTCGGGTGGCAACGGCGGTAACGGCGGCGGCGGTGCCGGTGCCGGCATCGGCACACGCGGTGGCAATGGCGGTGCAGGTGGTGTTGGTGCTACTGCAAATACAGCTGTTAAAGAGGGTACAAACAAAGGCGTAGATGGCAATGCTGGTTATGCAGGTTCTGCCGCTGGTAACATGGGTGAACTTTATGTTGACCAGACTTTCGGCATCACGGTAACTGCTACGGGCGGCAGCGCAGCAACCAGCGGCGGTGCCGGTGGCAACCGTGGTTGGAATGCTGCTCAAGATCCTTATAACCAGTATACTGCTTCCGGCGGTGGTGGTGGCGGCGGCGGCGGCTTCGGCGGCGCAGCCAGCAACATCGGTACCGGTGGCCCCGGCGGTGGCGGCGGTGGCGGCGGTGCCGCAGGTAACAGCGCATGGGCGGGTTATGGTTTCTACCGTGTAGGAGCAGGCGGTGGCAAGGGCGGCCGTAATGCTGATGGCAGTTCTGCATCTGACGGTGTGACGAGTGAATTAACAAATATACATAATGCTGAAATAACTGGAGGATTGAATGATTCTGAATATACTGATAATGGATGGGAATCTGGTAATGGTATGCATAGCGGCGGCAACGGCGGCAACCTAGGCGGTGCCTCTTCTGCAGGCTCGATGAATTCCGGTCAGCTGAAGTACAACATCACTTATCATCCTATCAAGACCCGTGTAAACGGCAGCAACACCAATGATGTTACAGTTCAGTATACTCCCTCAAGTGCCACTACTGTCATTCTGCCCAAGAACGTGGAGGGCTACCAGTGGGTACTGTCCGTTTACGGTAAGGACTGCAGTTCTAATGCACAAATCACAAAGAGTGTTTTCACCCAGGCGAAGAAGACGTCATACGGTGGTAATGAGGATGACGATGCGCTCCGCACCATCGTGCTTGCTGATGTCTATGGCAACCTGACCTTCACGGAGGTGGCCAGCCTCTGCAAGCTCAACAATAACAAGAGCAACGACCAGACCATCGAAGAGTTCTGCCATGATTATGAGAGCGATGCGCTGAACTACCCCATCACCGTTCGCCTGAAGGACCGCACGCTCTATAAGGACAACCACTGGAACACCATCTGTCTGCCCTTCGACCTGACTCCGACACAGTTTAGTAAATCTCCCCTGAAAGGTTCTCAGGTAAAGAAGCTGGACGAACAATCAGGCTACTATCCCAATGGTGGCACCATAGGTGCTACGGTCTATACTAAGCCAACACTCTTCTTCAATTTTGTTACCGTTGAAACCAGTACAGAGACCTTAAAGGCCGGCAAGCCATACTTAGTGAAGTGGACTAGTGGCAGCGATCTGGTGGACAACACAACTAAGGGAAAGACGTCTGCCACTCATGATTTAGACTTCACCGGCGTGGAAATCACTTCAACGGCACCCACATTCTGGGAAGGCAATGGTGACTATCATGGTGCCATCCAGTTCGTAGGCACCTACTCGCCGACAGCCTTGACTGGCGGTGACAAGACCAAGATGGTGCTGGGTGCTGACGACAAACTCTACTATCCCTCTAAGAACATGAGTGTCAATTCCTGCCGCGGCTACTTCATCCTGCCGTCAGTAGCAGTAAACGCACAAGAGCTGGTGATGAGTTTCGACGACGACGAGATGACTACCACCATCCAAACGCTCAACGTTGATAAGGGCAGTAAGGACGACAATGCCGTCTACAACCTGAACGGTCAGCGCCTGAGCGCTCCCAAGAAGGGTCTGAACATCGTTAATGGTAAAAAAGTAATTATTAAATAAAACTATTTTGAACAATGAAAAAGACTTATTTAGTTCCCACCATGGTGGTGGTTCCCGTGCAGACGAACCAAATGCTCTGCGCAAGTCCCAGTGTTGTCACTAACGTTGAGTTTGACTATGGAGGAGAGACTCCTGCGGGATTCGGATCAGACGATATACGTTAATATATTAATCAATGTGTAAGATATGAAAAGGATATCTATAATGACACTCCTCGCCCTCTTTGCGGCCACCCTGACTCATCAGGGTGGCGCTTGGGCGCAGGATACGGAGGATACGAAAGCCGAAAACTGGGGGCAGGTGCCGACTGTGACGAGCAAGTGGACACACATCACAAAAGGCTCGGCTGCAGGTTTCGAGCTTAGAGACCAGTACTACTATGTAACGGAAGACCTTACCTTCCAACACCATCAGCGGTGAGGGCCAGGGCAGCGGTATGTATGTACAGGCAGGCCGTACGGTGACCCTCTACATTCCCGCCGGTGTGACGCTGACCGCAATAGGTGCTAATGCCTACGAGACTACAGGTGCCGGTGCCGGCATCCTGCTGCCTTCTGGCTCAAGACTTAACATCGTCGGTGCAGGCAAACTCGTTGCCAAGGGCGGCAATGCTGCCAATGGCGGCGAAGGCGGTAAAGGCGGCGATGGTGAGATGGACGAAGAAAGCATCGATACATGGTTCTTAGGTAAAAAGATTTTGTGTGGCCTTGGCGGACATGGTGGCTATGGCGGCGGTGGTGCCGGTGCTGGCATCGGCACAGCTGGCGGTAATGGCGGTAATGGTTCTTCGAGCGATGGCGAGCGTCCCCAATCTTATGAGGAATTTCAGGGAGGCGACATTGCCGGACACGCAGGCATACCTGGTGAAGCTGGCAAATCAGCTGCTGCAACTATGGGTACACTCTATATCCAGAGCACAATCACACAACAGATTACCGGTGGTGCTAAGGGCAACGGTGGCGTTCCTGGTGGTTATGGTAAATGTGTCTTTACCGGAGGTGAGCTTGAATTTCAGGGAATAGAAGTTTATAACGTTGCAGGTGTTCCTATTCCGGTTCCAGAATTTGACCTCAAAGACTTCCAATCTGTTTCCGGCGGCGGTGGCGGCGGCGGTGGTGCCGGCGGCGGCAGCGCACTGCCTATCGGTACTGGTGGTGCCGGTGGCGGTGGCGGCGGTTCCGGTGCCTGCGGCAGCGCTTCTGCCCAAAGTGCTTGGGTTTACGATGACTTCGGCTCTGTTGGTGCCGGTGGTGGTAAAGGCGGTGTTGGCACTGACGGTAACAACGGTACAGATGGCTGTACATTCCATTTCCAAAGTGAAGATCAGAGTCCTTTTTCTGACATAGATGACATCAAGGATGGTGGTAAAGGCGGTGCTGCTGGCACAGCCAGCATCGACATGGCTTCATCGGTTGGCGAAGCTGTCGCTCCTAAATATAAAGTCAGCTACTACACCGTCGGTGCTACTTTGTCGAAGAATGAAGAAGAATACGAGGTTGGTAACGGTAGCCAGATTACTTTGCCTACAATTACTTCAACTGATGGCAAGAACTATAAGTGGATACTGAGCATCTACGGCAATACACTGGGGGCAACGTCGAGCCATTGTGGCGGTCCTAATGGTGATGTCTATGAGCCAGGTACAACAACAGTTGACCTCAGCAACATCTATGGCGACATCGAGTTCTGCGCTATCTATATCGGTTGTACGATTGACTGTGCCAGTACGACAGAACAGTGGTGGAATACCACTTGGGCCTATCTTGCCGGTGGCAAGTATGCTGTTGTCAACCTGAAGAACCGCAAGCTCTACAAGGACGGCTACTGGAACACGCTGACGCTGCCGTTCAGTCTCTCTACCGAAAAACTGGCTACCACCTGTCTGGCCGGTGCCGACATCCGTAAGTTCAAGGAAGCATCTTGGGATGGCACCAACAAGGCGCTGACCATTAACTTCTATGACTCAAGCGAAGGTAAGATTGATGCCGGTGTGCCCTATATCATCCGTTGGGGAACGCCCGAAACAGCTACCGGCGAGGTCATCGAGAACCCCAGCTTCACGAATGTGGAGGTGACGCTGACCGACCAAAGTGTTCTGGATGATGATGATGAATACAACAAATACGAGACAGAGGATAATGGTGTTCGCTTCCAGGCATTGATAGGTCCGTCGCAGCTGCAGGCAAACAATAATATGTTCGTGCTCGGTGCAAAGAACAATATCTATAAGGTTACAAAGCAGATGTATGTCTATGCTACCCATGCTTACTTTGATTGCTATTCTAATGATGATATCTCCATGGCTCGTGAGCTCGTGATAGATTTCGGCGACAGTGAGCCGATGACCACCCACATCGACGACGTCAAGACGGACGACAGCCATGATGGCCGAGACAGCCGTGCTGAGGGTATCTTCAACCTGAATGGTCAGCGCCTCACAGCTCCGCGCAAGGGTATCAACATCATCAATGGCCGCAAGGTGGTGATTAAGTAAGTGATGTTCCGGGCTGGCCCGGACGGCACAAATCTCTGAAAAGGATTTGGCCCGAATGTCGGTGAAACGATGTTCGGGCCTTGTTTCTGTTTACTGGTCTGCGAAAAAAAATAGTGCGGGGGTTTGTTATACGAAAAGTTTTTTGTAACTTTGCCGGCAAATGTGGTATATGGTGTTATGACTCAAGAAGTGAAGACGCAGATGGAGGAACGCATCGTTGATGTGCTGAAGACGGTGTACGACCCTGAGATTCCGGTGAATATATTCGACCTGGGCATGATATACAAGATAGACGTTCAGGATGATGGTAGTGTGGAGATGGACATGACGTTCACTGCTCCGAACTGTCCGGCCGCCGACTTTATATTAGAGGACGTCCGTACGAAGGTGGAAAGTGTGGAGGGTGTTACGCAGGCTAACGTCAACCTGGTGTTCGAGCCGGCGTGGGACCAGAGTATGATGTCTGAGGAGGCTCGCGTGGAGTTGGGATTATGAAAAGTGTCTATTTTCTGAGCGACGCGCACCTGGGGTCGTTGGCGGTTCCTCACCAGCGGACACAGGAGCGAAGGCTGGTACGCTTTCTGGACTCCATTAAGGACAAGGCGGCGGCGATATATCTGCTGGGCGATATGTTCGACTTCTGGTACGAATACCGTTACGTGGTGCCTAAGGGATATACGCGTTTTTTAGGCAAGCTTTCGGAGCTGACGGACCGGGGTGTGGAAGTGCACTACTTCACGGGAAACCACGACATTTGGGCGTACAGTTATCTGGCTGAGGAGTGCGGCGTGACACTGCACAAACAGCCGGAGACGACGGAGATATATGGTCATGAGTTCTTTCTTGCCCACGGCGACGGCATGGGTGACCCCAATGCCTCGTTCAAGGTCATCAGGGCAGTGTTTCATAACAAAATGTGTCAGTGGCTCTTCTCTGCGCTGCATCCCAGGTGGGGTGTCAGCTTTGGCTTGTTGTGGGCCCGCAGCAGTTACCTGAAGCACAAGGCAAAGGGCGAACCGGTATATATGGGCGACGACAAGGAACATCTGGTGCTCTATGCCAAACAGTATTTGGAGGAACATCCGAACATTGAGTACTTCATGTTTGGCCATCGGCATATAGAGTTGGACCTGAAGTTGGCGCGCCATACACGGCTGATGATACTGGGCGACTGGATCAACCAGTTCACGTATGCCGTGTACGACGGCGAACACATGTTCATGGAGGAATACGTGGAAGGAGAGAGCCAGCCTTGACGAATTAAGAAGACTTTAATACCCATTAGGGGAGGGATGCTATGCGTTGTAGTCCTTCGATAAGAAGGGCGCGCGGACAGGCTAAATTAATACGCAGGTATCCCTCTCCGCTTTTTTTACCATACATAGTACCTGGGTTGAGCCATACGTGGGCTTCACGTAGCAGACGTTGACAGTAGTCATCGACAGAATTGGTGCATGCAGTGACGTCAACCCAGGCGAGGTAAGTGCCTTCAAGAGGGGTGACGCGCCACTGAGGCAAGTGCTGTGTGACAAAGTGGCATAGCGCCGTGTAGTTGTCATACAGATACTGGTTGAGCGCGTCGAGCCATGCCTCGCTATGGTTGTAAGCAGCCTGGAGAGCAACGGGTCCGAAAGGATTGACATCGCACACCTCGTTGATATTGATGGCACGGTCGATACGGCGACGGGTAGCGGCGTCAGTACAGATGATGTTAGCTATCTGCAATCCGGCAATGTTGAATGCTTTGGAGGGCGAGTTGAGCACGACGGCCTCGGGCGTGACGGTGCCCATAGGTACGAAGGCATGGCCGGGCATGACGAGCTCGCAGTGTATTTCGTCGGAGATGATGCGCACGTTATGATGGCGGCAGATGTCAGCCATGCGTTTCAACTCTTCACGCGTCCAGACTCGTCCCGTGGGGTTGTGGGGGTTGCAAAGCAGGAAGACGGTGCACTTGTCGTCGGCACAGCGAGCCTCGAAGTCGTTCCAGTCTACCTCGAAGCGTTTGTCGCTGTCACATAGCAGCACGCTCTCTGACACCTCGCAGCCGGTGTTGCGGATGGAGGAGAAGAAGCAGTTGTAGTCGGGCGAGAGTATGACGACGCGTTCGCCTGGCATGGTGAGAGCCTTGAGTGTCGCACTGATAGCGGGCACGACACCGGTGGTGTAGAGTATCCAGCTGGGGTCAATGGTCCACCTGTGGCGGCGTTGGAACCAAGAGATGATGCTCTGATAGTAGTCGTCAGTGACGTAGGTATAGCCGAAGACGGGGTGGCTGGCACGCTGCCGAATGGCCTCCTGGATGGGTGGTGCCACGGCAAAGTCCATATCGGCGACCCAGAGTGGAATGACGTCGGGGTCGGTACTCTCGTCCCATTTCACGCAGCCCGTTCCGCGGCGTGCTGTCAGCTCGTCAAAGTTGTATTCCATAGAACTCGCTTTTTATTTTTTACCTCTTGTCTCGATGACGCAGTCATTGGGCTGGCGTACGTTCTCGTCGATGGTGACAGAGCCTATAGAGTCGGCGACGATGTGTCCGGAGGTGGGGTTTTTGATGTTCTCCACGTGACCCCGGATGTCGGCCTCGACAGTAGAGTATTCGAACAGACGGTCGCACATGCGGTCGATGGTGCAGTTCTCTAATACCAAGCCGCTGGCGTAGCACAGCAGCTGTTCGCCGGCCAGGTGACAGTTAACCAGACGTACGTTCTTTGAGTGCCAGGCCAGGTATTCACCGTCCAGATTGGAGTCGTAGATGGTGACGTTTTCACACTCCCAAAAGGAGTCCTTGGTAAGTATCTTGGCATTGTGTATCTCGACATTCTGACAGTACTGGAAGACGTACTTTGAGTCGCTCTCCAGACCGTCGACGTAGATGTTTTTAGAGAACATGAAGGGATAGGTGCCGCCGTGCAGCTTGACGTTTCTGAGCTTCAGACCGTCGACGCGCCAGAACGTCTCGTCGGCATCGCATATCTGTACGTCCTCCAGCTCCACATTCTTCATCTCACGGAAAAACTTGGGCGCATCGATGCGGCAGCGTCGCATGACAAGGTCGTTGGTGTACCAGATGGCCGAACGCGAGTCGAGGGCAAAGTAGCAGTCCTCGATGAGTGCCCCATCCACATGCCACCATGGGTACTTGCCGTAGAAACGACAGTTAGAGGCTTCGACTCGCTGGCATTGCTTGATGCCCGATTCGCCGTCAGTAATGGTGATATTCTCAAGTCTGGTGTCGTGGATGGTAAACAACGGACGCTCGCCGCCGAATTCCTGGCTTTTTATCAGTTCCATATGTTAATAATTCATTAGGGGTTGCAAAGTTACGAAAAAGTTTAGAGTTTAGAGTTTAGAGTTTGGAGAAATTTAGTAACTTTGCAGCCAAATAACAGTTTTTAAGTAATGAAGAAACTATATATAGAGACTTACGGCTGCCAGATGAACGTGGCCGACTCTGAGGTCGTGGCCAGTGTGATGCAGATGGCGGGGTACGAGTCTACGGCCTCGCTTGACGACGCCGACGCCGTGTTCCTGAACACCTGTTCGGTGCGTGACAATGCCGAGCAGAAGATACTGCACCGTCTGGACGCCCTCGATGCAATCAAGCGTAAGCGCCCGCTGATTATCGGTGTGTTGGGGTGTATGGCGGAGCGTGTAAAGGAGGAACTGCTGGAGAAGCATCATGCCGACCTGGTGGCAGGTCCTGACGCTTATCTGTCGCTGCCCGACCTGGTGGCGCAGGCCGAGACGGGGCATAAGGCCATCAACATCGAGCTGTCGACAACAGAGACCTACCGCGATGTGGTGCCACAGCGCCTGCATGGCGCCAGGATAGGAGGTTATGTTAGTATTATGCGTGGTTGCAACAACTTCTGTCACTACTGCATTGTTCCTTACACCCGCGGTCGTGAGCGCAGCAGGGATGTGGAGAGCATCCTCCGTGAGGTGCGCGATTTGCGTGACCGCGGTTTCAAGGAGGTAACACTGCTTGGGCAGAATGTGAATAGCTATATAGCTCCCTCCCCCTCGGGGACGGCAGGAGGGACTTTCCCTGAGCTGTTGCGTGCGGTGGCTCTTGAGGCCCCTGGGATGCGCATACGCTTCACGACATCACACCCCAAGGACATGAGCGACGAGACCCTGAGGGTCATTGCCGAGATGCCCAATGTCTGCAAACACATCCACCTGCCAGTACAAAGTGGCAGTGACCGCATACTGAAGCTGATGAACCGTAAGTACACTCGTGCCTGGTATATGGACCGCGTGGAGGCCATCCGTCGCATCATTCCCGACTGCGGTCTGTCCACCGACATCTTTGTGGGCTATCATTCAGAGACAGAAGAGGACCACCAACAGTCATTATCGCTGATGCGTGAGGTGCAGTACGATTCAGCTTTCATGTTCAAATACTCTGAGCGCCCTGGAACGTACGCCTCGAAACACCTGCCCGACGACGTTCCTGAGAAAGAAAAGATACGCCGTCTGAACGAGCTCATCCAGTTACAGACAGACATCTCTGCCCAGCAGAACAAGAAGGACGAGGGGCGCGAGTTCGACGTGCTGCTGGAGGGCTTTGCCAAGCGTAGCCGCGAGCAGCTGATGGGACGTACGGAACAGAACAAGGCCGTGGTTATTGCCAAGGGCAACCACCACATCGGCCAGACCGTCCGTGTAAAGATTACCGGTTCAACCAGTGCCACCTTATTAGGAGAGACGATATGAAAGACTTTATGCAAGTACTGAGGCGCTTCGTCATGCCTTACAAGAAGTATGTGGCGCTGTCTATCGTCTTTAACGTACTGTCGGCACTGCTCAACATCTTCTCCTTTGCTGCACTCATTCCCATCCTGCAAATTCTGTTCAAGACGGGCGACCAGGTAGTGGCAACCCATCTGATGAGCTGGGATGACGGAAGCCTGAAGGACGTGGCGGTCAACAACGTTTACTACTACATCAACCATTTTATTGATGACATGGGCAGCACCACAACGCTGCTCTTCATAGGTATCTTCCTCATTGTGACCACCTTGCTCAAGACTATTGCCTATTTCCTGTCGTCGGCCAGCGTGGTACCCATCCGTACCGGAGTGGTGCGTGACATGCGCAACCAACTTTACGAAAAGATAGTGCGCCTGCCATTAGGCTTCTTCACCGAAGAGCGCAAGGGCGACATCATAGCCCGTATGACGGGTGACGTACAGGAGGTAGAGACCAGCATCATGTCCAGTCTGGACCTAATGTTCAAGAACCCCATTCTTATTATCTCCTACTTTACCACGCTCATCATCATCTCGTGGCAGCTGACACTTTTCTCAGTGGTGATCATCCCTCTGATAGGCTGGTTTATGGGGTGGATAGGACGTAAGCTGAAAGCTCAGAGCATCAAGGCCCAGGCGCTGTGGAGCGACACCATGAGCGTGGTCGAAGAAACACTGGGGGGCCTCCGCATTATTAAGGCCTTCTGTGCCGAGGACAAGATGCGCCAGAAGTTCAACAACATCAATTCTACCTATCGTAACGATGTCATGTGGGTAAACATACGTCAGAATCTGGGACACCCCCTGTCTGAGTTTCTGGGTACGT
>Ga0247608_10000902_pt1 | contig 44207 bp, 41 predicted proteins | sample 176DNAGHGlowgp2_FD_193490 | JGI IMG/M metagenome (GOLD analysis project Ga0247608, IMG submission 193490) | Sheep rumen microbial communities from Palmerston North, Manawatu-Wanganui, New Zealand - 1766 DNA GHGlow gp2 | ecosystem: Host-associated > Mammals > Digestive system > Stomach > Rumen ...
CATGCGTAGATGTTGAAAACCTTTCCTTCGGGTTCATCGGCGAAAGCGGCGGTGCCGCAGAGCGCGAACACCATGACCAGAACCAGAAGCATTGCGATGGTCTTTTTCATGATCTTTTCCTCCTGATGAATATTGTGATTTATTATTTGCGGGTTTTTCCCGCTGATCACCTTGTCTGAAGCTCTCCCACCGTGCCGCCCTCCTGCAGGGAGCCGGTCACAAACTCGCGGTCAAGTATCGCGGTGCGAGGATGCTCGATCTGCTCGATGAGCCTGTTGGCGGCGATGGTGCCGAGCTTTTCGGTATCCTGCCGCCAGGTAGTGAGTACCGGGCTCACGATGCGCGAGAGGGGGATGCCGTCATACCCGACGGCGGAGATGTCTTTCGGGACCTCAAGTCCCGCCTCGCGGATGGCGTTCATGCCGCCGATCCAGGAATAGTCGTCCGGGAAAAAGATGCAGGTGGGTCTCACGGGCAGACTCAGAAGCTCTTTTGTGATCCGGCAGCAGCCCGCCGGGTCGTGGAATACGCCCTCGCGTATCCACGCTTCCGGGATCTCGATCCCCAGTTCCTCACAGGCCCGGTGAAAGCCGGTCAGGCGATTCTGCGTGACGCTGGTTTTTTCGCCGTGGATGACGGCGATTTTGCGGTGCCCCTTTGAGGCCACATAGCGCACCAGCTCTTCCATGCCCTGCATATTGTCGGACATGACCGAAATGCGGTTGTTGAAGATGTGGTCGATGGTCACCACCGGCAGATCCGACTGCACAAGCTCCGTCACCATGGGGTCTGTAAAGTCCGCCGAGGCGATCACCACCCCATCCACCCCGCGATAGCGGCAGTGCTGGAGGTAGCTAGTCTGGCGGCTGCCGACATTGTGATTAATAAAGGTGATGTCGTAGCCGTGCTTTTCCGCCTCGCGGCGGATGCCGTCGAGCACCGTGGAAAAGAATTCGTGCGCAAGGCCGCCGTGCATGGGGTCGACGAACAGCACGCCGATGTTGTAGCTGCGGTTGGTCTTGAGCGCCCGGGCGGCGGAGTTCGCCATGTAGCCCATCTCGTCCGCCAGACGGAGAATGCGCTCGCGGGTCTCCTCGCCGATATCCGGCTGGCCGTTGAGTGCTTTGCTGACCGTGGCCGTCGAGACACCGCAGCGCTTTGCGATGTCCTTCATGGAAACCACGGGAATCAGCTCCTTTACTTAATCGTTTTCGTGACTTTAATGTACCCTATTTCCTCAAAAATTGCAAGCACTTTCTAGTAAAAAATCCGGCTTTTTAAAATTCTTGTCGTTATTGTACAATTTTGACTTTACGTTTTTGTGCAATACCACGGAGTCGCAGTCCGAGCTGAACTATCCGCCAATAACCGGCCAGGGGATTTAGCACATTTCGCACAAAATAATGGATATTTGCAAAAAAGTTCTTGCTTTTTTTGCCAAGATGCGGTACTCTCTATTCATAACTTAAACGTTTACGCGGAGGCAAGGCTTATGAAGTACGGATACTTTGACGACACACGGCGCGAATACGTGATCACCACGCCGAGAACGCCGCTTCCCTGGATCAACTACCTCGGGAGCGAGGATTTCTTTACTCTGCTTTCAAATACTGCGGGCGGCTACAGCTTCTTCCGCGACGCGCGGCTACGGCGTCTGACACGCTATCGCTACAACAATGCCCCGCTGGACCAGGAGGGCTTCCATATTTATATAAAAGACGGAGAGTCCGTCTGGAACCCCGGCTGGCAGCCTGTACAGACGGAGCTGGACGCCTACGAGTGCCGCCACGGTATGGGTTATACCACGATTGAGGGTGCGAAAAACGACATTTCCGTCCGGCAGGAACTGCTGGTCCCGGTCGGGGAGACCTGCCTGCTCGTGCGCGTGACGGTGAAAAACGAGGGCAAGATCGCAAAGAGCCTTCGCCTGTTCCCGTTTGTGGAGTTCTGCCTCTGGGACGCCATGGACGACGCCTCCAACTTTCAGCGCAATTACTCCACCGGCGAGGTGGAGGTGGTGGGCTCCGCCATTTACCACAAGACCGAGTACCGCGAGCGCCGCGAACACTATGCCGTGTTCTGGGCAAATCGCGCGCCCGACGGCTTTGACACGCAGCGGGAATCCTTCCTCGGCCTCTACGGCAGCCCCGCAAAGCCCGAAGCGGTGTTTGGTGCCGGCTGTACCGGCAGCGTCGCCCACGGCTGGCAGCCCGTTGCGGCGCAGCAATTCAACCTTGACCTCGCACCCGGCGAGAGCGAGAGCATGATCTTCGGTCTCGGCTACATTGAGAATCCGCAGGAAGAAAAGTGGGCTGCACCCGGCGTCATCAACAAAACGCGCGCCGAGGCCATGATGGCCCGCTTTGCCGATGAGTGCGCCTTTGACGAGGCCATGGGCACCCTGCGTGCCCACTGGGACAGGCTTCTCAACAAGTATCAGGTCAGTACCGGCGACGCAAGGCTCGACCGCATGGTAAATATCTGGAACCAGTACCAGTGCATGGTCACCTTCAACATGAGCCGTTCGGCCAGCTACTATGAAAGCGGCATGGGCCGCGGGATGGGTTTTCGCGATTCCTGCCAGGATCTGCTGGGCTTTGTGCACATGATCCCCGAGCGCGCCCGCGAGCGCATCCTCGACATCGCCGCCACTCAGTTTCCGGACGGCAGCGCCTACCATCAGTACCAGCCCCTGACCAAAAAGGGCAATTTGGATGTGGGCAGCGGCTTCAACGACGATCCCCTGTGGCTCATCGCGGGCACGGACGCTTACCTGCGCGAGACCGGTGATTTTGGCATTCTCGACGAGCAGGTGGACTTCGACAACGATCCCGCTCTGGCCCAGCCTTTGCTGGAACACCTGCGCCGCAGCTTCAACTACACGCGCACACACCTCGGCCCCCACGGCCTGCCCCTCATCGGCCGCGCCGACTGGAACGACTGCCTCAACCTCAACTGCTTTTCAGAGCATCCGGGCGAGAGCTTCCAGATCACCGGACCGAGCGAGGGGCCGGTCGCCGAGAGCGTGTTCATCGGCGGCATGTTCGTCAAGTACGGCCGTGCCTGGGCGGAGATCTGCCGCCATGTGGGCTTGGACACTGAGGCCGAAGAAGCCCTGAAGGCTGTCGCCCAGGTCGAGGCTGCAGTGCTGGATGCCGGCTGGGACGGTGAATGGTTCCGTCGTGCCTATGACGCCTACGGCCATGTGGTCGGCGGCAAAGAGTGCGAAGAGGGCCAGATCTTCATCGAGCCCCAGGGCATGTGCGTCATGGCCGGCATCGGCAGGGAGAGCGGCGAAGCGGCAAAGGCCCTCAAGAGTGTGGAAGAGCGGCTTGATACCAAGTACGGTATCGTGCTTCTCAATCCCGCCTACACCCGCTATCATCTGGAGCTCGGCGAGATTTCCAGCTATCCCCCGGGATACAAGGAGAACGCCGGTATCTTCTGCCACAACAATCCCTGGATCGTCTGCGCCGAGACTGAGCTCGGCCACGGTGACCGGGCCTTCCAGGTCTACCGCCGTACCGCCCCCGCTTTCATCGAGGACATCAGTGACATCCACCGCACCGAGCCCTACGTCTACAGCCAGATGATCGCAGGCAAGGACGCTCCCAGCTTCGGCGAGGCGAAAAACTCCTGGCTCACCGGCACAGCCGCCTGGACCTTCCTGTCGATTTCCCAGGCGATTCTGGGTGTGAAGCCCACGCTCGACGGGCTGGAGATCGACCCCTGTGTCCCCTCCGGCTGCAAGGGCTTCACGGTCACACGCTTTTACCGCGGCGCGGAATATGAGATCCATGTGGAAAACCCGGACGGCGCGCAGTACGGTGTGAAATCCATGACCATTGACGGGAAGGCCGCCGACGGAAAGCTCATCCCCGTTCAGCCCGCAGGCAGCCGCGTCAGAGTCGATGTAGTGCTGGGATAAGCGAGATAAAACATAAGAAGATCCGCCGCGTCTGCGGCGGATCTTCTTATGTTTTGACTCAAAATATTACTTGCACCAGAACCATGTAGATCGCCGTGCCGCCGAGGATACTGATGAGGGAATTTCGCTTCCAGGCGTGCAGCACGATCACGCAGGCTGCCGCGATCAGCTCCGGCAGGCCGTGGGGTGCGGCGGCAAAGTTCACATCCTTGAAGCAGTAGATGACCAGCATGCCGATGAGCGCCGGGGGCAGCACCTTGCCCAGATAGGCAATATAGGGCGGCGTAGATTTGCGGAAGACCAGAAACGGCAGGAAGCGCAGAAGCGCCGTGCCGATGGCCATGACCAGGATCAATTGGACTTCTTTCATTCCCGCGTCTCCTCTCTCGAGCGCAGAAGCGTCAGGACAAGGGTGATGAGCAGCAGGGCCGGGATCAGGAAATTATCCGGGCCGAAAATGAGCAGGCACAGCAGGGTACCGAAAAAGCCGGTCAGTGCCGGGACATGGTCGTGCATGGTGATCCACTGCTCAGTGAGGGAAGCCACAAACAGCGCCGTCATGGAAAACTCCAGGCCCTTGGTGGAAAAGGGCAGCACCTCGCCGAGAAGATTGCCTGTCACGCAGCCGATGATCCAGTAGCTCTGGTTGAACATTGTGACAAGGAAGCGGTAGCGGTGGGCGTCCTCGGTGGCAACGGGAAGATTGTCATCGCTCAAAAGCGAATAGGTCTCGTCCGTCAGGCCGAAGATCATATAGGGCTTATACTTGCCCGCGCCCTTATAGCGTTCGATCATCGAGATACTGTAAAAGAGGTGCCGCGCCTGCACTGTCAGGGTGGTCAGCGCCGCGGTGAGGATCGACGCTCCGGTGGCGAGCAGGCTCACGCCCACGTACTGCATGGTGCCTGCATAGATGATGACTGCCATGAACAGGGCCCAGCCCACGCCGTAGCCCGCGTCGTGCAGCAGCAGGCCAAAGCCCATGCCGAGCACGATATAGCCCGCCATCACAGGGATGGAGGTAGTGAATGCCTGTTTGGTGACTTGCTTTTCCATTGCTGTGCGGTGTCTCCTTTCGGCGCAAAGGCCGGTCTCTGTGTTTACTCGTGCAGTTCCAGCGGCAGGCCGTCCGGATCGTGGAAGAAGGTCATTTTCTTTCCCGTGAAGGTGTCGACGCGGATAGGCTCGCAAGGAATGCCGAGAGCTTCCAGTTCCGCGACGGTCTGCTCGATATCGTTTACGTGAAAGGCCAGGTGCCTAAGCCCGCAGGCCTCGGGATAGGAAGGCCGCTTCGGCGGGTTCTGGGGCGCGAAGATCTCAAGCTCTGTGTTTTCGTTTATTCTGAGGTCGAGCTTCCAGTCCTTTTTCTCCGGGCGGAAGTTCTCCCGCACGACCGCAAAGCCCAGTTTATCTACATAAAAATCGCGGGCCGCCTCATAGTTTGATACGATGATCGCGATATGATGAATGGCGTTGAGATTCATGGGTGATCTCCTTTCAAATCTCAGGGGCGAATCAGTTTCACCACTGTCTCCACATGCTCGGTAAACGGAAACATGTCCACCGGCTGGATCTTCTGCACTTTATACCCGCCCGCGGTGAGCACCGCAAGATCGCGGGCCAGGGTCTCCGGGTCACAGGAGACATAGACCACACGGGAGGGCGCGGTTTTGATCAGCGCGTTTAAGAAATCCTCGCTGCTGCCCGTGCGGGGCGGGTCCATGAAGACCACATCGGGCTTGACTCCCTCACGTGCCATTCCCTGCATGTACTCCCCCGCGTCTCCAGCCGTGAACCAGCAGTTTTTAAGCCCGTTGAGCTTTGCGTTGGCAATGGCATCCTTCACCGCGTCGCGGTTCAGTTCCACGCCGATCACCTGTTTTGCCCTGCCGCTTGCGGTGATGCCGATGGTGCCGATGCCGCAGTAGGCGTCCAGCACCGTTTCGGTGCCTGTGAGAGCAGCAAACTCCACCGCCTTGCCGTACAGAACCTCTGTCTGCACGGGGTTGACCTGATAGAAAGAGCTGGGCGAGATGCGAAAACGGTGCCCGCAGAGCACATCCTCGATCACGCCGGGGCCGTAGAGCACCTTTTCCCGCTCCCCCAGGACGACGGGGCCAAAGCGGTCGTTGATGTTGAGGACGATGGTGGTGATCTGCGGGTGCAGCTCAAGTAGTTTTTTTACAAAGGGCTTCTGGGTTGGGAAGATGGGCGAGGCCGCGACCAGCACGACCATGACCTCCCCGCTCTGAAAGCCGCGCCGCACCAGCGCGTGGCGCAGAAAGCCGCGGCCGCTGCGCTCGTCGAAGACCAGGATCTTGAAATCGCGCAGCATGTTCCGGATGTCTACGATGATGCTGTCGGCGATGGCATCCTCGATGAGGCAGTCGTCCACCGACACAACGCGATGACTGCCCGGCTGGTAGATACCGGAAATGATGCGCTTTTTCTGATCCAGGGCGAAGGCAGCGCAGACCTTATTGCGGTAATGGGTGGGATCAACCATGCCGATGATGGGCTCCACATGCCCGAACTTGCCCAGCAGGGCAATCTCGCGCCCCTGCTTGCGCCGCAGCTGCTCGGCGTAGGGGAGATGCTGAAGCTGGCAGCCGCCGCACTTTTTATGCAGCGGGCAGAGGGGCGTGTAGCTTTGTTCCATGGCTGTTTCTCCGTCAAAATCAAAGTTTCGTGGTTGAATATTTTATCATACTTTTTCGTGATTGCAATATAAATTGATGTGCGCTTGCATCTTGGATTCGTTTTTGCTACAATATTCTTTACGATAATTCAGGTTTCTCATTTCCCCGGAGGCGCTTATGATCCGCAAATTGTTCAAACAGATGATGGTGACGCAGATCGTCTCCTCCATGACAGTGACGCTGTGCATGCTCATCGACAGCATCATGATCGGCCAGTTTTTAGGTACCGAAGCCATGGCCGCCTACGGCTTTACCCAGCCGGTGCTGCTGGCCTTCGCTGCGCCCGGCGCGATGATCTCGGCAGGCGTGCAGGTGGTGTGCGGCAAGACCATGGGCAGCGGTGACAATGACGGCACCGACGCATGCTTTACCGTGTCGGCAGCTCTGACAGCAGTCATCGCGGCGCTGGGCCTTGCGGTGGTGCTGTGCTTTGCGGGCCCTATCTCCACTCTGCTGGGTGCGGGCGAGCCGGGGCTTCACAATCCGGTCTTCAAACTCACAAAAGACTATCTCATCGGCTTTATGCTGGGCGTGCCCGCGTTTCTGGCCGCGCAGATCATGGTGCCCTACATGCAGATGTCCGGCAGCCGCAAGCGGCTGGTTGCAGCGGTTCTGCTCATGACGGTGAGCGATGTGACCTTCGATTTTCTGAACGTACTGGTCTTCCGCGGCGGCACCTTCGGCATGGGCCTGGCCTCAAGCCTGAGCTACTATGTGGCGGTGCTGGTAGGCATCGGATACTTTTTCAAAAAAGACTGTCTGTTCCATATCCGCCGCGACGGTCTCAGGCGCGACGTACTGCGCGGCATCCTGGCCGAGGGTGTCCCGACAGTCATCAACCAGCTTTCCCTGGTGCTGCTGGTCTTTCTCTTCAACCGCATCCTCCGCGCTGTCGGCAGCACCATGGCGGTAGCGGCCTACTCAGCGGTGTCTACGGTCAGCAATCTCTGCTACGCCTTTTCCTCCGGCATCGCCTCCGTTGCGCTGATGCTGGCCGCCATGTTCTCAACCGACGAGGACCGCTCCTCCCTGTATGCGCTGGTGAAGACCATGTGCCGTTACGCGGTGACGGTACTTGCTGCGGTGACTGTCCTCGTGCTGCTCACGGCAACGCCGCTTGTAAGCATGTTCCTTGACGGTGACCCGGCGGCTCTGCGTCTTGCCTCCCGGGGGCTGCGTCTCTTCTCCCTGTGCCTGATCCCCTGTGCGCTCAACACCGGCTTTAAGTTTTACTACCAGGGCATCGGGCGCGTCAGGCTGATGGAGATTATCTCCGTACTGCAGAACTTCGTCTTTCCGGCTCTGGCCGCGTCACTTCTGACTCCCGTGATCGGCACAAACGGCGTATGGCTCGCCTTTCTGTGCGGTGAGAGCACGGCGCTTGCGTTCATCTGCCTGCACGTCTGGCATATCAATCAGCGCGTGCGCCTGAGCGCCGAGGACTTTGCCCTGCTCTCCCCCGCCTTCGGCGCGGCGCCGGGCGAGTGCTTTGAGCGCGCAGTGCACTCGCTTCAGGATGCGACTGCCGTCTCCGAGGGTGCAGCGGCCTTCTGCCGCAGCCATGGCCAGCCGGATCGTATGAGCTTTCTGGTTGGACTGTGCATTGAAGAAATCTGCTGCAATATCGTGCGTTACGGCTTCCAGGACAGGAAACGGCACAGCGTCGATGTGCGCCTGGTGTTCCGGGGCGAGTCGGGCCTGATCCGCATCCGCGACAACTGCGCCCAGTTCAACCCCGTCCACTATATTGAGCTGCACCGGCATGACGATCCCACCGCCCACCTGGGGATCCGGCTCGTGATGGCCGAGGCGAAAAGCGCCTCCTACCTCAATTCCTATGGGCTCAACAACCTGACGCTGCAATTGTGAAAAAACCGCGCTGCTCCGGGAGATCCGGGCAGCGCGGTTTTTTGATACCCATATTTCACCGGCCGAAAAGCAGCATGCAGATGCCCATCAGAATCGGTTGGTGGAGCATGTAGACCCAAATTGTTTTCCTGCCCACTGCGGGCAGAATCGGGATCTTTACGCGTGCCAAACGCTGTAAGTGCTCATTCTGTTCAACGAGCCTGCCCAGGAACCAGCCGCACAGAAACAGCAGATACCAGGGCAGCACGGGAAAATAGTCGCCGGAGCGAAAGGCCGGGTCTGGAAAGCCCAGCGGGGCGAGGATACGGAAGCGGTACAATCCCGCGGGCAAACGGTACAGAATCGGCCCCAGACCGACATACCCGATGTTCACACGCTTCAAAAGCAGGAACAGTATAAAGCACACCGCAAGCCCCCCAGCGGGCGGAAGCTTTTGAAGCCCCTTTTCCAGCGGGATCGTCAGCAGTACGGCACAGCCCATGAAATTCAGGATGCCGAACCAGATCGCCTCCTCCGGCATAACAAGGACTGTTGCCAGCGTGATGACCAGGCCGCAGGCGTTGAGGAAGAGTCCCCGGCGCAGATTGTGCCGTCTGCCCCAGTGGAAGGACAGCCCCGCTATCAGGATAAACGACCAGCAGATATACTGCTGCCAGACATGTGCCCACGTGCGCAGATAAAACGCCGGGTCCCGCCCGTAGACCACATTCACATCAAACAGAAAATGATAGGCCAGCATGTTCACGAGCGCGAGGCCGCGCAGCGCGTCGATGAGATGATAGCGCCGGTCTTCTGTCATGCACACACCTTCCTAAAATTCAATCACCTGCGGCTTCACATCCGCGTCGTGGCTGCACAGGATCTGCACGCAGCCGGGCTCTTTTTCCATCTCGGCAAGCCACCGCAGGCTTTTGATCTGCTGCCGCCGGTCAAAGCCGTAACCGGGGGTGATGTCCTCCCGCCAGTTTCGAGGGGAAAAGGCTGCGTCGGCGGCGAGGATCACAAAGCGCCCACCGTTTCGTACAAGGACGGCCGCCTGCCCGTCCGTGTGTCCGGGTACGTTGACGAGCTGCAGGCTCTCATCGCCGAACACGTCGATGGCCCAGCGGTTCGGGCCGAGGGGTGAGCCACGGTAAAACTCCCGCGTGATGTTCTCTCCCATCCAGAGCTTCCAGGGCTGGCGCATTTTGTACACCGTGCGGCACGACCAGAAATACTCATCCTCCGGCAGAAGGATCTTCCTTGCCCCGCGCAGGCTTTTCAGCCCCATCACATGGTCCGCGTCCAGGTGGGTCAGCACGATCATGCTGAGGTCTTCGGGCCGTATGCCCATGGCCTTGAGCTGTTCCGCCGCCGTCATGCCCGCCGGGACATATGGATGGTAAAACGCAGCAAGCTGCGGCGGAAGATGCGCGGCGGCCGCCTTTGCATCGTACGCCCCCGCGGGGCTTACTTCCCGGCTCAATCCGGTATCCACCAGCACAACGCCGTGCGGATGCTCGATCAGGTAGCAGCTTACCGGCAGGGTCAGGCGCCGGCTGTCAGGGGTCAGGAGCTGCCGGGCCGTGTTTTTGAGATTGACGCGATTGCCGAAGGCCGCCGACTCGTCGAGCCGTATGTAGCCGCAATGGAGCACATGAAGCTTCATGATCCGTCCCCTTCCCTTTTTCTTCAATTTACCATTCAGGGGTCACAAAGTCAATTGTATACACCTCTGCATAGAATAATATGAAAACAAGGTGACAAGAAGCTTAAAACCTGCTATAATATTTCCGCTTTTGCTGAAACCTGTATGTGAGGTAACCGGAATATGATTTACAACAACATCCTCGAGGCCATGGGGCATACCCCGATGGTTCGTCTCCATAGACTGCCCGCTCCCGACAGCGCCGAAATTCTGGTGAAGGTGGAGGCCCTGAACGTGGGCGGCTCCATCAAAAGCCGCACGGCGCTCAACATGATCGAGGAGGCCGAGAAGGCAGGGCTTCTGAGCCCGGACTCCGTGATCGTGGAGCCCACCAGCGGCAACCAGGGCATCGGCCTTGCATTGGTCGGCGCCATCAAGGGCTATAAGACAGTCATCGTCATGCCCGACTCGGTCAGTCTTGAGCGGCGCAAACTCGTGCATCACTACGGGGCGGAAGTGCGACTTGTGCATGACGACGGCGACATCGGCAAGTGCATCGAGGAATGCCTGCAGACCGCCCTGCGCATGCGTGAGGCTGACCCCAAGGTCTTCATCCCCCAGCAGTTTTCCAACCCCGACAACAAATATGCGCACATCCGCTACACCGCCCAGGAGATCCTGGAGCAGGTCGGCGGCCCGATCCATGGCTTTTGCAGCGGCATCGGCACCGGCGGTACCATCTCCGGCATCGGCGAGGTGCTGAAGGAGCAAAACCCCGACATGGAGATCTGGGCCGTGGAGCCGGAGAACGCCGCCATCCTCGCGGGCGGCTCCATCGGGACCCATATCCAGATGGGCATCGGCGACGGCATCATCCCGGAGATCCTGAATCAGGAGATCTACAGCGATATCTGTGTCATCACCGATGAGGAGGCGCTGGAAACCGCAAAGCGTCTGGCAAAGGAAGAGGGCCTGATGGTCGGCATCTCCAGCGGCACAAATGTTGCGGCGGCATTGAAGCTTGCAAAGAAGCTCGGTAAAGGCAAAACGGTGGTTACCGTCCTGCCCGACACGGCAGAGCGCTACTTCTCCACCCCGCTTTTCGAAGGCGAATGAATTTCGATCACCCAAAAACACCTCCCGGTTGAAACGGCCGGGAGGTGTCTGTTATTCATCTCGGTTTTCCACGGCGTTGCGCAGGACGTTTTGCACGTCTTCGTAACCGGTGATGAGGAAGAGCTGCCATTGCTCGTCGGCAAAGCAGAGCGTGAGCACCGGGGGTGCTTGCTGCAGGCGAAAGCTTTTCAGTTCCGAAAGCGGCTTCGTAAGGGTCTGATACGGCTTGTTTCCCATTTGCAGCAGCGTGATGCGGTCACGGAAGATGTAAAGGCGCGCGCCCTTCGGATTCTGCCCGGCGCGGTTTACCGCATCACATGAGAAGAGCGCGGGCTCGGGAAAGGCAGCCTCTACTTTTTGGTAGCGTTTTTCCTCAAAATGCAGCATGACCTGGAACACCGCATGCAGGATGATCGCGCAGCCGATGCCCGCGGGGATGGCCATCCACGCATCCTCGGGATAGAGAAAGCGCAGCACCACCCAGCAGACCAGGCCTCCAAACGTTCCGAAAAGCAGGCTGAATGTCTTGATACCGATCATTTTGCGATCCTGGCAAGGAGGACGGTTTCGTCCCCGCGGGCAACGCGGAGATCGGTGACGCCCTCGCCTTCTTTTTTGTAAAACTCCAGTTCCTCGCCCTCATAGCAGGGCGTGCGGAAGATGAGATCGATGCTGCGCGCCTGCATGGCCTCCAGCTCCTGTATGGAAAATGCACTGAACAGAGCGCGGGGGTAGGCAGCGTTGTTCATGTGGCCGCCGAGGTCGATATCGGTCGAGCGCACGGTGTAGGAGGAAAAGGGCTCCGCGCCGTCAAAGCGGGCGGGGATGCGGGCAAAGGGCTCAGACACGGAGGAGCCGCTCACGTAGTCCAGATCCGCAGGGAAGAGATCCGTGGCCGGGGCAATGGTGTTTGCTTCGGTGTTCATGACGGCCCACTCGGTCCTGCCGGCGATGAGAAGCTCATCGCCGCGGCGGATCTCATAGCTGCGGTTACAGCGTACCTGACCGGGCCTCTCCGGCCAGGTGATAAGTCTGACCTCCTCGCTCACGGCGGGGCGTTCATAGAAGATGATCTTGGTTTTCACCGTGACCCAGAAGCGGTTTTTTGCTTTCATGGCGGCAAGTCCGATGCCGAGGCGCTCTGCATGTTCGGTGGCAAGATCCATCAGTACCGCAAAGGCCCCGGCATAGCCGAGCTTTCCGCTGTAGTCACAGGCGCTGGGCGGAATGAGGATCTCCTGTTCAAATCTTGGCTGCATCGCATTTCTTCCTTTTTCGATTTATTCTTCGGGAATTTCCACGTTTGCGACGGAAGCAGACGCCAGCATGATGTTCCCGTTGTGCTGGAACATCACCGTCACGCTGCATGCGTCCTCCTCGGGGCCGAGGCGGAACTTCAGGGTGTTGAGCTCGGACAGCGGCGGCAGCAGATACGCGAAGGGATCGGCTGTACCGTCCTCGTCAAATTCCGCCGCGCGCAGAAGCACCAGGCAGTCGGCCCCCGCCGGGATCTGGCTGCCGCTGTTTACAAAGCTCACCACCGAGCTGTTGAGCATGCCCTCTGTGCGTGCGTCCCCGCAGGAAAGCGCCGTATCGCTGTCGTTTCGCACACGCAGCCATACGGACAGGCCGTCCGTGAGATCGAGCCCGAGAAGCTGAATTCGCAGCCCCCCGGCTGTCGCCTCGTCAAATTCACAGGGCTGCAGGGCTTCGATTTTATCGGCGGCACATACACCCTCCGCAGGGTGCGCGCCGTACACACGCCCGGGATCGGCCGCAGGGCCGACACTGAGGGTGAAGCCGTGGCCCAGATCCTTCGTCCCCGCAAGAGGCGTGTAGGCAAGGCCGGAGGCGTCAAAGACGAAGTCGGCCGCCGCGCTGCCGTTTGCCGGCGCTTTCAATGCATCGGTCGTGAGGCAGGGCAGGGACAGCGCGTCCGCGTTCGGGCTCACGCGCAGCGTGAGCGCCTCGCCGGTGAAGCTGCGCAGCGTCAGCGGCAGCACGGTGCGCGTTCCCTCCATACGCTCTACCCCTGCCAGGACCTCATACCCGCCGCAGCAGGCAAGGCTCACAAGTCCACTCTCCCGTGCGGGCAGAACCGGTGCGTCCGGGTCGATCTCAAAAATAGGCAGACACTCGTCATAGTTGAAATCCCGCAGGCCCACACGGGCGATATAGCTTTGGTCGTTCTCACTCTCCACGCCGTCGACTGTGATCGTGCCCTCTGTCAGGGTCAACGTCGCCCGGAAAGATGCCATGTTGACCGGCGGCTTCTCCGTGCCATCGGCATAGCCCGTGAGCGCGCAGCGGAGCGTGAAGCCGTGATCGGTCACGCCGGTGTCCGCCGGGAAGTCCAGGCGGAAAACAAGACGGGTGTGGGGCTGCGCCGTACATCCGGCAAAGACCGTCCCCTCCGCGCTGCCGGCAAGGTGCAGGGGAAAGTCGTTGTTGTTTTCAAGCAGGAACCAAGCTGTGGAGAAACGGCCGTCATAATCCGTGCCCAGCGCACGGATACGAGCCCCGAAGCGGGCAAAAAGCTCGTCCTCCGCGCTCTCCTGCCGTTCGGGCTTCGGGAGCGCCCCGGTGTGCAGGGTGAGCGGCTCGGCCGGGATCACCGCCCCGCCCGGCGCAGAGACGGACAGACGCAGGCGGATATAGTCGAGGTCGAAGCCGGACAGATCGAAAAACTTCAGCGCCGCGAGCGGAATGACCAGCATCGTCTCGCGACTCTCCCAGGCGTCAAGCGTCAGCGAGAGATTCACCGGCAGCTCACACGGGCCGATAATACAGCCCTCGGCATGCACCTCACGCGGCGAATCGTTCTTGTTTCCGGCGGAGAGGAAAAGGGTCAGCCGCGGCGCGCCGTCGGCCCCGGGGGTCATGCAGCAGCCCGTGACGGTGAGCATCACGTTGCCGCATTCGGTGCTTCGTCCGTCCGCCGCAGATGCCGTCACGGAGAGCGAAAGCAGCAGGGAGAGGATCAGCAAAAGAGCAAGGATTTTCTTCATGTTGACTCCTGTTTACGACGGGAACCGCAGCAAGGCCGCGGTTCCCGAAGTCATTTATTTCACACTGAACAGAATTTCGCCGTAGGAGGGGTAGGGCCAGTATTTCGCGCCGCAGCGCAGCTCCATGCTGTCCACCACATCGCGCAGGCTAAGCATGGCGGGGAAAACCCGGTCGCGGTAGTAGCGCGCGGCGGCATAGGTGTCATGCGGATTCTTGAGCCCGTCCATCGCGGCCTCCAGCGCGCGGCCGTGGATGGCGGCGGAGGACATGAGGGCACTGAGCTCCCCGGCGATCTTCGTCTCATAGTTGACATCCATCGAGGGCAACAACGCTTTTTTCTCGTTGGCGGCATGGGCCAGATCCCCGGTGCAGGCCGAGACCGCGGGCAGAATATCCTTCCACAGCATATCCAGCATGGTCAGCGCCTCGATGCGTATGACTTTGCAGTAAGCATCGAGCTTCATCTCACACCTTGCACGAAGCTCTGCCTCGGAGTAAATGCGGTGGCGCAGGAACAGCTCCACATTTTTCGCCGCCAGGTACTCGGGCGTGCAGTCGGGGGTGGAGGGGTAGTTGCAAAGTCCGCGGCGCTCCGCCTCCTTCGTCCACTCTTCTCCGTAGCCGTTGCCGTTGAAGATGATGCGGCGGTGTCTGCGGATGACCTCCTGGATAAGGTCGTGCAGCTCACTGTCGAAGTCTTCGGCCTGCTCGAGCCGGTCGGCATACTGGCGCAGAGACTCGGCCACGGCGGTATTGAGCACCACGTTCGGCCCGGAGATGGACTGGGACGCGCCCAGCATGCGGAACTCAAACTTGTTGCCCGTGAAGGCGAAGGGGGAGGTGCGGTTGCGGTCGGTGGTGTCCTTGGGAAACTTGGGCAGCACATGCACACCCACCTTGAAAAGTTCCTTCTCCCGTGCGCCGTAAGGGGCGCCCTTTTCGATGGCGTCGAGGATGGAACTGAGCTCATCGCCGAGGAAGATGGACACGATGGCCGGGGGTGCCTCGGCCGCGCCGAGACGGTGATCGTTGCCCGCGGAGGCCACGCAGATGCGCATGAGATCCTGATAATCGTCCACCGCCTGGATCACCGCGCACAGGAAGAGCAGGAACTGTGCGTTCTCCGCCGGGGTCTCGCCGGGCTCAAAGACGTTGACACCGGTGTTGGTGGTGATGGACCAGTTGTTGTGTTTGCCGGAGCCGTTGACGCCCGCAAAGGGCTTCTCGTGCAGCAGGCACACCATGTCGTACTTCTTGGCAATGCGCTGCATGAGCTCCATGGTGAGCTGATTATGGTCGGCGGCGATGTTGGTGGTGGTATAGATGGGGGCCAGCTCGTGCTGGGCGGGGGCAGCCTCGTTATGCTCGGTCTTCGCCATGACGCCGAGCTTCCACAGCTCCTCGTCCAGTTCTTTCATGAAGGCCTGCACGCGCGGCTTGATGGAGCCGAAGTAGTGATCGTCCAGCTCCTGGCCCTTGGGCGGGCGGGCACCGAAGAGGGTGCGGCCGGTGTAGATGAGATCTTTACGCCGCTCATAGACGGATTTGTCAATGAGGAAATACTCCTGTTCCGGACCGACGGTGGTCTTGACAGAAGTCACATCCTCGTTGCCGAAGAGTTTCAGAACGCGCAGGCCCTCGCGGCCGATGGCCTCCATGGATCTGAGAAGCGGCGTTTTTTTATCCAGCGCCTCGCCGCCGTAGGAGCAGAAGGCTGTCGGGATGCACAGCACGCCGTCCTTGATGAAGGCATAGGAAGTGGGATCCCAGGTTGTGTAGCCCCGGGCCTCAAAGGTGGCGCGCAGACCGCCGGAGGGGAAAGAGCTGGCGTCGGGCTCACCCTGAATGAGCTCCTTGCCGGAAAACTCCATGATGACCTTGCCGCCGTCCACAGGGGAGATGAAGCTGTCGTGCTTCTCGGCGGTGATGCCGGTCATAGGCTGGAACCAATGGGTATAGTGGGTCGCGCCCTTTTCGATGGCCCAATCCTTCATGGCGTTGGCAACGACCGTGGCGGCGGTGCTGTCGAGGCGCTTGCCCTCGTTCATCGAGCGCTGGACCTGTCGGAACACATCCTTGGGCAAACGCGCGCGCATGACCGAGTCGTTGAAGACCATGCTGCCGAAGGTATCTGTGACTGTGTTCATAAAGATTCCCCGCTCTCTGAATAAACTGAATATTTGAATCGAAAAAACGGCGGAAGCGTCGTGCTCCCGCCGTTCGCCGATGATAAATTATATGGTGTGAATCCCGATTTGTCAATGAAAATACAGGGCTTTTTACAGGCTCTGCCGGTCGGCAAAGGCACGGTTTTTGTAGTAGGGGTCGCCCGTGACCTCGCGGATGACCTCGATCTCCGGCGGCAGGCTGACCGGGTCTGCCCCATAGGCGAAGAAGATGGCGCGGTCATTGGCGAAGGGATAGACATCCAGTTCCATGCGACGGCCGCCGTACTCGAAGCGGTATTTGAGCTTGCGCACACTCCGGAGGCTCAGGTCCGCTTCCATGAGATAGGACACATAATCTTTCTCGGAGATGGGCCGCTCGGTCACCCAGCGGGTGCCGTCCTCACCGATGCGCTTGGTGGTGTAGAAGAAGAGCTGGTCATCCAGCGAAGACTGCTGGCGGATGCGCCGCTCGATCTCCGGGTCGGAGGACAGGAGATAGGTCTGCATCATCTCGATGGGCAGCGCGCCGTATTTGCGGCTCAGCTCGTCCCGGTCGGGCATCTTCACGAGATACTTGTGCTTGCCGGGCTCCGGCGCACTCTCGCCGAGAATGCGGTAGATCTGAGTGACGGCCCGGTTGATCTTGTCCTCAAAATCCACGGAGTTGTCGATCACGTACAGGGCGTGGTGCCCGCTCCACGCCCGCAGGGTGTTGTCGTCCGCCTTGCGGGCATCCTCGATGCTCTCATAGCGGGCGGCGTTGCCGTAGTTGTAAGCGTACTCGGCCCCTTTGGCGCAGGTCACCAGATGCAGCACCGCGTCATAGTGGCTGAGAAGCTCGCTTTCGGTCAGGCCGAACTGGGCAATAAGCTTTTCGAAAAATTCATCCGAAACATAGGCCTTGTCGTCGAACACGGCCCGGTCATAGACGATGAGCACCTTCTCCTCCGGCACAGCCCGCGCCGCCTTCAGGGCAAGCTGCTCCTTATGGAGTTGGTCGGCCACCACGTAATACTGGAAATCCTCCATGGACATGCAGTTGGGGAAGGGCCCGATGCCGAAGCCGGAGATCAACTCGGTCGCGGTCTCGGGGATGGTAATGACCTTCCAGCCATCATCGCTTTTGAATTCCTTGAGGATGCGGCTGATGAGCGTGGTCTTGCCCGCTGCGGGGCCGCCGGTCAGGACGATGCGTGTGATCTGCTTGGCCATGGCAACAACCTCCAAGTCGATTTATAAATTCAGTTTACCATGATTTACGTCATTTTTCAATGAAAAAGCGCATATGCGCCGGGATTCGAAATCTGCCACATTTTGTCCGATCGCGCGAATGGGGAAAGATGCTGTGCTTTGGAGATACTAAACGCGCAGAGCCCGGACATGCAGGCATAAAATGTAGCCAAAGTGGGGAATTCCTGTCAAAAAGCGGCGCAAAATTGGGCTGTCCGGGCATGACAAGTCTTGACGAAAAGGAAAAATAGATGTATTATCTTCGCGTAGCAACATGCCCTCTTGGAATTGAGACAGAACGGAGGAACCCGTATGCCCATGATCCCCGAAGTGAAGTGTCGTCGTTGCGGCGAGACCTTTTCTTCCATGCGCAGCCGCTGCCCGAACTGCGGCACCCGGCGGGTAACCCAGAGCAGCCGCACCCCCAGTCCCACACCCGGGACAGTGAAAGGCACCGCCGCTTATGAGCGCGCAGAAACGAATACCAAATGGCAGATCATTTTCGGCCTGATTCTCGTCGCCGCTGTCGTCCTGGCTGTGATCGTCATGGTCACCACCAGCCTCGAAGGAGCTGACGTCAAACAGCAGCAGACGGTCATTACGCCCCCCGTCGTTACCGAGTATATCCCGCCGATCGAAGAGCCGCCTACGCCGCCTCCCACGCCCACGCCCACGGTCGAAGGCCTGCGTGTCATGTTCTTCACCAACGAGATCCAGTCGGACTTCACCATCTGGGTGGACGATCCGATCGATCTGACGGTTCAGGTCATGCCGCTGACGCTCCAGGGCCTTGCGGTCGAGTGGAGATCTTCTAACCCCGACATTCTGACGGTCGAGAGTACAGACGAATACGCCGTGCATGTGGAGTGCCACGATGACGGCAGCCTGCCCAAGTCCTGCACCCTCACCCTCACCTGCGCCGGCTATACGAAGGAGCTGACGGTGTATTGCCGTCCGGCCAAGTAAGATCCGCGCCGACACAAAGCAAAGGAAAACAGGGACTGTGAAAGTATTTTCGCAGTTCCTGTTTTTTGTTCTGGGCCGCCCGGAAACCTGGGCATATTTTTATTATTTACAAATCGCATATCTTTTCTGCTGAATTTGGTATATAATAAACGCAAAAATAAATGCCTGCGGGCAGAGAGAAAAGAGACAGAGAATGACGGCAGGGACGACGAAAACAAGAAGACGGACGGGGCGGGGCCTCGTGATTGTGCTTGCGCTGGTGGTGTGGATTGCGCTGACAGCGGCAACGGTGCTGCTGGTGGATGACCGCACGGTGCGCTTTTACGTCTACGGGGACGAGGAACTTCGGGTCGAATATGGCACAGTCTTTACCGATCCCGGCATATACGCAGTGACAGCGGGCAGCCTCTTCGGCGAGAGCGAGGAGCATCTGCCGATCGAGACCGGCGGAAGCGTGGACACCGGGAAGCTCGGCACCTATACGCTGCGCTACACGACACACTACGGCTTTTCCGAATACAGTGTCGAGCGGCACGTTTCTGTCGTGGACACCACGCCCCCCGTCATTGAGCTCAAGCACATTGAAGGCTACACCCCCACCTGGATGACCGGCTATGCCGAGGAGGGCTACACCGCCCTCGACAATGTGGACGGGGACATCACCGGCAAGGTACAGCGTCTGAAACTGGTCGACCGCGTGCAGTACACCGTCAGCGACAGCTCCGGCAACGTGACCACGGTGGAGCGCGAGCTGTCGCACATGAGTTACCAGCCGCCGCAGATCACGCTTCTGGGCCAGGCCGACACCGTCATGCAGGCCGGTCTGTGGTATACCGACCCCGGCGTCACGGTACGTGACGAACTGGGCAACGACCTGAGCGAGTACCTTGTCACCGAGGGAGCGGTGATCCCCTGGGTCACCGGGGACTATCAGATCTCCTACAGCGTTACGAGCGAACTGGGCGAAACTGTGAGTGCCGTGCGCCATGTGCAGGTGGTGCCGGTATCCATGCCCGCCGCAGTCACGCCACCGGAGAAGACCATCTACCTCACCTTTGACGACGGCCCCGGCCCCTACACATCCCGGCTCCTGGATGTGCTGGACAAGTATAATGTCAAGGCCACTTTCTTTGTCACGGCCCAGGACTCCAAGTATTATGACCAGATCGGCCGGGCTTTCCGTGCAGGCCACAGCATCGGCGTGCACTCCACCTCTCACAACTACAATACCATCTATTCCAGCGAATACGCTTTCTTTGAGGATTTCTTCAACATGGAGGAGATCATCAAGGCACAGACCGGCGAGTACACCCGCCTTTTCCGTTTCCCCGGCGGCAGCTCCAACACGGTCAGCAACTTCAATCCCGGCATCATGTCCCGCCTCACCCAGGCCATGAACAACATGGGCTATCAGTATTATGACTGGAATGTCTCCTCCGGCGACGCGGGCGAGACCACAAAGACCAGTCAGGTCATTCAGAATATCAAAGACGGCTGCGCCCAGCACAAGGCGTCCGTCGTCCTGCAGCACGATATCAAGGATTTCAGCGTTTCCGCGGTGGAGAGCGTGATCCAGTGGGGCCTCAACAACGGCTACACCTTCAAGGCGCTGACGCTGGACAGCCCCAACGCACATCACGGCGTTAATAATTAATTTTGAAACTCAGGTTATCGCTTGAACATTGTTGCAAAGGGGAGGCTAAAATATGATACTCGCCATTGACGTGGGTAACTCCCACATTGTAATCGGTATGGTGGAAGACGGAGAGATCAAAAACATTGTCCGTTTCCACACGGATGCGCGCGAGACCGCCACCGAACACATCATCAAGCTGCGGCAGATCACGGACTTTTACGGCCTTGATCCCGCCAGCTTTGAGGGCAGCATCCTGTCCTCCGTGGTTCCGCGGGTGACCGAGGCGCTCAAAACCGCGTTGGAAAAGCTTACCGGCAAGCGGGCGATGGTCGTCGGCCCCGGCATCAAGACGGGCATGAACCTGCGCGTGGACGAGCCGGGCAGCGTCGCAGCCGACCTCATCGTGGGCAGTGTCGCGGCGGCGGCATACTACGGCACGCCCGCCATCGTTGTCGATATGGGGACCGCTACGACGCTCACCGTGGTGGACAAAAACAACTGCTTTCGCGGCGGCGCCATTGTGCCCGGAGTAAAGCTCAGCTACAACGCTCTCTCCGCGGGGACAAGCCTGCTGCCCGATGTATCGATCCTGCCGCCGAAGAAGGTGGTGGGCAGCAACACGGTCGACTGCATGCGCTCCGGCGCGGTGTTCGGCACGGCAGCGATGATCGACGGGATGATCGCGCGTATGGAGGCCGAGCTCGGTTATCCCTGTACGGTCGTCGCCACCGGCGGACTTGCAGCCCATGTGATCCCCTGCTGTACACGTCCCGGTATCATCGTCGACGGCGAGCTGCTTCTGAGAGGACTGTGGTATCTGTATCAGAAGAACCGGTAAACATAGAAAATATCCTCCGCACTTCCGTTCACCGGGGATGCGCTGCTTTTGATATGCTATTACCGGCAAATAAGCTCGCCGTTTTCCTCGTCGACTACGATGGTGCTGTCGGGCGCCACGTCGCCGGAGAGGATGCGCCGCGCGATCAGGGTCTCGACGCTGCTCTGCAGGTATCTGCGCAGAGGCCGCGCACCGTAGAGGGGATCGAAGCCGCGCTCAATGATGAGGCTCTTGGCCGCATCCGTGAGCTCCAGCCCCAGGCCGCGGTCGGCAAGACGCTCGCGCAGTGAGGACACCATGATGTCGATGATGCCGTTGAGATTGTCCTTCGTGAGCGGGCGGAACATGATCGTCTCGTCAAGCCGGTTCAAAAACTCGGGCCGGAAGGAGCGCTTGAGCTCCGCCATGACCGCCGCCTGTGCATCTTCGCTGATGCTGCCGTCGGGCTCAATGCCGTCGAGCAGATAGGAGCTGCCGAGGTTCGAGGTCAGAATGATGATGGTGTTCTTGAAGTCCACCGTCCGGCCCTGGGAGTCGGTGATGCGCCCGTCGTCCAGGATCTGCAGCAGGATGTTGAACACATCCGGGTGCGCCTTCTCGATCTCGTCGAACAGCACCACGCTGTAGGGCTTGCGGCGCACGGCCTCAGTGAGCTGGCCGCCCTCGTCATAACCCACGTATCCCGGAGGCGCGCCGATCAAGCGGGAGACCGAGAACTTCTCCATGTACTCCGTCATGTCGATGCGCACGATGTTGTGCTCGTCGTCAAAGAGGCTCTGGGCCAGGCTCTTGGCAAGCTCGGTCTTGCCCACGCCCGTGGGGCCCAGGAAGAGGAAGGAACCGATGGGTCGGTTGGGATCGGCGATGCCGGCACGGGAGCGGAGGATGGCCTCCGTCACCTTCTGCACGGCCTCGTCCTGCCCGACCACGCGCTCATGGAGCTGATCGTCCAGGTGCAGGATCTTCTCGCGCTCGCTCTCCATGAGCTTGGAAACAGGGATGCCGGTCCACTTGGCAACGATGCCGGAGATATCGTCCTCGGTGACACTGTCGTTGACCAGCGTATTCTCGCGGCTCTCGGCGGCACGGGCTTCGGCCTCCCGGATCTTGCGCTCCAGCTCCGGGATCTCTTGGTACTGGAGCCGGGCGGCCTTCTCGTAATCGTAACGGTGCTGGGCGTTTTCCAACTCAAAGTTCAGGTGCTCGCGCTCCTGCTTGAGGGATACAATGTCGTTGCTGAGCTCCTTTTCACTCTCGAGGCGGGCGGTCATCTCATGCTGCTTTTCCTTGAGATTTGCCATCTCCTCCCGCAGCTTGGTCAGGCGCTCCTGGCTCAGCTTGTCGTCCTCCTTCTTGAGCGCCGTCTCTTCGATCTCAAGCTGGATGATCTTGCGGTTGACCTCGTCCAGCTCTGCGGGCACGGAGTCCATCTCTGTGCGGATCATGGCGCAGGCCTCATCCACCAGGTCGATAGCCTTGTCTGGGAGAAAGCGGTCGGTGATGTAGCGGTTGGAGAGGGTCGCGGCAGCTACAAGGGCGTTGTCGTGGATGGTGACGTGGTGGAACTGCTCATAGCGATCCTTGAGGCCGCGGAGAATGGCGATGGTGTCCTCCACGGTCGGCTCGTCCACCTGCACGGGCTGGAAACGCCGCTCCAGGGCCGCGTCCTTTTCAATGTACTTGCGGTACTCGTCCAAGGTGGTGGCGCCGATGCAGTGCAGCTCGCCGCGTGCAAGCATGGGCTTCAAGAGGTTGCCCGCGTCCATGCTGCCCTCGGTTTTGCCCGCGCCGACGATGGTGTGCAGCTCGTCGATGAAGAGGATGATCTTGCCCTCGGATTTCTTGATCTCTTCAAGGACAGCTTTCAGACGTTCCTCAAACTCGCCCCGGTACTTGGCGCCCGCAATCAGGGCCCCCATGTCCAGGGAGAAGATGGTCTTGTCCTTGAGACCCTCGGGCACGTCCTCCTTGACGATGCGCTGGGCCAGCCCCTCGGCGATGGCGGTCTTGCCGACGCCGGGTTCGCCAATCAGGACAGGGTTGTTTTTCGTTTTGCGGGAGAGGATGCGGATGACGTTTCGAATCTCACTGTCACGGCCGATGACCGGGTCGAGCTCGTTTTCTCTTGCACGTTTGACAAGGTCGGTGCCGTATTTCGTCAGCGCGTCGTAGGTGCTCTCAGGGTTGTCTGAGGTTACCGGGCCGGACTTGATCTTACTCAGCTCATTGCTGAAACCCGCTTTGGTGATGTTGTGGTCGGCGAGGATGCGCTTGACCGCCGGGGTGGCACTGGCAAAGAGGCCGATCATCAGGTGCTCGACGGAGATATATTCGTCGCCCATGGACTTTGCGGCCTTGGCGGCGGCGTTGATGGCGCGGCTTGCCTCATTGGAAAAATAGACCTCCGGCTGTCCGCCTACCTTGGGGAGGCGGGAAATCTCGGTGTCCAGCTCCGAGAGAATGGCGTTGCAGTCCGCGCCGAGCTTCTGGAAGATCGTCTGGATCGTGCCGCCATCCTGGTCCACCAGGGCATAGAGCAGATGCTCCGGCATGACATAGTTATTGCTGTTTTCCTGGGCCATGGCAAGCGCTGTCTGCAAGGCCTTTTGGGTATTTTGAGTGTAGTTGTATTCGTTCATGTTATCCCTCACTTTCTAATTCAATTGCGAACGAGGTTTGCAATTGAGATACTCGCGCTTATCGCACGCGGCGGTGCGTAATACGCCGCGTTTGGTCGGCGCGAGGCCTCACAAAGTTCGGCTTAGGGTGTAATTGAGGCGGCAAAGCTGTCTCAATTACATATAAGTATTATTTTGAAATTTAGATATGCACAGGTGCATTCCGCATCTGGGAGAAGTAGGCGGACTCTACGTCGTGGTCGTCAAGGCGCCCGGCAAGATAGGCTTTCATCAGCTTGTCAAAGAGTTTGATGTACTCCGACAGGGCAGCGGCCAGTTCGTCCGTGGTGCAGTCCCGGTCCGGCGCGGAGATGGAGCGGACGAATTTTCCGTCATACAGGGCATAGTCGATCTTCGCCCCGGTGAGCGGTTTGAGGTGTGTGTCCTCGATCTCTTTCCAAAGGCGGAAGAATTCCGTCATCGCCTGGATCAGAACCATCGACTGTGTGCGAAACACGACCGAAAGCTGTCCAATCGTCTCTTCAGGTCCGCGGTAAAGCTCCACCTCGTACTTGACCGTGGGGCGGTACTTGTATTCCAAGGAGCTCTTGAGTGACATCGACAGACTGTTTGGCGCGAAAAACGGCACCAACTCCCGCGAGGGCTGCATCAGCGCGTCGATGGCGGAGAGCACGTCGTTGATCCGGCGCTCGGGCGTGGTGTAGTTTACGTACTCCGCGAGGATCTGGTTTATCAACGCCGAGCGGTTGGAGCCCGTGCGGTGGGCGAGGCGGTCAATCTCGCGCACGACCTCGTCGTTGAGCATCAGGCTGTACAGGGTCTTTTTCATACTGACCCTCCTTTTCTCTTATCTTGGCCACAGTATAACGCGGGCTGCTAACTTTGTCAAGATATTTATATAAAATTATTTGCGAAATATATAAACGAACGCAAAACAATAATCCCTTGCATTTTCCCGCCACATCCGCTATAATAGCAAAGCAAATCAATATGGACAGGTATCGAAGTGGTCATAACGGCCCTGACTCGAAAAAGACGGGCCGGCGTGACAAAACGTGCCTTGTCGTTTTTGCAGAAAGCGCAGGTTTTCGGGCTTTTCGTCGAGTCCGATTTTTGCCCCGCGCGCTCTTTCTTGCCAACTTTCTTGCATTTTTCCGGGGAAGCTGGTAAGATGAAAATTGAACATGGACAGGTATCGAAGTGGTCATAACGGCCCTGACTCGAAATCAGGTAGTCTCGCAAGAGGCTCGTGGGTTCGAATCCCACCCTGTCCGCCACTTATCGCCGATTTTGCTTATAAATCGGCGATTTTTTGTACTTTTAGAGGATGTTTTCGAGACCTCGAAAATGCCAATTTTTGGTGATTGGAGAGAAAACCGACAAATCAGGAGAGAATTCTATGTAACGCAGGGCGAAAGGCCCTGCTTTTTTTGGAGCTTCAATCCCAGCTTTTCGTGACATTGAGCTCCGGCAGCTTCAAGGCGCCCTCCATGGTGCTGGCGGAGAGGACCTTCGAGCTGTAGTCCAGGTGCGCATAGATATTGGACGTGGTACTGATGTCGCTGTGCCCCAGCCACTCCTGGATCTGCTTCATGGGGACGCCGTTTTTGAGCAGAAGGGATGCGCAGCTGTGGCGCAGGTCGTGCAGGCGGATGTGCCGCAGACCCTTCTCCCGCAGGAGCTTTCCGAAGCTGTTGGAGACATAGCCGGGTTTGAAGATGTTGCCCATCTCATCGACGAACACATAGCCCAGATACTGCGTGTTGTAGCTGTTGCCGCAGATCTCCCGGTTTCGCTCCTGCTGGTCCCGAAGGGCTAGGAGCTGTGCCTTAAACTGCCCCACCAGCGGCAGGGAGCGGAGGCTGGATTTGGTCTTGGCGCGGTCGGCCTCGTAGAGCTGCAGTTTTCCGTCCACCAGTACCTCGGTTAAGATGTGGCGGATGGTGATGGTGTCCTTTTCAAAGTCGAAGGCGTCCCAGCGGAGGCCCAGCAGTTCGCTGCGGCGCAGGCCGTAAAAGGCGGCCATCTGGATGAAAAGCCCCAGCTTGTGCTCACGACTGGCCTCAAAGAGCGTTTCCAGCTCTGCGGCGTTGTAGTAATTCCCCAGGTGCTTTTCCGCCCGCGGGCGCTCCACCCGGTCCGCCGGATTGAAGGGGATCAGGTCCATCTTCACGGCGTATTTGAGCGCCTTGTGGAGATTGGCGTGCTCCCGGATAACGGAGCTTGCGCTGATGCTCTGGAGCTCATGAAGGTAGAAACTCTGGAGATGCCGCGCCTGCAGGCCCGCGAGAGTGACGCTGTGGGCGCGGAAATAGGGGACAATCTTCTTTTTGATGTTTCCGCTGTAGGAACAGTAGGTGGTAGGGGCAACGGATCTTTTGATGATGAGAAGCCAGGACTCCATGTAGTCGGCAAAGGGCATGTCCGGGGAGATTTCCCCATCCCCCGCCGCCCTCGCCGGGGCTACATATTCCCGGCGCAGCTTCTGCAATTCCTGTTCCGCTTTCTTTTTGTTGCCCTTGCGCACCGGCACGCCGGTGGAAATCCAGGGCTGTTTTCTTTTTCCCGCGGGGTCTTTATAACTGAGTACCGCATAATATATGCCGTTTTTCTCTTGCAGGTGTCCTGCTACCAAGAGTAAATCCCTCCTTCCGGGCAGCACGGACGGTGTTTCGGATCATCGACATTGTACTGCCAGAGCTCGAATCCGTCCAATCTGCAAATTGGTTTTTTGAATGTGCGATTTACCGCGCGTCGCGGCTGCGCTCACGCTGGCGCTTCAAAAGCTCCAGCCCCTTGAGGATGTCGCGCTTGATCTGTTCGCCGGTGTAGTGCGGCGGGAAAAAGCTGCGAAAATCCTCGCGCCGCAGTTTGATCTGCTCCTGCTGGTTGGGTTTTTCCTGCTGCATGAGTGCCTGAATGGCGTCGCGGTCAAGTGTTCCGGCCTGGGACGCGCGCTTGAGCTGGATGGCCTGGGCGTGGGACGGGGTACATTGGTTTTTCTCCATGGCGGCCAGCAAATCCCGCTGCTGTTCTTCGGAGAGATAGGACAGCTCCACCGCCGGATTGAAGGCGATCTTGCCCTCGTCCACCTTGGCGAGAATTTCCGGGATCAGGTTCGTCAGACGTATGAAGCGCTGGATTTGATTTCTGCTGTCTCCAGATTGTTCAGCCATCATCTCGTCCGTTCTCAACTTCGTCCCAAGTTGGGACGAAGTTCCCTGATGCCGCATGGCTTCATATTTCATCTTGTAGGCAAACGCTTTTTCACTGGGAAGGATGTGCTCTCTCTGCAAATTGGCGTCCACCATGGCGATCACGGCCTCGTCGTCTGTCATCTCCCGCACGACCACCGGCATGGTCTCCAGCTCCAGCTGCTGACAGGCCGCCAGCCGCCGGTGGCCGGACACCAGTTCATAGCTGCCGTCCGCTGTGGGGCGGGCAAGCCCCGGAGCGAGCACTCCGACCTTCCGGATGCTCTCCACGATCCGCTCCATTTCCTCGTCGTTCTGAATCTTAAAAGGATGATCCTTGAAGGGACGCAGCTCCGACAGCGGGAGCAGCATGACCTTCTCCATGCCTGCCTCGTCCCGTTCCTGCTGTGTGGTGAACAGATCTTCCACGCTTGTGAGTAAATTGCTTACGTTGTTTTTTGTTTTTATCTTACATAACCTCTTTTCTGTTCTCTGGTTTTCTCCGGACGGTAGAGCTCATGTTTCATGGCGGCTTCCGCCCGGATGTTTTCCTGTATCTCCTGTTGACTGCCGATAATGCCCTGAGCGGTGTTCTTCTCCCGGCGCAGGGCGGAAAGCTGCCGGGTACACTGGTCTCTCGCCGCTTTCAGTTCTTCCAACTCCTCCGAGCTCCGGCAGCGGCGCATGCGGTTATAAAGCCTGTTTCTCCGGGCGATGACTGTCTGCATCGTGTTTTCGGTTTGCGCAATGAAAGCCTTCACCGCCGGGATGCTGTCCAGCTTGTGCGCGGCTGCCAGCTTTGCCTGGGCGGAGTAGCGGTCCATGCGGCGCACGGCCTCCCGCATCTCCGGCGACAGAGGCTTGTGCGGCTTCTTCCGCGGAAGATAGCCCAGCAGATAGCAGTAATGGAGATACAGCGCCCGCAGACCCGTGACCTTCTTGACCCGGTGCACGTTGCCGCTGAGCCGGACCTTCTCCGGTTTGCTTTTTAGGCGTTCGTGCTGTTCCAGCCAAAACTCCCGGTTGCCCCGGAAGCGGGCGGGGCTGTCGTCCAGATAGATGCGGTCCAGGATAGATTTATTGTCGTAGCCCTCACCCAGCCGCGCCATGCGTACCGGCTTTTTGCTACCCAGCGAACAGATGGTGAAATACTTGCGCCTTTCATCCATTTGCACAGTGTAACCCTTGAGACGCAGGATCTCCGCGAAATCCCTCTGTGTCCGGGCAATGGCAGCCGCTTCGTCAATGGCCTGTCGCATGAGATTGTAGCGGGTGGGTTCACCGTTCTTCTCGGCAAAATAGAGGCTGCGCGGCGTTCTGCCTCCGGGCGCGCGAATCACGGAAAGCCCGTGTTCCTCGCACAGCTCGTCCGACAGACGGCGCAGCTCATAATAGGCCCGCTTGCTGCAGTCAAACTTTCTCCCGTCCCACATGTTCACGGAGTTGATGACCAGATGATTGTGATAGGTGCCGGTGTTGAAGTGGGTGGCGACGAGGACCTGATGATCCTCGCCCCACATCCGTTTTGCCAGCTCCACGCCCATCTGATGGCAGAGCTCCGGCGTGACCTCGCCGGGCTTGAAGCTCTGGTAGGCGTGGTAGGCCACGTTGCCCCCGGTCTTGCCGAAGCGCTCCTGCACAGCGTACATCTCCTGAAAGGCACGGTCCCGGCTGCAGTTGATCCCGGTGACGTACATGGTCTTCTCCGCGCCGTGTTCCGTCTTCTCTCCATTGGCTGCGTAGTGGAGCACGGCCTGCAGGTCGGTGAACTCGGTCTTGGCCGGGTTGCGGGCATAGTCCACCACCCGGCGCAGACTGTCCTTAATCGGCCAGATCTTCGTGACCGCCATCGTCGTTGCCTCCTGCGGCGCAGACCCGGTAAAACTGTTTCGTCAGATCCTCAAAGCGCTGCTCAATCCAGTCGAGATCCTGATGCGGATATTCGTCCCGCAGCTGACAGAAGCTGCGGTAGAGTGTATGGACTTCGTCCGCCGGGAAGGACTGTACGTTCTTGCCCAGGCCAACGGCCCGCATGTACGCCGAAAGGCTCATCCGGCAGGCGCGGGCATTGCGCTGCAGCCGCCGCTTCTCGCCTTCGGTCACGCGGATCTGAATGGGATATTCTCTTGTTCTCTGCAAATGAACTCTCCTTTCTAATTTGGGGTTACAGGGGCAGTGCTCCTTTCGGCTTGAGCCGTTCCGGCTTTGTCAGCACAAAGCCTATGCTCGCTACTCCGCAGGACAGGCAGTACCCGTACTGCCTGCGAGGGGATCGACCCCCAGTTGTTTTGCCATAGCCTCAGCAGGATCGGTCTCATCAGGGAGCCATTCGGCGTAGATAAGCCAGGCTTTATCTCCATGGATTTCCCCGTCAATGTCGATATCGACAATGGCGCCGATCGGAATATCAGCAAAGCCCAGATACGGAATGCCGGTGGGATTCTGCTGAAAAACGGGTGCAACGACTTTATATCCTCTGTCCAACGTCAGATACACAAACATACAGTGAGTACCCCAGCGTTTACAGTCGAGGCGGGCGCAGGCTGTACCGAAGTCATCTCCAATCAACTTGCGATAGGGAGTTGTGTCAAAGTTGAGTGCATAGAATTGACGTTTGGAATAGGCGTGAAAACTCATTTTTTTATCCTCCTTGTTTTTGTTTGTTTTGGTGACGGTGATGACGGCTGTGACGGCGCGTTTGCTATATCCCCGATTTGCCGTCATTGCTGTCATGGCCGTCATGGGTGAAGCACAGCAGGCGGCTTTGGCCTGTGCGCCTGGTGCGGTAGGTGATGCCGGCGGGACGCAGCACGTCGTTTGCGTAGCGCCCCAGATACTTGGTGATGACGTTGCTCGGGGTTTCCCGTTCTCCCAGCGCGCCCAGCAGCTCCGTCGCGGTGCCTGTCCACTTTGTGTACTGCCTTAAAAATGCGACCAGCCGGAATAAAACCGACGGGATCTGCTCCCGCTGGAGCTCTGTACTCTCCGTGCGCTCCACCAGCTGCCAGCTCAGGTTTTCAAAGCGGAGCGTGAGGCGCTGATAGTCGATATCGCGCCCGGTGGCCAGGAGCGTCGCGGTATCGGAACCGCGCTGCCGAAGCAGCACCATGCTGGTGTCGGCCGCCCCGGTAATGCCGGTACTGCCCGAAAGCTGGTTGAAGGGGTCGTTGCCGTCCGGCAGCTTTCGCAGGTGATGCACCAGCACGATGGCGATGCCCTGGCGGTCTGCGATCTGCTTGAGGGCGGACATGTCGTCGTAGTCGGCGGAATAGAGACCCGTCTTGCCCGCCGCGCTGCGGGAGTCCCGCGCCTTCTGCAGCGTGTCGATGATGACAAGCTTTGTCGCCGGGTAATCGCACAGGGCCTGGGTGATCTGTTCCTCCAGCCCGCTGCCCAGTTTTCCGCAGACGGTGGCAAAGCGAAGACCGGGCGGCGCCTCGTCGGTCAGGCGATAGAGCCGGTTCTGCAGACGGCTCATGGTGTCCTCCAGACTCAGGTACAGCACGTCGCAGCAGGTTGTTTTCAGTCCCCAGAGCGGGAGTCCCCGCGCAACCCGGAGTCCGAGCGAGAGCATCAGCCAGCTTTTGCCGATCTTGCTGGAGCCTCCCAGCAGCGTCACTCCCTGCGGGATCAGGCCCTCCACGATGAACAGGGTCTTCTCCAGCGGCGTCGAGAGCAAAGTGTCAGCATCCACAATGCTCAGCTTTTCGGGGATCATGACACCGCCTCCCCGTGCTCCCCATCGGAGAGCACATAGTTGATGACGTTCACCTTCGGCACCCGCAGGGCATTGCCGATTTTGATGCCGTGAATCTCGTTTTCGCGGACCAGCTTGTAGGCCAGCCCCCGGCTGATCCCCAGCATCTTTTGCAGCTGGGGAACGGTTACGATGTCCGGATAGTCCGGGTACATCATGCCATAGAAGTCTTTGAGCTCCGTTTTCTTGATTTTGATCAATCCTCCTTTGACCGCGGCAGGAGCGCCCAGACTCCTGCCCTGTGTTTAGTCAGGCAATGCCTGTCATGGTTTGTGTGCCGTTTGATCTGGATGGCGTTCCGCCCCGGACTCTTTCACCGCGGTCGTTGCCAACACCCCTTGGCATGCTCGCTCCTTTTCAGGAGGTCCTGGCACACTTCGCCGGGATGAGTAATAACCATCCAGCCGATCATTCAGTTGTTCTATTTGCCTTTCTTTTTTCCCTCCTATTCAAAAAACCGTTACATATCAATACGAATCCAGCGGGAGTAAATGGCCTCCCGCGGACCGTATTGATATGTAACGGTTTCGCTGCTACAATACATCGGTAAGCCTTTTCAGGCTCGTACCGGAGTATTCTTCGACAAGTCTTTCCAGGCTTGTCGGATAACGTTATTCAATTGATCTCCCTGGCCTTGGTCTCGCCTTCCTTCGAGGCGGAGAGACAGGATTCGACAAGGACAAGGAAGTATTATAAAATACCACAGCAAAGATCGCTTGTCAAGTAAAAATTCTCATTTTATTAAGATCGTTTTCCTGCGTGCGTCCGCGCCCCTCTGCTGACTGATGGAGTATAGCTTCTGAAAGAAAAAAGAAACTGCCCGCGAGATGACGCAAGGGCAGTTTCTTTCGCTTGTTGTCAAGGGCCTTCCTTCTCATATGTCAATATAGAAAATCACAATTCGTCCATCATTAATTGATTTTTGATTGATGAAAATGCTATGGTGATCAAAAGCTCCGTGTTCCATTACCTTCTCCATCGCTTTTCCCCTGGCAAGCTCGTCGACCAGCTTGTCCAGCTGGCGCACCTCCAAAATGCGAAATCTGAATCCCGGCGAAAGAGACGAAATCAGACGTTCCGCCTGACAAGCTTATAAATACCGTATCCAATGGCCACACCGGCCGTATTGAGAATCAGATCATCAATATCGCTTACACTTCCGGGGAAGAGCAATTGCATCATCTCAATGACGAGCGACAGTCCCGCGCCGGCGAGAAGAACTTTCCAAAAGCAATCCAGGCGGGGATACAAAATCGGCAGAATAATGCCTGTCGGGATAAACATGCAGGTATTCCCGATGATATTGATTGCGGCTTCACGTTTGCTATCATAATCGAGAATATTCACAAACGGGATCAAATTGATCCGAATCGGCTGAATACCACTCAGATTGATCATAAGCGGCCGCACATGACCGTTGACAGTGAAAAACGGATAAAAGACGAAGCGAATCAGAACGGCAAGATTGACAAACATCAAAAGAAGAACAGCTTCTCTTTTCCAGACAATCTTCTTCTGCCGCAGCCAAAGGATTCCCCGGCAGAGGAGCCACAGCGCTGCGAAAAGCAATTCGCCGCTCAGCAAAGAAATCTCAATCATGCGCTGCACCTCCTCAAACGCCGAATTGTTTCCTGTATTCGGAGAATCACGCCTTTTTCCGGGAGAGCATGCCCTTTATTACCGCAAGCGGGATGCTCTGGTGCTGAGGCCTGTAGTCCCTGCCGCCGAGGATCAGCTTCTCGACCTTGAGGTCCAGCAGCCTGTCGCCCGGAAGCTCATAGGGATTGGCGGAGAGGATCACCATGTCCGCGATCTTGCCCTCTTCCAGCGAGCCGCGCTCCTGCTCATCGAAGCTCGTCCAGTAGCCGTTGTAGGTCGCCATGCGCAGGGCCTGCCGGATGCTGACGGCCTCGGCGAGGTTGGAGTGGTTCACAGCCTTATAGAGCCAGACGATCGGGTCCGGGGAGGTGCAGGGCCCGTCGCTGCCAAAGGAGACAACACAGCCGTTTTCCATGAAGGAGCGGACCGGGTTGAGCCGCGCATTGCGCTCCTCGCCCAGAAGTTCAAGCGTGTATTCCTGCGGCTCCTGCCGCCAGTTGTCAAAGGCGATCTGCATGGGGAGCTGGATGTGATACTGTCGGCAGATCTGCATCCCGTACTCCGTGGGCAGACAGGCGTGGATGATGCCGTGGCGGTGATCCTCGCGCGGGAAGTCGTCCAGCGCGGCCTTGAGCGCACGGGCGGCCTGGTCAAAAGCCCGGTCGCCGATGGCGTGCATCTCGATCTGCAGCCCCGCCCGGTTTGCCGCCTTGCAGAAGTTGATGACCTGCTCGTCGGTATAGTAGAGAATACCGCGGTTGTTGGGGTCGGAGGCATAGGGCCGCTTCATGGCGGCGTCCTGCGAGCCGAAGCAGCCGTCCAGCGCACAGGCAAAGCAGCCGCCGATGCGTGGGAGCCTTCGCGTCTTGGCCACCCCTACATCCATGGACTGGGGGAAGACGCGCAGCTGCAGACCGTTTTGCAAACTTCTGGCAAACCAGGTCTCCATGGAGATGTCCAGATTCATGGCAAAGCCCACGCCGCTGACGGTATGGATGAGTCCGATGCCGCGGGCGGCTTCAAAGTCCGCGGCCAGCTGCATGTCGCGCAGCAGCTCCAGCGGCGAGATGGAATTGGTGATGAAATCCGAAACGGCGAAGAACGCCTCCTGATTCATCTCGCCGCTGTCGGCGTGATAGCCGCGCAGCTTTTTCGTCTTATGCGGCAGCTTTTTAAGCAGCGCGGTATTCACCACACAGGCGTGGCCATCGTACTTCACCATGAATAGCGGCTTGCCGTGGGTGACGGCGTCCAGCTCCTCGCGGCTCACAAGGCGGCGCTCCTCCACCGAGTAGGGAGACGCGCCGAAGGCGATCAGCGTTTTGGAGGGACATTCGGCGGCAAAGCGATCCACCATGGAAAGGATCTCCGCGTTGGAGCGGGCCTCCATCACGTTCAGCCCCGCATTGAAGGCGGAGAAGGAGGCAAAGTGCTGGTGCGTGTCCGCAAAGGGCGGAATGAGCGCCCGGCTGCCCAGCTCCACGACGGGCGCCCGGCGGTACTTTTTCGGCAGGCTGTCGCCCACATAGACGATGCGGCCCTTGTGCTCAACCAGATATTGAAAGACATCGTCATTTGCATTGACGGTGACGATTGCTCCGTGATAGACGGTCATATTGAAAACCTCCCGGCGAATATTCTTTGTTTTGCGCTTTCCTCAAATAACGCCCAGCGGGATCAAGGTGATCAGCAGCAGCGCATCCAGCGCCCAAATGCCGATCAGAAAAGCCTTTCTGTTTTTGGGCTTCATGTCCGGCACATAGTTTGCGGCCAGGAAAAACGGTATATACGTGGTGACGAAAACGGGCAGCACACCCCACCATTTGTAAACCCAGATGAAGGAGTGATTGCTCGTTCCGGCGAGGAAGGATTCAAACAGCGCAAACAGCAGCGCCATTTTCAGCGCCCCGGCCAGCTTGCAGCTGATGCCGCCCTTTCCGTTTTTGGAGAAGAAGCATGTGCTTCGGTCCTGTGGCAGCATTTTGAAAGAAATGATGCCCGCCAGAGAGAACATCATGGACAGTTCCCAGCAGACGCCGATCAGCAGAATGAATGTCGTCGATTCGTTGGAAACCGACCACAGCGGATACCCGAAAACGTGGCCGATGATGGCGTTGCAGATTTCGTAAAGCCAGTGGACGCCATACAGGGCCAAGCCCGCATAGATCACCTCGTAGTTTCGCTTGTTGATCTCGCTCCAATACACGTAGAACACGACTGCAAGAATAAAGATAAAGGTCCAGTTGAAGTTTTCCGTACTGCGCACACGGATTGCGTTGACCAGATCCATTGCCTGCTGTGAACCGTCTCCCCAGAATACGAACATCTCAGTCCCTCCTTATCTTTGAATGTCGATTTATTTCCAAATTCAACTCCCGACACAGAGTGGGGGCAGGGTTGCGCCCCTGCCGTGCTGCGTGTTGACTTGCAATAAGTATACCATAAAGATAGTCGGTAATCCACCGTAATAACAGAAAAGGCCGCCCGGAAACAGGCGGCCGATTCATGTTGTGTTTTCATGCGCTGTAAACGTTACAGGTGTTCTCCGCAGGAGACGATGGCTTACTATATGCAAATTTGAAAAAGCAGCTATATCGGTTCAGTAATATGACATTTATACACCCGTTCGGGGATAATGCATATTCAAGTTCCAAAACAATACCCGATCGGAAATAATTTTTTGAAATTGACTTCCGCGCTTTTCCTCGACGGTGTTATCCTTGATGCACAGGCCTGCTTATGGTAAAATAATCATATAGTAAGCGGAGAAGGGAGCTGAGAAAATGCCGAATCAGGACAGCTGGCAGCTTGCACTAAGCGAGTACATCCGTCAGGGGGAGCCTGACCGGGCCGAGAAGAGCGCGGCATGGCAGACGGCCATCGGGCTTCAGGCTGTGGATGGGCTGAAAACCTCTCCGTATTTGTTGGAGACCGCAAAGGCGCATATTGAAGGCGACATTGACATTGCCGGGGCGCAGCGGCGCATTCAAAGCTATTACAAAGAGCAGGCCAACCGCAAAGCGGTGGAAGCCGGCACGATGGAGGCGGATATTGTCTCCGCGCGTATCACCGAACTGTTGGGGGAGAAAACCTTTCAGTTTTCACCAGCGGAACTGCAGAGCATTCACCGTCGTTTGTTTACTGGTGTCTTTGAACACGCGGGACAATTCCGCACCTATAACATCACAAAAAATGAATGGGTGCTCGGCGGCGATACGGTCACATACTCTTCCTGGGAGAGCATCCGCGACACACTGGATTATGACTTTTCGCAGGAAAAGCAGTTCTCCTATGAAAAGATTTCGGTGCCGGAGTCTATCCGCCATATGGCAAAATTTGCATCTGGGATCTGGCAGATCCATCCTTTCTGTGAGGGCAACACACGCGCAACTGCGGTATTTGTCGTGAAGTATTTGAAAACCTTCGGTTTTCATGTGAACAATGACGTTTTTGCGGCAAATTCATGGTATTTCCGCAATGCGCTTGTCAGAGCCAACTACAACAATCTGCAAAAAGGTATCCATGCTACAAGCGAGTTTCTCGAAATGTTTTTTGAAAACCTGCTTCTCGGCGCGCAGCATGAGTTAAAGAATCGCTATCTCCATGTTAACTTCAAGGAGGAAGCACCGGCCCAAAGTACAGAGGCAGAAATTTCAAAGTGCAAAAATTGCACTTTGAATTGCACTTTGGAAGAACTCGCTGTGCTTCGCACGATCGCCGCAAATCCGTCGATCACGCAAAAGGATCTTGCTTCAGCGATCGGCAAATCGGAGCGCACAATCAAAACACGGACAGTCGCGTTGCAGGAAAAAGGCTATCTCCGCCGCGAGGGCGGCAAGCGCAGCGGCCATTGGGAAGTGTTGGTCGATCTTTCGTGATCGAAAAGGGAGCTGAGCAAATGGACGCGATTATTCACAATCGGATCCGCTGCAAGAAATGCGGGGAAATCATCGAGAGCCATACTGTTCATGACTTCAAGTGGTGCTCTTGTGGAGCAGTGGCCGTGGACGGGGGAAAGGATTACTTGCGTCGCTGCGGAAACCGAGAAGACTTTGAGGACTTATCGGAAGTCCGGCAGGAAAGCAAGGAGATTAAGGCAATAAAAATGAGTTTAGCTATTGAGGCAAAATAGCTAAACTCATTTTCTTATTTATATGAAAAAGATGATTGTTGGAGGCAAGCATAAATAGATGCAGAGGGGAGCTTTTATGCTCACTCCGGTTCAAGTAAATCTTCCATCTTGCAATGGAGCGCTTTGCTGAGCTTGTACAGTGTGATTGCAGAGGTCTTGTTGATATCGCGCTGCCCTTGTTCAAACAATTGGATCTGTCGAAGCGGAACATCTGCTTCAGCAGCAAGCTCCGATTGCGACAAACCACAGTTGCTGCGCCTTTCTCTCAATCTCGGTTGTGGATATGCCTCTTTCATGAGACGATCCAGCTGATCTACGAAGTGGGACAAATCCATCTCATGGTACAGCGGGTACATTCGGATAATGTCATCCAGAGACGCCGCACGCAGAATATCCATAAACGAGAAAGCGGTATACCACTGATAATAGGCCAGAGCCCAACCTGCCCAGTATTCCGGAGATTTATCCAGATACATCTCATCTGCACTCTCGGGATAAGCAACGCTCGCATCATCCAGAACTGCTCTGGCAAATTCGCAGCCGTTCATCCCGGCAATATAACGTGGATTCCCTTCAGAAAACTGCTTTGCACTTTCGGAGACGGCCAAAGCATTTCCAAAGATATTGGGCTCAATGGCAAGTGTCATGACCGCAAAGTCCACGGCGTGTCCCAGAACATTTTGCGCCCCGGGAAGGTATAATTCATCGTAAGCGCGGATCGCCATTTGTTATCCCTTCTCTCATGATATCCAACATATAAAGCTCGGACAATCCATCCGCCGCTCCTTTGGTTTTCCGGTATTCCCGCCTGGCTTCGCGATCTCGCATCGCTTTCCGTTCGTAATAGATCTTTGCATCTGCGGGCTCCGCATCCAGAAAACGGATCTGATCATAGGCTTTCTGGCTTTTCAAAACGATTTGTTCTCCCAACCTGCCGAGCCGCATGGCCTCTGACAGCTTTTTCAGGGAGATCGTGCCGGCGACAAAATCCTGCGCAAAGCTGAAATAGGAATCGTCCGCGCGGTATCCAATGATAATGTCGTAGGGAGCGGGATCAACGAAGAAATGCTCCTGCAAATAATTCTTCGCTTCCTCCGCAATGCTGCCAGTCTGCCAGTAACTCCGATATCGGGTGAGCAGGGCAAGCCAGTTGAGAATGTTGTATTCAGGTGCGTTCAAATTCAGGATGGACAGGCCGGTGAGATTCAATTCATAGCGATTGGCGAAACCGTCCGTGTTCTTCGCGCAGGCCCACTCTTTCGCCAGTTCAAGGCTTTCGGTGGTGTAAAAGCCGGAACCATAATCGTTGCTTCTCTTGCCGCCGTTAAGAACAGGGTGCTCCACAATGTGATCAGAACCGTGAAAAACAATCATGTTTATCCCTCCTCTACATCGATTATATCGCTGTAGCGATATAATGTCAAGGCAAACTACGGGATAAGCATCACCAGTCTCGTCTATATGGTGGGAGAAGTTGGATTTGAACCAACGCAGCCTTGCGGCAACGGATTTACAGTCCGCCCCATTTGACCAGACTCTGGCATTCTCCCTTATATGGTGCACGAAGTGAGAGTCGAACTCACAAGCCCGTGACGGGCACCAGATCCTTAATCTGACGCGTATTCCAGTTTCGCCATTCGTGCATATGGTACGCCCTGCGGGGCTCGAACCCGCGACTTGCGGTTTAAAAGACCGCTGCTCTACCAACTGAGCTAAGAACGTATATGGTGCACAGAGCGGGACTCGAACCCGCATGCCTGTTGGGCACCAGTTCCTGAAACTAGCTTGTCTACCATTCCAACACCTGTGCATGTGGCGGAGTGAGAGCGGCTCGCGACGCGAAGCTAGTCCCTGTGGGAAACGCTCAAACACATTACTGCGTCGCCTCCTTAGCGGGGAGGTCCCTTACCAGTTAGGGTATCACTCCATATGGCGCAGGACGGAGGTGTCGATCCCCACAACATCTCTGTTGCCCTCGGTTTTCTAGACCGGTGTCAGCGCCGGCTGACATCATCCTGCATATCTGTTTTGGCACCGCACCGAGGTTTCGATCCTCGTCCTCCTGGGTCAAAGCCAGGTGTGCTCCCGTTACACCAGTCCGGTATTTGGTGCGCGAGGTGAGATTTGAACTCACAAGCCCATGACGGGCACCAGGGTTTGAGCCTGACACGTATACCAGTTCCGTCACACGCGCATGTGGTGCCTACCGAGGGACTCGAACCCCCAATCCTTACGGCGTCCGATCTTAAGCCGGACGTGTATACCAATTCCACCACGCAGGCAAATTGGTGACCCCTGCGGGATTTGAACCCGGCATTTCCGGCTTGAGAGGCCGGCGTCCTAACCTGTTAGACTAAGGGGCCAAATGGCAACTCCGACGGGACTCGAACCCGCGATCTCCTGATAGACAGTCAGGCGTGATAGCCATCTTCACCACGGAGCTATATGGCACGGGCCTGTGGATTCGAACCACAATGACCGGTTTTGGAGACCGGCATACTACCATTGTATGAGACCCATATATGGCTCCGGATCATGGACTCGAACCACGGCCTCCTGAGTCAGAGTCAGGCGTGCTACCATTACACCAATCCGGAATATATGGTGATCCCTGCGGGATTTGAACCCAGCATTGCCGCCTTGAAAGGGCGGTGACCTGACCAGTTAGTCGAAGGGACCACGCCAGCCCGATCCTTTGGGCTGGTTTTTGTTTATGCGGAAATTTGGATCACTCCGCATCCTTGAAAAATAAGAATGTCATCGATCTTCACGCCGAACACTGCGGCAAGGACGACAAGGTTGTCAACGGTCGGGAGTGCCGTTCCGCGCTGCCACTTGTAGATGGCCTGCGGGGTGCTGAACCCGAAGATGTCCTGGAGATCCTTCACCGTCAACCCGGCGTTTACGCGAAGGCGGGTGATGTTGATACCCGTTGCGGTCATGTCGATGACCGGTATTCGATTCATTTCATTTACGCTCCTGTTCCGGCGCAGAGCCGGAAAGGAACCGGCTCAGTTGGCCTTAAAGTTATAGATAGGTTTCAGTACTTCAATCACATCGACGCTCTCACTGATCACGTCGATAATGTCGGATAAGGATTTGTACGCCATGGGGGCCTCATCCAGCGTGGCCTCGTTGACCGAGGTGGTGTAGATGCCCGCCATTTCCCGGCGGTACTCGTCCAGGTCGAGATTCTGCTTCGCGGCAGTACGTGACATGATTCGGCCGGCACCATGCGGGGCAGAGTAATTCCAGTCAGGATTGCCCTTACCGATGGCAAGCACGCTGCCGTCGCGCATGTTGATCGGGATTAGTACTTTCTCGCCCGTGTGCGCAGCAATAGCTCCTTTGCGGAGGATCATCTCATCGGTGTCAATATAGTTGTGGATCGTGTGAAAGGCGTCGACCGCTTCGATGCCGAGGCGCTGCAGGATGAGCTCCGCCATGAGCTCACGGCTCCGGCGGGCAAAGCGCTGGCAGATCTCCACGTCGTAGAGGTAGTCCTCAAGATACTGCCCGTAAACAAAACAGAGGTCCTCCGGGATCGTCGGGGCATGCTCTTCCCAGCGAAGTTCTTTGAGTGCCTTTTCGATCTCCTTACGGCGGCCGGCGGCTTTGTATTCTGCAATGAGCGCATCTCGCCTGGCAAAGTACTCCTCCTTGCCCTTGTTCAGATCGATGGCAAGGCGCTGGTAGAACTCAGCCACCTGTTTGCCCAGATTGCGGGAACCCGAGTGGATTACCAGGTACTTCGTTCCGTCTGCAGCTTGGTCGATCTCAATGAAGTGGTTGCCTCCGCCCAGCGTACCCAGACTGCGTTCAAGGCGCCGAGCATCCTTCAATCCGCGGTAGCAGCGTAAGCCAAGCAGATCGAAATGCTCCTTTCGGCCCTCCCAGACATTCAAGCCGGAGGGGATGAAGTGCGCGGCGGCATCCATCTGCTCCATGTCAATTTCGACCTGGCCAAGATTCACGGTGTACATGCCGCAGCCGATATCCACGCCAACGATGTTGGGAACAGCCTTGCCCTTCACAGTCATGGTCGTTCCGATCGTGCAGCCCTTACCCGCGTGAACGTCGGGCATGATGCGGATCTGGCTTCCCGCGGTAAATTCGTAATCACACATCCGGCGAATCTGCTCGATGGCCTCATCTTCGATGACCTTGGCAAAGCAGATCGCGGTATTCACTTGTCCTTTGATTTCCATCATGTTGATCTCTCCCGTATTTGAACGTGGAAAAGCCGCCTGCCTCATACAAGGCAAGCGGCTCGAACGAATCTTATTCTCCCCGGTCGGGTTATAAGATTACATTGCGGTTCTTCTCTGCCTTATATGAGCGCGCGAAAAGACGGTCCAGATCCTGAATGCTGGACTGAAGTTCCTGATACTCTTTCCCCGACAGCGCGAACCGAACTGCAATCATGTCTTTTTCCTTTCCGGGCCATGCCCTTGTTTTACTGACGCCAATATAACATGCTTTGTTCCTGATGTAAAGAAACCTGTGGTATAAATCATATTTTACCACTCATCATTCAGCAGAGAAGAAAACACTTTTGTTTCATATCCGGGAGGCGTCATACTTTGCACGCTTCGCGGATGTTCGATCCCGCTATGGCCTTTCCCTGCGCTGCTTGGATATGATCAGTGAAAAGTATCCGGCATCGTCGGGAATCTCCTCAATACGCCGGTAGACTTGTTCGCTCTCCATCCCGCAGTTCAGCACAGCGGAAGCTTCCCGTTTGCTGCTTGTGAGCATTTCCTTGACCTCTTTCATATGACCGGCGGACTTCATGAGGACATAGGTTCCCGGCTGGTCCAGCGCGGCTTCAGTACTGTGGACAGACGGAATCACATGCAGTGGCTCGTCCCACTCTGTGAGCGGCAGGTTCAGCCGCGCCGCAGCAGCACAAAAAGAGGGAACACCGCTGACCATAACCACAGGATATCCTTCCGCTTCCAGAATATGCTGCAGATAGCTGAAGGAGCAGTAGATCGTGGGATCGCCGAGCGTCAGGTAAACTACGTTTTGCCCATTGTCCAGATAGTGCTTGATCAGCGCCGCGCCCTCACGATGCGCGTCCTCGAGCTGACCTCGATCCTTCACCATCGGCATCGGTATCGGAAGCAGCTTTTTCTCACGAAGCTCCGGCACGGCCTGCACCGCAATCTGATAGGCAAGCGACTCTTTCGCGTCCCTTCCGGGGACGGCAATGACTTCATTCTCACGAATAAGGCGGATCGCTTTCACGGTGATTAGCTCCGAATCACCGGGGCCGACGCCGACACCATAGACTGTGCCATTCATTCCTGACCCTCCGTGTCAGCTGTGATGCCGTGGCAATAGCCGTAGTACCAGCATTCATAAGGATCGGAACACTGATCGCCGGGCAGCATTTCCACCTCGTCCGCCTGCTTTTGCACCCGATTGAGTTCCCAGATGTGGTCGTTGATCCATTTGTAATAGCCTTTCGCCTCTTTTGTCACATCCACAGGGACAAAGGGATTCTCTTCGTCAGGGCCGTGGATGACGATAAAAATTCTTCCGATCTTCATTTTGCATCTGGCCATGATGTAATACTGAAACCCGGCGTCCTTGACAAACTGCGGATGTACTTCCGGCGCGTTTTTGACCTCATAGAAGTCATATCCCGTGTCCGTTTTGCGGAGAATATCGACGGCGCAGTAGTTGTTGTAATTGGAAAAAGCCGCCTCACAGATCACGGGTGTTCCGGCTTCCAGATGCTCCTGGGTCTTTTGCAGCATAGCCGCTTTATCCGGGATCGTGGTGCCGGGACGATACACCGTCATCTCTTCATAGGGGCCGAACATCCCCATGGCTTGGTCTCCAAAGTCGTTGCCCGCGGCAAGCCTGGCCTGTATTTCCGGGGGTATGATTTTCAGACCGGGCTTGTGCTTGTCCAGCCACAACATTTTCGGGCACTGCATGCCGCGCATGAAATCGGTTTTTGTTATTGCCATTCTTTCGCAAACTCCTCAAATTACCAATCATCATCCAGCAGAGCAGATAACCCCTCCGCCTCATCTGCCCAGGAAACGTCATATTTTGTTTTCTTCATGGACGCCTGACATGCGGGGCACTGGGAAAAAGGCTTCTTGAAAGAAGCTCCGCATGCTGAGCAGATATATTCATCGGCATTGAAAAGGTGAGTTTTCTGTATCCAGTGTGCCTTGCTCATAGAATTCACTCGGATTTGCAATCATAATTGAAATGCATTTTATTCGTCTTCCAAAAGAATATCGTCTGGAAGGGCATCAATATCTAAATTATGTCCGGTTATTGTTATAGCAATGAAGTTTTTGATATTCTCCATTGTCTCAAGCGTGGTATCCCCAATACATTCAGCAAGTTTTGTCACGCCAAAATTTGCAAACTCGGTGAGAAATGCCAGCTTGTCAAAATCCGTCTTTTCACCAAACGCCAGCTCTAGACGTCTTTCCTCCGAGAGGTCCTGAGTGGTAGTCGATAATACTGCTGCCTGAAAAACAAAATCGAGTTTCCCATTGTCGTTATTTTGAAGCACGTTTCTAGGAACATTGCGCGGCTCTTCTCCGACAGTCTCTGGTTTCTCAATTCTCTGATCATAGAGAATACCTATGGTTAGTGCAACCATAAAAATATTGTAGTTCGTGCGGTTTTTTAGGCCCTTGAATATGGGGGCGAGAGCATCAATTGTATTTCCCCAAGTGGTTCCTCGCAGAAGAATATCTTTTGTTAATTCCACAGGTGCCCCTCCTCTACATGAGCAATATTCTTTTCAGCATTGCTCAGAATTGTCCATACACGTCCCTTTAATGTAGGACTAATAATGTCATCAAGATCATCTTTAGAAAACAATATTACCTGCGGTGCAAATTGTGGAATAGTGTCGATAACATTTTGCCTCTGATCCGGATCAAGTTTAGAGAATGGACCGTCAAGAACTAGAGGATACTCCTTGCTCGAAAGGTTTTCCTGGCTGCGAAGGAGCTTGAAGATTCCTCCTATATATGCAAAAGATATGACCGCAAATTGGCCCTCAGATTTTGACTCATCGTTGAAGCTGTCAGTTACTCGAACAGAAAATTCTGGGCTTACATAAACACTACGTTTACTGGTGAGCATTATATCGATCAGATCCTGAATGTTATCCTGAAGTAAACGGCTGAATGTTGAAGATTCAGAATCTAGTTTCATTTTAAAATGTTCAAGTACTTTTTGCATTATAGAAATCTTATACTCAATCTGCGCGTTAGCCTTACTAGTTTTTGTTAATGTATCAAAGGTTTCCATCTGCTTGTGGAGGTATATCTCTAATTTTTTGAGCTCTGTTTTCAGGTCAGAGATACGTTCGTCCAAGTCCTCAACAGCTTCTTCTGCAGCTTGGCGAGCTACAATAAGGTTTTCAATATCTGGTGCTTTTTTCTCAGCTTCATCAAGTTCTCGAATCTCTACATCGCAAGAAGCAGCTTGTTCATTGTTTTCAAGAACATGGAGAATAAAGCCTTCAAGATACTCTTGGTCGTATCCTTCTCCCCACATTTGTGCTGTTTTTATAAAATCATGATACAAACTTGAATAGTTTTTAGGCGGGAGCATATTGAAAAACGATCTGATATGCTCACGTTCTTCATCACACAATGGGTTTCCACAGATACAAACATTTGTATCCTGTGAGACCTGCTAATAAAAGTCAAGTCTCAACATCCGAAAAGTATTGGTGTTGTCGTGGGTAAAAGTGCGTACAACAACCAAGCCGCTAAGCGTCAGTTTTTTGACGGCGGCCGACCTTGTGTTGTG
>Ga0247608_10000903_pt1 | contig 44166 bp, 25 predicted proteins | sample 176DNAGHGlowgp2_FD_193490 | JGI IMG/M metagenome (GOLD analysis project Ga0247608, IMG submission 193490) | Sheep rumen microbial communities from Palmerston North, Manawatu-Wanganui, New Zealand - 1766 DNA GHGlow gp2 | ecosystem: Host-associated > Mammals > Digestive system > Stomach > Rumen ...
GGTACGAAGGCAAGATTTGTAAAGTATTTCCTTGATTGGGTAGAGTCTGACTTTCCAAAATATCAGAATGCTTTTGAGCTTAAGAGTAAGAGCACAAATTCATCTTTGACCGCAAAGGAATGCAAGCAATTCCTTGAATATGCGAAGAACGGAAACGAATGGCAGCTTAACAGTTTGGTTGAATCAAATTTCAACAGCAATTATGTATCAATAAACACTAAAGGCGGTATATTCTTTAGGGAAAATACTGAAATAGTAAAGAAACTGACAAATTTCACTGTTCAGCCTATTCTGATTATAAAGAATTATTTCAATTCGACCAATGTCGAAATGAACAGATTTGACAATGTTGCTAAAACAATGACTGATGGTGATTTCTCTTGTTATGTAAGAGGATTCGTGGCAAAAATGAAGGACTTGGTACAGAACGGCTTGGTTGAGGAAAGGATGTTTACACCAATATCAGCAGTAAAAGAACCCGATACTACAAAGGATATTCAGATTGCACTGTACAAGTACCTTAAGATTCTTCACGACAAGTGGCTTGGTGCTACAAGTTTCGACACTTGGAAGATGGAGCATTTCTTCAAGGAGCATTTTGCTTTTATAGATTCATATTATTATGATATTGGTGATAAGGTGATTGTCAACCCAATAGATATGTGCAAACTTATCTGTCGTTCAGAAGCCCAACGTAAATTCTCACTTATATCGTTCATTACAGCAATGTTGCAAGAGAATAACTTGTCATTTATGTGTGTACAGAACTTCTTGAAGCTGAAAACTACTGATTATGACAACAGTGGTAAGATGTATGTTGATGCTATGCAAGATATGTTTAAGCCAGTTGCATTTCTTGATATGAAGAAATTTGAGGAAAATCCTTATTTTGTAACAATATACAAGAGTGAACCTTCAACAAGCTTGAACATCAAGGGTTCTATGTATGTTGACGATTCGTTTATGTTGAATTATGGGGATGCATCTTCTTGGCCAGAGGCTATTCACAGCAAGAGTGACGAGAATGGCTATCCAATACCAGCATTTGGTGTTACATATGGTAGCCAATATCAAAGCTATTTTACTGATATAAATGTAGGAATGGATAGTGCTATGGTTACAGAGCAATCATTGCAAGCACAGTATATACTTGCAAGTATGAACAGTAAAACTGGTGGTGAAAAGGTTAATGACAAGGAAAATGGCACATCTGTATTTGCTGTTGGACAAGACTTGTATACGATATATGCAAACAATTCATATACTTGTACTGTAACAATGATGGGATGTGCTTGGGTACAGCCATTGATGTATTTCGTATTGTTGAATATTCCAATGTTCAGAGGTTCATATCTTATTGAGAAGGTGAAGCATTCTATTACACCAGGCAATATGGTTACTACATTCACTGGTGTAAGAATGGCAAATACACTTACACCATTTGTAAAGAGTCCTTTCTATCTTAAGGGTGACACTTTGGATGGCTCTTATGCTGAAAAGTATTATCAAGAAGCAAGATGCGCAAGCATTGACAATAACTGTAAGTATGCTTGTTATCCAATTGGTTTGACAGCTTCAAATGGAGGTTTTGAAGAATCAATACTTGTTGAACCTCAAGGTTTTAAAAAGCATGGAGCATCTGAAAACGACAATTTCAAGACTCGATACGACACTTTGATAGAGGCTTTGACTTGTACTGTCATTGCCGAATGCGGCACTAGTGACCAATTAGCAATTGAGCTTGTTGCTACAGTATTGTTCAATAGGGTCAAGAACAAGGGTGATTTCCATATATTTGTACCAAAACAGATTGCTTATGAAAAATATGACTCTAATCATCATCCATCAAATTACGACACTGTTTTGCCTATTGTAAAGAATGTCTTCCTTAACACTCCAATGGTTGTGGTAGGAAAGACAACTAACGTAATAAACAGTGTTGCAATATATGAAAACAATGAGAAGACTGAGGCAAAGACATCACCAGTTACAATAACACAAGAAATGGTTCAAAAGATGTATATGTATTGCTCAAGGCAAGGATATGACGAAAGCAATCCAAATACTGGTGAAGATTATCATCCAAATCCAAAGTTGGAGAAGACCCCTTCTCTTTGGAGGAAACAGAAGTATTTGTGCCATCACGACCACGACAATGTATACGGGCACGTCTTTACAAGTGGAGACGGAAACAAGACATATTGGGAATATGACGGAAAGGCAAAGAAGGACATCAATGATGCAGAAGAGAATGGAATATCTGTATTGGGTAACAATTTGATTGCAGCATTGAACCATACAATACAAGCCACAAACAGATTGACTTGTGTTGCAAGTGGAGCTTCTCTTGGTACTGAAGACCCTAATCTTTTCTTGGTTAGGTATGATGTTGCAGAACAAGGCGGTAGTGTATTTGATATTTTGTTGAACACTTATTCAAATTACATCAGTTCTATTGGATGGGTTTGCAACGACATAAACAGTGTATCGTCAAAACAATATCCAGATGCTGTTTTGGTTAGGGCTACAGATGGTACTGCTAGTGCAAGGGATGTGGCTATTTACACTTATTCTGATAGCACCATCAAACGAATTGAATCAATTGGAGACTTTGTAAATGATGCGTTCTTCAAGAGCTTGAGCAAGATGTATCCAGTTGCTGCTGTAAACGGTTTGAACAACTTAAAGAGGGACTGCAAACAGCTTGCTGGTTTAAGTGATGATGATATAAAGAAACTGTTCTCTAAAGTTGATATTATACCTTGTACAAGTGTTATGCCTAAGCCAAACGTAAATTTTGCTTCAAGGTCGTTTACACCTTCTTCTCCAAGGATTGGAAAGAGTTGGGAAGAGGTTATTGGTGGTGGATTGGTTGAATGCGGATGTAACAAGTCAAAGGAAGAACAGATTGCTATAATGGCAGATTTGTTTGGCGGCTCGTTCCCTTCTTCACCATCTGAAATGAAGCAGTATCTTGCAGAATTCGAGGTTCCTTGTATGGGAACAGTACGAAAGGTATGGCTTCACAAGAAATTAGGACCAGATATTGTAAAGGCATTTACCGAATTGAGAGATAATGGCTTTATGGTTAGTGATGTCGGAAGCTATTGTTGGAGATATATAAACAACCCAAGGCTTAAAGGCTCTAATATTATGAGCAAGCATTCATATGGTATTGCAATCGATATAAACTCTAATCAGAATCCATTCTTTAGAAGTGCCGAATCATATAGCGGTGTCGATGATGATGCCAACGGAGTGATAAGGACAGTAAACAGTACAGCCGTAAAGATACTTAAGAAATACGGTTGGGGTTGGGGAGGAAAGTATGGTGATACTATGCATTTCTCTTACTTGAACGGTTCTTAATTTCTGTTTTTTCAAAAAAAATTATATACTAATTAAAATTTCAATATATGAATTATCTTGGGTATATATTTTCGAAAGGTAAGGTTAAGTTGAATTGCAGCTTTATAAAGGTGGTCAAAGATTTTTCTTTGGTTGAGTTAGACAAGCCTTGTTTGATATGTGGTTTATCCGAAGCTAAGGAAATTGCTTCGGATAAATTTTCTATTTTGAACAAGAAGATTAGAGATAATCTTTATTGGACTTTCGGAAGAACTGAAAAAAGGGATGAGCACGAAAAGGACATTGCTTCTTTCTGTAATTCTGTATTCAACGAATATGTTGGTACAATAAGGTATATGTACTTGAATGTGATGAATATTAGCTACAGTATAGCAAAAAGACTTCTGAATTTTGTATTTTCTTCGAAAAAGAAGTATATTTATATATGGAACGAGATGGTATATATCTCTTGCAACAACAAGACTGTTGTCGGAATATCTATTAAGATATGCAGATATTGCGGCATAGACATTATGAAGCTTATGGAATCTGTTTCAAGCAGCGAATATAATGTAATAATCGATGATGACAGACAGATACCATACAATATTCTAAAGGTTGTAAAAGACAAGAGGTTTGCCGTTCCATTTATATTACAATTGAAGGATTAGAAAATGGAAAAGAAGGAAGTATTAGTTGGTAAATTTGTAAAGAAAAACAACATCTTGACTTATCTTGAAGGCATACACAACAAGTATGATGTCAAGTACGGCAATTTGTTTGTTTATACAGTAGATGGTAACAAGTCTGAATATTTGGTTACATTCAAGATATGCTCTGACAAGAAGGTAATAAAGAATGATATTGTCGGTAGTATGATATTACACTACAAGAAGGGGTGTATATTCTCGATAAATGCTCTAAACAGCTTGACTGGAAACGAAAACAATGAGACTGTTGATTGGTCGAAATATAATGGCAAACTAATACTTATGTCAAATGGTAACATAAATGTAAAGATTGTTACTAAAATAGATGATAAGACTCTTTTTTTCAATTAATAAGATATTTATATAAAAATATGTTATGAGATTTGTAAATAAAAAAGTAGTAAAAAGGAAACCATATCTGTTGTCACGCCACACGGTTAGCAAGAGTGTTGAAGTTGTTACTACAGATAAGATTGAAGAAAATAATGATAAAAAAGAAAAAGTTATGACTACTCAAGAAAAGATTAACGCAGCAAGTGAAATTTTAGCTTCACAACCTGTTAAGAAAATAAAGAAGGACAAGGGGCTTATTGAACGTACAGAAAGTTCCAAGACTATTTTGACCGAAGACAACAAAGAATTACTTAATGATTAAGCAACAACAAAATGAACAAGGAATATCTAAAGGAAAACGGTTTATATGAGGCACACAAGCAATTTATGCGTTTGTGTGAATGGTCATATTATAACCATACTCCGCTTGAGGAAGATGATACCCAAGATGACCAAAACCAGATGGGTGGTAATGACCCAATGGGAGGCGGTTCTGACCCTATGGGAGGCGGTAACGACCCAATGGGAGGTGGCAACGCTCCTATGGGTGGCGGTAATAACCAAATGGGTGGTGGCGCTGACCAAATGGGTGGAGGCAACGACCCTATGGGAGGCGGTAACGACCCTATGGCTGGTGGTAATGACCCAATGGGAGGCGGTAGCGACCCTATGGGTGGAGGTAGTGACCCAATGGGAGGTGGTGATGACCAAATGGATGGCGGTGATGACCCAATGATGGGAGATGACCCTATGATGGGAGATGAAGAAGACCCAATGGGTGATGAAGAGGAAGAGGACGAGGAAGTGCTTGATATAGATGACTTGACTGATGCCCAAGAGAAGGTTAATGACAAGGTTAACCATGTAGGTAGGAATCTTGGTACAATTGACAAGACAATTACAAAGCTCATGAGTACAATAAACAAGATGGAGGATATGATAAACAAAACAAATTCCAAGATTGAGTCCTTGAATCAAGAGTTCCAAAAGAGGGTTAAGACACCTACAGAAAAGTTGAATCTGCGTTCACTTGATTCATATCCATTTAATGTAAAGCCTACTGATTATTGGGATAAGTTTGCTGAAGAAAACCCAAACTATGAAATAGGTGAGAGAAATGATGCTCCTACTGGTCAAGACGAATATGTAATCAAGCAAAAGGATATTAGCGATAGGAATGACAGAGACATTGAGCATAGCTTCATTGATGATGAAATGAGGCAAGACATCAATAAGATTTTTGGTATTTAATTAAAATAAAATAATAAGGCCCGTAGGGAATCGGGTTTAAGGGCGGTGAGGGCAATGTCATTAGACACATAGTGAAACGTCAATATAATAAATCCTCGTTGCTTGAGTCAACAGGTATATAGTTCCCTAATAATATTATAAATATCTTTTATAATGGAATTAATTTTTAAATTGTTATTCTGTCATTTATTTGGAGATTATGTATTACAAAATAACTTTATAGCTAGTACTAAAGGAAATAACTGGTATCATCTATTTGTACACTGTTTTTTGTACGTGCTTCCTTTTTATGTTGTGTTCGGAATGTGTTGGCAATTGTATGTTATTATTGCTGCACATTTTATTGTTGACGCAGCCAAAGCAAGATATAATTCGATTACATATACACAAGACCAAATTATTCATTATCTGACAATGGTGATATTTTTTATAGAATAGCACCATTATTTTCTTATATTTTTATGTGACGAAATATTTATAATAAATGGCAATTTTGTTGCTGTTTTATTTATTTATTTTGTTTTTTTTATATAAAATTAACACTGGTAAGACGATTTTTAATTTTTTACTTTACAATAATTTTTTTTTAAATTTTTTATTTTTTATGTCTAATTTTAATTCAAACATTACACCAGATGATGTTATTGAGCAGTTGAACAATACTGCAAAACCAAAGAATTTTGTTTCTTTTGACCCAAAGAATTACTTGAACACCAAATTAGAGAACGGTGAATCTAGCAAAACTATCACTATTAGGCTTCTTCCTATAAACAAGGATGGAGGTTTTCCTTTTCAAAAAGTCCATATGCATACAATTAAGGTAAACAAAGAGGTTTCTCCAAGCGGTTGGAAGACATTACCATGCCCTATCCAAAACGGGTTTGGTGACACTTGCCCATTCTGTGAGGTATCAGACCAAGCGTATGAAATGAAGAAAAAGGCAACAAACGATTCTGAAAAGAAGAAGTACGATGAAATCAATATGCACAACAGAGCAAGGACAATGTATGTTGTAAGGTGCATAGAACGTGACCACGAGAATGATGGCGTTAAGTTTTGGCTTATGTCGGGTGCAAAGGAAGGTCCTTATGAGAAGATTATGAAGCTTTGGTCAGCTCGTTACAAGCAAGGTTTGAAGATGAACCGAAATCTGAATATTTTTGACTTGAACAATGGATACGATTTGGAGGTAACTATCAGCAAGGGTGCTGATGGAAAGAACGTTTATTCGGTTGTAGACTCAAAGTTTTCTTCTCCATTGACAAATGATTTCGAGCTTGGAAACAAGTGGATTAATGATGAAAAGAAGTGGTCTGACGTATATAAGGTAAAACCTTATGATTATATGTCTATTCTTCTTGACGGTGACGTGCCTTATTTCAATAAGGAAAAGAATTGTTATGTTGGAAAGCTTGCGGAAAGCAATGGTAATCAAGAAGAGGAAACTCAAGATGATGACCCAGAACCAATTTATTCTGCACATTCAACAGAAGACACTGACCTTCCATATTAATGCTATTTTATATGGTTACGAACAATAGTAGATTAGTTTTTAATTATGGCTCTATGAGTAGCGGCAAAAGCTTGAATTTGCTTATAAAGGCTCATAATTTGGATGAGAAGGGAATCCCAATATTGGTTATAAAGCCATCTATAGACACAAGAGAGGAAGCAGCAGTAGTAAGGTCAAGAATTGGCATTGAACGTCCTTGCATTCTTGTTGACAAGAAGATGAATCTGTTCAATCTTGCGATTAAGAACAGATTTTGTAGAATAATTCTTGTTGATGAATGCCAGTTTTTAACACCACAACAAGTAGACCAATTGGCAAAGGTTGTAGATACAATCGGTATCAATGTAATTTGCTACGGCTTGCGTACAGACTTCAAGTCACGTTTATTTGCTGGTTCAAAAAGACTATTTGAAATTGCAGATTCTATTGAAGAACTTAAGTCATATTGTGACTGCGGTAAAAAGGCAATAATAAATGCTCGCTTTGATTCAAGCGGTAATATGATTGTCGATGGTGAACAGATTGTTATTGGTGGTGATGATACTTATAGAGCAATATGTAGGGAATGTTTTTTTAATAATTTGAATAAATTAAGCATTAATAATGAAACAAGCAATAAAGAAGGGGACAACGATAAAGAAATTCAACCTTGACGAATTAAAGGCAGAGATGGGTTATTCAAGAAAGGGTAATGACCTTGCAGCAAGTATTGCTGACAAACCAATGGACTTTATTCCAATGCCAAAGGCATTTAATGAGGCATTAAAACTTCCAGGTTTTCCAATGGGATATATGAGTATCATAACTGGTTGGTCAAACACTGGTAAGTCTACATTGGTTAATTGCCTTATTGCAAGCTGTATAAACAATGGAATTCTTCCAGTTATTTATGATACAGAAAACAACTTTGACTTCTCGTATGCAATAGATTGTGGCATGAAGGCTACACCTGAATATGGTGATGTTGATGTTGAAACTGTTGATGAGGAAACTGGTGAGGTAACAGTAACTACAGAAAGACAGATTGTTGATTGGAGCGGCGATTTCTTCTATTATAACAGTAGAAAATTGGCTGATACATATGGAATGAATGATTATGCAACTGGTAAGCAGACAACAAAGAAGAGAAATACTGCGGTTATTGAGGATATTGCATATTCTATAAATGAATTCCTTGATAAGCAAGAAGATGGTAAAATACCTATGCCAATCTGCTTCATTTGGGACTCTGTTGGTTCAATAATTTCATTCAAGAGCCTTATGAGCAAAACTGGAAACAATATGTTTGACGCTGGTGCTTTAAGTTCAGCTTTCACGAACATTTTGAACAATAGGATTCCTACTTCAAGGAAGGTTTCTTCACCATATACAAACTCGTTTGTGTGTGTCAACAAGATTTGGAATGATTCTATGAATAGTACAATGGGATTGCCTTCAATTGAACTCAAGGGCGGTAAAGCATTCTTCTACGCTGCAAGGCTAATCATACACTTGGGAGGTGTGGCAAAGGCTGCGATTAAGAAGCTTAATGCAACTGTCAAGGGACAGACTTATACTTACGGTACTGTCAGCAAGATTAAGGTTAACAAGAATCAGTTGCCAACGCCTTACAACATTACATATGAAGGTGAAATAGCTTGTGTGCACAACGGTCTTTGCAGCATAGATGACATTGATGATTACAAGAAGAATAACATCAAGGACATCTTGAAGAGAATTGAGAGCATTGGTGACAGTAGTGTAAGTGACGATGATGCAAAATCAATGGCATTTACAGAAGAGGAAACAACTGAAATATTCTGAAAAAAAATGGCACTATTTAATATAGTGCCATTTTTTTTTGTGTATACATAATTTTTATAAATATCTTATTCAGATGCTGTTTCTACAGTCCATCCACTTGGAATACCATTTACACCTCTGACATTCCAAGTTGCTGCGCTGTTCTTAACAAAAGTACCACTTGATGCAACACCAGACACCCAAGAATCGGTATATGTCGTTGATGGTGTCGTTGTGAACATAGCCTTTATATACTGTAATTTTGTACATCCTCTAAACATATTGCTGTAACATAATGATTTTGTCAGAGACTTTATTAACAATGTAGGAGCCACTTCAAGTGATTTACAATCCTCGAACATTGCATATAATTCTCTTCCACCATTCATAGTAGTCAATCCAGTTGCAGATATTTTTGGTGCTGAAACTAAATTAGTACAGCCCTTGAACATGTTGCAATAACCGCTTGTTGGTACTGTTAATGATGGTAGATTTGGAGCTGACTTTAAAGATGTACAGCCGCTAAACATACCATTATAACAGCATCTATCAAGGGTCGTAGATGAAAGCTGAGGTGCAATCAAAAGACTAGCACAGTTTTGAAACATAGCCTCATAACAGCTTTCTTTCATAATTCCACCATGCAATACTGGTGCAACAACAATACTTGAGCAACCTCCGAACATTCTGTGGTAGCAACTTTTTTTCAATTCAGTAGCAACTAATGATGGCGCATTTATTAATCTTGCACAATTCTCAAACATCTCGAAATAGCAAAAATCATTTATGTTTTCTGCCACAAGGAGCGGTGCTGTGTACATTTTGGCGCAATCCTTAAACATACGGCAGTAGCAATTTATTGTCAAATCGTGAGATGGCATAACCAACGTGTTTGCATTGACAACATTTGTTGTAGAAAACATCATGTTGAAAGTACAAGAATCAATCAAACTTGTTTTATCTTCGAAGTCATCGTCATACAATAATGACATTATATTTCCTTGTAAATTAAACATTGCAGTACTTGCACTGAAAACTCCTATTCCAGAATCATCAGTTGCAAATTTATCATCACTAATTCTAGGATATGGAACCATGTTTCCTTTCCACTTCACAACATCACCAGATTTTACATTTAATGATACTTGATTCTGATATTCAGACCATGTTTCGCCATCGTCCAACGAATATGCAATCATATTTACTTGTGAACCACCAGTAGTTCCACTGAATTCAAAAGTACCATCACTTACCGCAACAAAGGTCAAATAGTCACCGCCACTTTTCTTTAATATGTGAACAGTGTCTGTTGCTTCTGTATATGACATTAGTTTGTCTTCTGACGCATAATGAGTTCTTTCTTCGTCAGTTTCAAATTTCTTTAAATAAATCATAATATAAAAATATAATTTATAATAAATATCATTTTATATACAATAAATTTTCCAGAAGTAATATTTTTTGTATATATTAGTTAAAAGTAACATTTATTTATGGCTAGAAATGCAGAAAAGGAAAAACAAGACATACAAGGAGAATCGGCAGTGCACGATTTCTTGAAAAAGCATTTTTATACTGATGTCAAGAATTTGATAGAAGTAAATGAGAAAAACACCCAACTCAAGGGCATTGACACGATTTTTGAATATAACGGTTTTGAATACAAATGTGATGAAAAAGCTGCATTGGACTTTACAAATGAACAGAAGGGAAGGAAATTGAATACCTTCTGCCTTGAATTGTCATTCTTGAGCAGAAGAGACTACAGAATGGATGGATGGTTCGTTAACGAGAGATTGGAAAACAATTCATATCTGTTCGTTTGGGTTGACAAGTCTGATGAGAATGTCATACACAACGCAAGCGAGATAAGGGAAGCTGAAATTGCATTGGTTCTGAAACAAGACATATATGACTATCTTTATACAATAGGATGGACGATTCCTTTGCTTAAGGTAAAGGATGAGAGAATAAGAAGCGGTACTGACAAGAATTTTGGAAACATTAATGAAAACGGTTGTAAATTTGCGTTTTCGCCATATTTATCTGAAAAGCCGATAAATATTCTTCTTTCAAGGGATACATATAGAAAAATGCCTCATACAATAAGTAAAAAAATATATTGCTGATGAAAAAATATACTCAAGACAAAGAAATAATTAGTCTGTTTAGTATGAAAAAAATAGACGATAAAACAAAGGAAAAATTGCATAAAGCTATTGATAACAATAACTTTTACGAAATAAGTAAATTGACAGATGTATTACTTGGGCAAGAAATATGGTTTGGTGATTATTTCGAAGGTGACGAGTTCAAGTTTTATCTCAATGGATTTAGGCATTATCAACCGACAAGAGAATCAATAGACAAATTCTTGCGAGATGAGAACAGAATTATAACAGATGGAAAATCATCAAAGATTTATAGCCCAGAAGAAATTTGGCAAATGGTTGATGACAGCAAGGGTGGCAAGACCATTGAGGATGTTGTCAAGGAAATGTCCGAATCCCAACAAGCGCTTATTGACGCAGAGGAATGGATAAGACCTCATGGGTTGTCATATGAGGACATAGCGAAATACAAACCTCGTTATAATGAATTTCATAATGATGGATTAAGATTTTATATATGAAGCAAGTAATAAGAAAATCAATCATAGAAGCTAACAATATAAAGACAGAAGAGAATATATATACTTTGGTTGTTGACGGTTCTAGTGTGCTTAAAACAGCATTGGTCTCAACAAAACTCAACCAAGACGGTCTTGATTATGGCGCAATTATCAATTTCTTCAATATGATAAGGCAAGTGATAGTCAAGCGAGATTTCTCAAAATGTTATGTGTTCTTTGACGATGACTTGAGTGGACAGCTAAGGGCAGATATTTACCCAGCTTATAAGGCGAATAGGGACAAGCACTACAATATAAACGAAACAGAATATGACAAGAAGATAAACGATTATGTAAAGAAGGTACTTGCTTATTCACGAAACAAGAAAAAAGAATCAAAAAAAGGGCAATATGTAGAAACAGAGGATGAAAGGTACAGTAGGTGCAGAGATATTATAATTGAAATCTGCGAAGAACTGTACATTAGGGCATATATGGCAAAATATGTGGAAGCTGATGACTTGTGCGCATATGTTGTAAGGCATAAGAAACCGAATGAAAAGATTGTTATCATATCAAGCGATAGGGACTTGGCACAACTTATAGCCGATGACGTTTGCTTGTACGTGCTTAACAAGAAAACTTATGTAATACCTTCAAACTGTGTGGAAGTATTGGGATGCACTCACGAGAACATTGTTCTTAAAAAGATATTCTGTGGAGATGCTTCAGATAACATTGCTGGTATAAAAGGAGTTGGAGAAAAGACATTCTTCAGCCTATTTCCAGAAGCCGTGAACAACAAGATGCTTGTGGAAGATGTAATATCAAGGGCAAAGGAGATAAACGATGAACGCAAGAATGAAAAAAAGAGACCTTTGAAGGCTTGCGAAAACATAATCAACAACGTGACTGACGGAGTTCAAGGAAACAAGATATACGAGATAAACAAGAAGATAATATCACTTGAGGAACCGTTGCTTACCGAAGAGGCAACAGAAACAATGAAAATGCTTACCGAATGCCCATTGGATGATGAGGGAAGAGATTTCAAGAATCTGTATAAGATAGCCCAAGAAAATAAGATTAATGACTTGTTGGATGATGGTAGACTTGGAGATTTCTTTGGGGCTTTCAACGGATTGATATATAGGGAAAAACATAATAAATAAATAAAGCCAAATACTTGCGGTATATTGCTTGTATTTGGCTTTATTGTGTTTATATTATTGTTCTACTTTTGTCCAATTATATTTTCCTAAATAAAAATCTCCAGTTCCCATCCATACGTCATATCCACTACTACCACTTGGAACTGTTAATGTACCATTAGACTTTACATTTTGGAATGTATTGAAATATATTGTTGGTGCTGTAGTTGCTAATGATGTAATACTTGTTAATTCACTACAATGAGTGAAAACATTAGTATCAATACTTGTAACACCACTACCTATTGTTACACTTGTTAAACCACTACAATTATAGAAAGCACTAGTACCAATACTTGTAACACTATTTGGTATTGTTACACTTGACAATGATGTACAATTAATGAAAGTATAAATCTTAATATTTGTAACTCCATTTCCTAAATCTAAACTTGTTAACCTAGTACAATAATAAAACGCAGAAGCACCAAGACTTGTAACACTATTAGGTATTGTAACACTTGTTAAACCACTACAATAAGTAAATGCACCATCACCAATACTTGTAACACTATTAGGTATTGTAACACTTGTTAATCCACTACAATATCCAAAAGCATAAACACCAATACTTGTAACACTATTTCCTATTGTTACACTTGTTAATGATGTACAACCACTGAATGCATTATTGCCAATAGTTTCTACATTGTTTCCTAATGTTACATTTTTTAATTTTGTGCAATTAATGAAAAATGCAATGTTTTTGGAATTATAATTTAAGGTTTCCAAATTATTCATACCATTAAATTCTGAACCAGTCAACGTTGTAATTCCGCTTCCAATCGTCAAATCTTTTATTCCAGTATTTACAAAATTAAATGCACCAATCCTTGTAACACTATCTGGTATAGTGATACTTGTTAAAGCAGTACAACCTTGGAAATTAGCATTACCAATATTTGTAACACTATCTAGTATAGTTACACTCGTTAATGCACTACAATTTTGGAAATTCGCATCACCCATAATAGAGCATCCAATTGTGGCACTATTTAATGCAGTACAACCTTGGAAATTTCCACTAGCAATACTTGTAACACTATTTGGAATAGTTATACTTTGCAATGCTGTGCAACCAGTAAAATTTTGGTTATCAATTCTTGTTAAATTATTACTAAGAGTTACACTCGTTAATGCACTACATCCACCGAAAACAACATTACCAATACTTGTAACACTATTTGGTAAGGTTATGCTTGACAATGATGTGCAACCATTAAATGTACCATCTGATATGTTTGTTACATTATTAGATAAAGTAATACTTGTTAATGATGAACAATTATTAAAAGCTGCATTACCAATACTTGTAACACTATTAGGTATTATTATACTTGTTAATGATGTACAAGCATTGAAAGCACCATCACTAATACTTGTAACACTATTTCCTATGGTAATACTTGTTAATGATGTACAAAAAGAAAATGCGCCACTACCAATATTTGTAACACTATTTGGTATGTTTAAATTGGTTAAGTTAACACAATTATATAATGTCTGATTTCCAATACTTGTAACACTATCTGGTATTGTTATACTTGTTAATCCACTGCAACCATAGAAAGCATAATTACCAAGACTTGTAACACTATTTGGTATTGCTATGCTTGTTAATCCACTACACATATAGAAAGCCCTTTGACCAATACTCGTGCATAAATTACCTATTTCAGCACTAACAGTTGTTGCTGAATATGGCATTGTCATTGCCGATGTCAATTCACCACTTCCTTCTATTTCAATCACTTCACCATTGTTCAATGTTAATTTGCAAAAAAATGGAATATTCATAATATTCACCTTATCAGTTTCTTCTGTGTATGACACATATTTATAGATGTCAGTACACGCTTGTTTTTCTTCTTCTGTTTCAAAATATTTAATGTAAACCATAATATATAAAACGTATTTTATACATAAATATCTTTAATAAAAAGAAAATGGCATCAGTTAGGTAAGTAATTTATCGGCTGATACAAAATTGTATTTCATTGTAAAAAAAAATTAACATTTAATTTTGTTTTTGTTTTTTTTTCGTATATATTCGTTGTGTTAACTAATGTTAAATCGAGAGTTATTTTTTAAACGTTTAATTTTAATTTTTAACGATTATGGCAAACGAAGTTCCAAACAAGGAGTACAAGGAAGAGAGATTTGAAATTGACTTATATGTTAATGACAAATTGATTTGCAAGAGAAATTTCAAGATTAATAACTTTATTGAGGGTAGTATGGATACTGTCAATTTCAAGGAGACTTTTGACGGTCTTGTAAGGAGTATTGACAATGACTTGAAATCCAAGAGCAGAGTATACAGTTGGTATTACTTTAACGAGGATGATGTTTTGAATGAGTTCAAAGACCCTCTTCTAAAACCGTGGGAATGCACGTTTAAGTTTGAATTGACTGATAACCACAAGGTTGTTATGTCAAGGATTTGGGATGGCTATGCTTACCCTAAGGCTATTAGGGATAGGGTTGACATCACAAACAAGATTGTAAGGATTACTACAAAAGATGACAAGACATATGTGTATGACAAGGACACATATTTCAAGGCAAACGAAGACAGATTGTCGGCAGAACTTTATGTTCTCAAGGCAATGATAATGGACAAGCAAGACTTGACACAGCAGATTATAAGGAAGATTTGCGAGGTTTGCTCACCACGCGAGAACTTGTACAAGTCAATCGGTGACTATACTGTGAGTGAAGTGTATGGGAATGACGAGTATGTTACCAACAAGGAAGGTAAAAAAGAATTTTTGAGGACTCGTGGAGCCAAGAAGTATTTCTATTCAGTAAATCTTACGGAGAAGAAGTATATTTCTGATTGGGCAAAAGCAGTTTCAGCAAAGACTAAGGAATATTTTGAAACATTGTATTAATGAATTATGGCATCAAAATCAAATGAAAAGGATTTAGGTTATCTAGGTGAAGAGTTTCAAAAGAGATTGATACACGCCTTTATGGTTGATAGCTCCTTTTTCAGAGATTTGTCATCCATTATAGACCAAAATATGTTCACAAGTGTAATAATGAGAACATATGTTGCGATTATGAAGGACTATTATGAGAAATATCAGATTTGTCCTTCATATACTGTAATGGATATGTCCATAAGGGAACGAATACACAACAAAATTGAGCTTGAGCAAGAGTTGGCTTTCAACGAAGAACTGAAGACAGTAACCACTGAATCAATCGATTATGTCAGAGAAGTTGCTACAAGGTTCTTCAAGCAGCAGAATATTGTACGTATTGCAAATGAAATATTAAGGGTTGTAGGAAGCAATGGAACTGATGCTGACAAGTATGACAAATGCGTCACCCTATTGACAGATGCAATCAATGCTGGAACTGGCGAAGATTATGGCGAGGGAATTTATGACAACATAGAAGATACCTTGTCAGATGAATATAGAAAGCCAATACCAACTGGAGTTGATAGGCTTGACGAGGTTCTTGAAGGCGGTTTGGGATTAGGTGAAGTCGGAATGATAATTGGTCCTACATCGTTTGGTAAGACATCTCTAACAACATCATTTGCTAGTGCAGCAGCAACTTGTAGATGTGAATACAACAACAATCAAGGATTTAAAGTACTACAGATTGTCTTTGAGGACAAGATAAAGCAGATTAGACGAAAGCATTTCTCAAAGATAACGCAAGTTGAGGCTCGTAATTTGTCAAAACCAGATTACATTCAGATGGTTAGGGAACAGATTGACAGATACGAAGATAAGGAAATGCTTGCTAAAAATCTGAAGATTGTCAAGTTTCCTAGTGGTGAAAAGACAATAGACCAAATAAAGAACTATATCAATAGGTTGATAAATCTTGGTTTTAAACCAGACTTGTTGATTCTTGATTATTTCGAATGTTTGAAATTGTCTGGAGATAAATCTTTATCACAATGGGAACAAGAGGGCAAGACTATGAGGCGAATCGAAACGATGGCAAGTGACCTTAATATGGCTGTTTGGGTTCCTAGTCAAGGTAGTAGAGATTCAATCAATGCTGAACTTGTAACCATTGACAAGGGTGGCGGTTCAATCAGAAAGGCTCAAGTTGCGCACATTATATTGTCTATTGCTCGTTCAACAGATGATATTGCAAACAATAGGGCAACTATTGCGATTCTAAAGAACAGAGCTGGTTGTAGTGGAAAGATATTCAATAACGCATATTTCAATAACGGTACTTGTACTGTAAATATGGATGATGTAGACGAATTTGAAAATATGGTCAAGTTTGACCAAGTTAGAGAAGAGGATATTAGAAAAATTCAGAAGGAACTTTTGAAACAAGCTAAAAAGAATCAAAAAGCGACAGAATCACCATAAAATTTGAAATATTTGGACTCTAAATAGTCATTTTTTTGTATTTTTTCAATAAAATTATAAGATAAAAAAAAATAATTTTTTTTCAAAAAAAAAGTTTTAATTAAAATTTTGGCTATCATACATTTAGGTTTGGTAGCCAATTTTTTGTAAAATTTTTAGTAATTTTTTTTCATTTTTCTATACTAATTATGTTTACAAACGTTTGCAAAAGTCAAAAAATAAACAAAATATTACGTACAACAAAAGAAATATGAAAGTAGTTAAGAGAAACGGAAGCGAAGAGGATTTTTCGTTGGAAAAGATTGAAAAGGCATTAAAAAATGCTAATTCCACTGTTCAAGATGGCCAAAAGATGGATGAAGATTCATTGCAGAAGGTCATTAAAACCGTATTGAAGAAACTTGAGGGCTTTAATACAATCAGCGCTGAAGACATCAACAGTTTTGTAGAATCTGCTCTTGTAAGGCACAACAAATATCAGATTGAAAAGAATTACATACTATATAGGGAAAAGAAGAAGAATGATAAGAAGTTCACTCCAGATGAAGAGAAGATTCTTGCATTGGTGGATGGAAATTCTGAATTGAGGGGTGATAATGCCAACAAGCACATTGATGACAATGGTTCAATCAGAGATTATGTAGCTGGTATAATTTGCAAGACAATGGCTGAAAAGATGCTTCCAAACGACATCATTACAGCTCATAAGCAAGGGCTTATACATTGGCACGATATGGATTATAGCCCATTGCAACCAGAACACAATTGTGACTTGATTAATGCTGAAGACATGTTGACCAATACGTTTGTTATGGGTGACACATTGATTGAGCCAAACGATGAGACACCATTCAGAACTGCTTGCAACCTTTTGGCACAAATAAATCTTATTGTAAGTGGCAGACAATATGGTGGACAGACCGTTTCATGGGCGCATTTACTTCCATTTATTGCCAATTCACGAAGAATTATCAGAAAAGAGGTTTTATCTGATGTTGAAAAATACAATGGAAACTTGTCTGATGATGAGATAAACAAAATCGTAGAGGATAAGTTAAGGGAAGAAATCAAGGAAGGTGTGAAGACATATCAATATCAGATTTTATGCCACCAGAGTTCAAACGGACAGACACCTTTCGTATCGAACAACCTTTGCTTGAGAGAAGCAGAAACACAGCAAGAGCTTGACGATTTTGCAATATTGATTGAAGAAATATTCAAGCGCAGAATCAAGGGTATCAAGGACAAGAACGGACATTATACTACCCCATTGTTCCCAAAGCTTCTCTATTGGATTACAGATGGTGTTAACTACAATGAGGGTGAACCATACTTCTACCTTACACGTCTTGCAGCAGAATGCAACGCATACAGAATGCAACCAGATATTGTTTCTGATAAGGAGACAAGAAGGGTAAAGCAAGGACAGATAATTCCATCAATGGGATGCAGAAGCTTGTTAGGCCCTATTTGGGAAGAACACACATATCCAATTGATACAAAGTTCTATTGGGTTGAAGGTGTAGGAACATACCCATATGGTACATTTGTTGCAAAGAGGTCGTTCGAATCTGTTGAAAACGGTGAATATCCAAGTGGATATGAAAACGGTAGATATTCAATCAATTTCAGAGGAAACACTGGTTGGCTCGTAAAGAAGACAGATACAGAAGTTACAATAAAGCAACCAATCGTTTATGGACGTTGGAACAATGGTGTCGTAACAATCAATATACCACACGTTGCACTTGAAGCAAAGCAAGAGGGAAGGGATTTCTTTGAGGTATTCGATGAAAGGTTGTCTCTTTGCAGAAGGGCTTTGCAGATAAGGTATGAAAGATGCAAGGAAATAAAGGCAATGAACTCTTCAATATTGTGGCAATATGGTGCATTGGCAAGGTTGAAACCAGAACAGACTGTTGGTGACTTGATGAAGATGTATCCTACACGTTCTACAATCAGTATCGGTTATGTAGGATTGTATGAAACTTGTGAAGCAATCATCGGTGAATCTAACACAACTGAAAAAGGTAGGGCATTTACCAAGAAGATTATGGAATATATGAATGAAAAGGTTGCACAGTGGAAGAAGGAGGATGGTATCAACTACGCTATCTATGGTACACCAGAAGAAACATTGACATACAAGTTCGCAATGGCAAACAGAAGGGACTTCGGACTCATTCCAAAGATTACTGACAAGGATTATGTAGTTAACAGCTACCACGTAGACCCACGTGAGACTATCGATGCATTTACAAAGCTTGATATTGAAGGTGAATTCTTGGCATTGTCAGCTGGTGGTGCAATTTCATATATTGAAACTGGTGACTTGACACACAATGTTGATGTGATTGTAAAGATTATCCAATGGATGGCAGACCATATATTGTACGCAGAAATAAACAGAATCATCGGTGTTTGCTATGATTGCGGATATGAAGGCAAGATGGAACTTGTCAAGACAACTGATGGAAAGTTCAAGTTTATCTGCCCTAATTGTGGTAACAGTGATGATAATAAGATGAATGTAAAGGGACGCTTGTGCGGCTATCTTGGGGAAATAAATGCAGGTAATACAAACAAGGGTAGATTGGACGATATTTACAATCGAGTAATTCATCTGGACTGTTATGATGAATGTGCTATACAACCAATTATGGAAGAGTTGTACAGTTTAAAAATGAACGAGTAAATATTATGAAAAAAAAAGTTGAAGAACCGATTAAAATCGTTACATATGAGGATTTAAAGGATATAATTGGCTATCATCCTTGTCAAGAGATTACATTTATTTGCGAGAAATGCAACAAGATTGTTACTAAAAGTTTAGCGGCAGTTAGAAAGAGGGGTTTATTATGCCAGAAATGCCAACGAGATTTGAATGGAATTAAAAAATATGGTTCTGAGGAAAAGTTTAAACAGCATCTACAAGATGTTAGAGTTAAGTCATTAAACACGTTAATAGAAAAATATGGCTCTATTGATGAAGCATATAAACATCGTGTAGATGCATATAAAAAAACTTGTTTGGAAAAATATGGTGTTGATAATTCCTCTAAAAGGCAAGAATTTAAAGATTATTTGAAATTAAACAACCCAATTTTCAAAGATGAATATAAAGAGAAAGCCAAACAATCATACACTAGAGAGAAACATATTGCGGCAGCTAGAAAAGTATCTGAATATATGAAGGAAAATGATTTATATAAAATTAATGCAAAAAAATGTGCCGAAACAAAGTTGGCTCGTTATGGAAACAGTGCTTATACAAATCATGAACAATCAGAAGTGACAATGTTGTCAAAGTATGGTGTAAAAAGTGGGCTTAATATTGCAATACAAAAAAGAATAAAACAGATTGCAGATGATGGTTATGTAACAATTGGTGAATTAAGTGAAACTTATGGTTATTATCCAGAAGGTATAGAAATTATATTAAAAGAAAATAAAATACCAATAAAAGTATATGGTAATTGGAGGTGTGCATTAAGAAACAGTTTACCAACTGATTTTGAAGAAATCATACATAATCATAGATTTTCATATAGAAGCAATGGCGAAAAAGAAATGTATGATTTTGTGAAAAGCCTTGATGAAACAGCTATTAACAATGATAGAACCATATTAAAACCCAAGGAATTGGATATTTTCGTCCCATCAAAAAATATAGCTATTGAGTTCGATGGATTATTTTGGCATAAAGATGAAAATTTGCTCATAAAGACAAATCAATGTGCTGATAAAGGGATTAGACTTTTACATTTTTATGAAGACGAATGGGAATATAAAAAGGATATTTGCAAATCCATTATTTCGTCTGCTTTAGGAATATTTGAGCAACGTGTGTATGCGAGAAAGTGTAAAATTAAAAATTTATCAACTGATGAATATAATAATTTTTTAGATAATAATCATATACAAGGTTTTATTAACACGCCTATACGAATAGGTTTATTTTATAATGAAGAATTAATTCAATGCATAGGTATTGGTAAATCAAGGTATTCGGCAGATGAATTTGAATTATATCGTATGTGTACAAAATTAAATCATCAAGTTATTGGTGGATTTAGTAAATTACTAAAACATTTATGTAAATATTATAATATCAATATTTTATATTCATATGTTGATAGAAGATTATTTGATGGTAACGGATATAAAAAAATTGGTTTTTCAATCTTAAAAGAAACAAAACCTTCTTATTTTTATTTTAAGAATTTAAAAAGGGAAAATCGTATTAAATATCAAAAACATAAATTAAAAAAAATATTGGAAAATTTCGATGATTCGTTAAGTGAAATTGACAATATGAAAAATAATGGTTTCGCATTGATTTATGATTGCGGAACATATAAAATGAAAATTGTTTTAAATGAATTATAGTGCAATAAAATATTTTTGTACGGTTAATGGTATTGGTTTATGTACTTCTTTATTTGTTTCTGGGTGTGACTTGCATTGCAAGGGATGTTTCAACAGAGCTTCTTGGGATTTCAAGGCTGGCGCAGAATATACCGAAGATGTGCAAGAAAAGATATTCAAGTCAATTGAACCTGAATATATATCACATTTAAGCATATTGGGAGGTGAGCCGTTGGCTGATGACAATCAAGATGCAGTATTGAATATTGTCAAGGATTTTAGAAAACGTTTCGGTAACAGCAAAAAGATTTGGATTTGGAGCGGATATTACCTTGATAAAATGACTGACAAACAGAAGGAAATAGTCTCTTACTGTGACTATCTGATTGACGGTAGATGGGATGAAAACAAGTACAAGCCGAATCTTATGTTCAGAGGCAGTACCAATCAGACAATTTGGGAGAACCACAATGGAGAATTTGTTAGAAGCGAATTGAATGACAAGTGAAAATTACTCATATTGAAACTATACTGTTGATATTGAAATTTAGACAATGTTATATAATTTGGCACCAGTTTGGTAAAATAATTACCTACTGATGCCATTTTTTTATTGTTAACATATCTTTATGAAAATAAAAAAAGCATTATATTTTAAATAATCACAATACAAATATTTATTAATAAAACGTTTTGCATATGGCAAAAATACAATATGATGGTATAAAATACCCGTTTGAGAACAAGAACAATGAGAATTATCTGTTTGACTTGAACACGACAATGCGAGAAAGCATTAGGAGTAGATTGCTGCATGTAATTTTCACCCCAAAGGGACAGAAGGTTCGAGACCCAGAGTTTGGTACAGACTTGATAAGGCATATATTTGAGCAGAATGATACTCAAACTTGGTCTCAAATGACAGAGGAAATTTCTAGTGCGGTAAGCAAATATGTACCAGATACAGTAGTAAACAGTATAAAGATACTTCAGAACGAAGATGATTCTTCTGTTGTGTTTGTAAGAATTGATTATTCTGTTAAGGAAGGGAATTTAGTGACAAATGACACAGTAATAACAAAAATATAATTAAGAGATGGCAGAAAAAAGTATAAATTACCTTGCAAGGGATTTTGATGGTATAAAGGAAGAATTGATTAAATTCAGTCAAAAGTATTACCCAACATTAAGTACTTCATTCAACGATTCAAGCGTTGGCTCTTGGTTCATTGATTTGGTAAGTGCTGTAGGTGACGATTTATCCTATAGCATTGATAGGGCATATCAAGAGAACAACGTGAACACTTCGCACCTTAGAAGCAGTGTATTGAACGTTGCTCGTTTAAATGGCGTAAAGGTTCCAGGTCCAAAGGCAAGTATGGTTGAGGTAGAATTGTCTTGTAAAATTGGAGTTAGTGGAAACACACCATTATGGAGTGATTGCCCAGTTGTTAAGAGAGATACACAAGTTGGTAATGGTAGCTTGGTGTTTGAATTAACCGAGGATGTGAACTTTGCAGAACAGTTCAACAGTGATGGCTATTCCAATAGGAAGTATGAGCCAAACAGAAACGCAAACGGAGCTATTACAAGCTATACTGTAAGCAAGTCTGTTATGGCAATAGCTGGTAATTCAAAGGTATTCAAGAAGGTAATTACAAGCAACGAGCTTGAACCTTTTATGGAAGTCATATTACCAGATAAAGATGTAATGTGTGTTGACTCAATTATCTTCAAAGCAACAACTGGTTTAACATCAAATCCTAAAATATTTGAATATTTCATAGATGAGGAACAATATAGAATTACTGGTGATTTCGTTAACACATATAGATTCTTTGAAACTGATTCTCTTGCCGACTTGTACAGATATGGTACAGAAACAGATGGTAAAGACTGTTTGAGCGGTTCTAATGACGTATATGTAGATTATACAGAAACGTGGTCTGCTAGCGGTGATAGTGAAAATGTGAGTACACGAAGCACAAGAGTATACAAGGGAAAGTGGAAACCATTGACGCAGAAGTTCATAACAGAATATACAGACAATGGATACTTGAAGATTATTTTTGGAGCTGGTAGCTATGATAAAATTCCAAGCGGAACTACCTATGCCGAATATAGAATGAGCAATATGGTAAATAATGCAATGCTTGGTGTATTGCCACAAGAAGGATGGACAATGTATGTCCTTTATACAGTGAATGGTGGTGCAAGTACAAACATGGGTGTTGGCGCAATCAATTCAATAATGTATCTTGACATTGAATTTCCATTGGGTACAATAAATTCTGCCAATGTAACAAAGTCAATGTCGGTTACCAACTTAAGCAATGCAATAGCTGGTAAAGACGCTCCTTCGACAGAAGAGCTTAAGCATCTCATCAAGTACAATGTTGGCGCACAAAAGCGCTGTGTAACGTTGAATGACTACAAGGCTATGGTGGCAATGATGCCACCTAAGTACGGCAGTCCTTTCAGATATAATGCTATTGAGGAAAACAACAAGGTCGTTCTTTCATTCTTGGGCTTGAATGCAGCAAAGAAACTTGACACGTCTCTTCCAAGCCTTTTGGTTGACAACGTAAAGGAATATTTGAAGGGTTATAAGAATATAACTGATTATGTTGAAATTAGAAGCGGAAAGGTATACAACCTTGGTTTTGAAATAGATGTTTATATAGACAAGAATTACACAACACAATTCGTAATCAAATCCATAATAGATACAATCAAGGACTATATGGATGTTGAAAACCACGTTATGGGTGACAATTTCTTCATAGGTGACTTGGAAAAGGAGATAAACAAAATTGACGGTGTTATTGCATTAATTGACTTGAGAGTATATAACATTTGGGGAGGTATTTATGGGTCTAACGGAAAGTTCCCATTGTACTACTCGTCTGATTCTTGCGGACAGAAAGTTGTTGAAAGACTGATTACTACAAAGGATGAAAATGCAATTTGTGACAGAATTGACATTGAGGCACTTGATGCAGTTTTGGAGAATGATTATGATTCTATGTTCGAAATTAAATTTCCAGAAAGTGATATTTCAATAAGGACAAAATTAAAATAAAAAAAAATAGTTTCAAATGGCTTGTAATTGTAAGACAATTGACAAAATAGGGAACCGTTTCAAGATAAGTGACGGTCATCATGAGAAAAAGGGTTGGTGGTACTACATCAAGGGTATCTTCAATGAAATAGTTGTGAATAGGTTGTTAAATGCCTTATTTTTGGCACTTGTATGCATTGTGGTAATGCCACTGTTGGCAATAATCATAGTGTTTACCCAAATTATACTTGGCAATGCTCGTGTCATATTTCCAGAGGGTATAATCAACAAAATAAAGGGCAAGACAAAGGCTATACAAAATGGACAAGAGCTACAGAATACATACTAATATTGGTGACAATAAGGTTTTGAAGGTTAATATGAGTCAAGAATACGATTTTTTGGAAATCTTGACAATGAGGATTGACCAAGAGGAAACATACAGAATAGACTCTTCCAATTATGGAATCATAGTTGGAAGGGTTCTTGCAAATGATGCATTCGGTATCCCAAATGCAAAGGTTTCAGTGTTCATCCCAATATCTGATGAAGATTATGAGAATACTGAAATACGTTCCTTATACAATTATGTAGACACCACATCAAAGAATTATGGAAACGTAAGATACAATCTGTTACCAGATTCTTCCAATGACGATTGTTATAGGGTTGTAGGAACATTCCCAAACAAAAGACTTGTCTTGGATGACAACACAACACTTGAGGTTTTTGACAAATACTACAAATATACTACAGTTACCAACAACTCTGGTGACTATATGATTTATGGTATACCGACTGGTAATACTCAGCTTCACGTTGATATTGACTTGTCTGATATTGGTGTCCTTTCTCAAAAGCCAAGGGACTTTATGTACAAAGGTTATACCGAGACGCTTTTTGACAGTTCGGAACAGTTCAAGGGAGGGACAAACCTTGACGATATTGCCCAAATAATCAGTCAAGACCAAGGTGTATATGTCTATCCGTTTTACAGTGACGATGAAAGCACTGATGTCGGTATAACTAGATGTGACATACAAGTGCAATATAAGTTTGAGCCTACTTGTGTGTTTTTCGGTTCAATTATCAGCGATAGCTACGGAAACAATATACAGCCAACTTGTACCCCTAATGCAAATATAGGACGAAATAAGGAGCTTATATGCGGTGACGGTACTATTGAAATGATTCGAAAGACAACAGATGGTTTGGTTGAAGAATACCAGATTCAAGGAAACCAACTTATAGACGGTGATGGTGTTTGGTGTTATCAGATACCAATGAATCTTGATTATGTTGGTATGGATGAATATGGTAACATAGTAGCAACAGACAACCCTAACAAGGGTATACCAACAAGAACAAGGGTTAGGTTCAGATTCAGTATGGTTGAATCTGAAAATGATGCTATGTCAAGGCATAGAGCAAAATATCTTGTACCAAATAACCCACAAGTCATTCCAACAGAGAATATGCCATCAATAAGCGCTTGCTCTTCATTCGACAAGCATTATGAATTCGGTTCATCAACACTTGAAGAAGATTTTAGAGACTTGTATTGGAACAAGGTATATTCTGTAAAGAACTATATTCCGAGACTTCAGACAATCAAGAAGGTTAAGACAAAGAACTATAGCGGAATACGCTCTGTAAATACATATGAAAGCAAAAATCCGTTCCCTTACAACAAGGTTAGGTTCTACCTTCCATTTGCATTCAGAATGCTTTGTATCATTATCAAGATTTTGATAGGCACAATTATGATTATCAATGCATTAATGTGTACAATATCATTTATGCTTGATAGTGTGCTTTGTATATGGATTCCAATTCCATTTGCAAAGGATATTAAGATATGCCCACTGAAGCCACTTAAGAAGTATTTGACTTGTATACCATTTGCTGGTGGTTTGACAGACTCTGACAATTCAAATGTTGCATACTATCCAGGTTGTTGGTGTGATAACTATGGAAATTGCCCAGACGATATGGAAGGTTGCTCGAAGAGTACAAGTATGGGTTCGCTTTATGATGTTATTGAACAGTCGTTGGCACAAGAGTACGATATTATTCACTTGGACTTTTACAACGATTGGGTTAATGGCACATTATACATGCCTCTTTGGCATTGGAAGAAGACCAAGAAAAAGTCATATTTCTTCGGGTTGTTCAGAAAGAGAGCAAAGAACATATATTGTGATTGTGACAAGCAGTGGAACAGATTGAGACTTATGGACAGTTGTACTATGAATTACACTGGTGCAACAAATGACAATGGTGATACTTGGCATCACAGCAAGAGTGGATACTACACCAAATGGGGTATGATTAAGAATATCGTCAACAAGGATGGCTTGAATATATATTACTATTCATCTGGTGTTATTGTAGACTCTAAACCAAATGAGAATCCACCTGTCGGAAAATACAAGGAATTTGCAAGATACTTTGCTACAGACATTATATTGTTGGGTTCGTTTAACAGTTGTGATACAGAAGGTCTGCCACAACCATATAGAGGACTTCCTTCAACTACATCAAGTATTCCAGCAATAACAACTACTGTTCAACCATTAGTTGATGAAGAAAGTACAAGTACTGAAGGTACTACAGAGGAAGAAGGTGATGTAGAAGTAACTGGTATGGATTGGCTTCATGGGCCAGAAAGGCAAGCCCCTTATTTTGGACGTGGCTTGTTAATGAGTATGGACTGTAGGGCAATATATACAAAACCAAAGTCTTGCGTAAACATCAGTAGATTAAGTGAATTGGGTGTTAACTATGATATGTCATATACAGATGTATATGCAAATAATGGTAATACTGCGACAACAAATGTAACAGCAGATGGTGTCATTACAAAGACAGAGCTTGATGATTATGAAACAAGAGCAATGTTTGCAACACTTAATCATAGGGGCTTGACTCAAATGAAGACAGACCCATCGACTGGTTATAAGATATATGATTTCAGATATTTGTACCCAGTAGATTTTGACGGTAGGCAAAATGACAATATATTAAGAAGATACAAGATAGATACACACGATTATGCAGATGAGGATTATCTATTGTTCAGGTTTGGACCAGATTGGGAACACGACAAATATGGGCACCCAACTGATAAGCGAGAAGATAGAGTAACGCACAATTACACTACTAATGACAAACCAAGTTCTACAAAGAATAACAACTTCTTCCCATACTATAACAACTCATTCTATTTCTATTTTGGCCTTAATGAGGGTAAGACTGCCATTGACAAGTTCAGAAACAAATTTACTGCAACTTGTTCTAAAAATGTGAAATATCCGTTTACAATAGATGTTGACAAGGTAGTTCCAAAATGGTGTATATATGACAGTAGTACTGAACGAAGCAGTGTACAAACTGATGTTATTGACCCTAAAAAATGCGGTATTATTGACGTGAATCTTCCAAATATCAAGACTCCTTATTCATATGTTTTGTCAACACAAGAAACTGGAGATGTAATAATCAAGGAAAACAACGTTAAGCTTCATAGGCTCATATTTGGAGTGGCATTGACAGACAACGAGATTTATGAGCATCCTAACGATGCTCCTGAACATTTGATTGGTGATGACAGATATTATCAGACAAGTGATGGCAAGTTCTATGTAAAGGATGGAAAGGTGCATGCGTTCAAGGATTTCCCTAATATTGTAAAGGAAAATACTGATTCTTCTTCGGATACAATATATTATCTTGAAAGTGGCGATAGTGAGAATAACTTTTACATTCATAATGGAAACTACAATCTTTCCATTACAGACGTTAATGGAAAGATAGAGAAGATTTCCATCAGTTTGGCGCAACAGCCAATAAACATTCAATATGAAAACAATAAGCTTGGCATAAAGTATCTTCCAAAATTATCCGAGACAGCGACAACGGAAGAATACACGTCTTTTGATTACATTTATGAAAACGGCAATTACGGTGAAATAAAGGTAAGCGGTGTAACAATAGATGGCGATGAATACAAGATAATCGGTTGTACACTTCAAGAAGTATATATTGGAACAGATGACGCCAAATCTTATGAGGAATATAAATTGCAGTTGGAAAGCAAGGATGGTAGTACAGACCAAAGGTACGATGTCCAATTAAAGGTTTATGTAACTGAACTTGAATTCCCTAATGATGTGCGAACAAGCCCAGAACAGACACGTGGTAAAACATTCATCAATATTGCTTGCCAAAGTGAAACACCTAATATACCAACAAGTGGTTATAATTTGTCAACCCCAATTCAATATACAAATGTATCACCAGCTGTTGATGTTATAGGATTTAAGGAGGTTCAAGTCGGTGATGATATTGTAAATGTGCTATATTTCTACCCTTGTGTTCCAGGCAGATATACGTTTGTCTTTACGCAATACTGTAATGGTAGCCCTAACGACAACTCAAGCACATTGCCTATGACAATTCACAACGGTGAAATGTTCGATGCATTGATTAATGATGTTCCAATCAGAGTGTTGAATACTGATGAGAATATGTGGTACAATACCGACAATCCTTCGAATTACGATTTCCCACATATAAATGACAATGAGACATTGTGGTCTGAATATATTAGTTATAACAAATATATAGAAGGTGGGGGTGAAGAGGATGAAGAACTTACAGAATACGCGGATTCAAAGACAAGATTAAATGCTTTGTTGTTCAAGTTCAAGTCGATATTCAATTTGAGCAAGGCAGTGAAATTCACTGACGATGGAAATAACTCGTTCAGTTTCAGCATAAATGGAGGAAAAAACACTGTTGCACAAGTATATTATCCAACATTCAATGAGTTTGGTGAACTTGTGTTCAAGGAGGATACCAAGAATGTGTCGCAAGCGATAAATATGAACAGCTCAATGCTTAACAAGTGGACACTTGACACAAAACCGTCTGTAAGCTGCGACTCTTCACATCCTAATGTAATTTCCTATAACTACAAGGCGTTTTTCTATTCAAATCAAGCAAACAGCGGATTCATCAATCAGAATTATAACAAATATTACATTGATGGCGATACTATTGGAGATGTACCAAGTTATGGTGGGAATGGAGATTTCAACAAGTCTGACTTGATGCCTTTTGCAACAATTTTGAAAACAGTTGACGGATATGGATTGAACGGATACGAGCCATATGGTTTCAATTCGTTGATTAACAATTCCAAGAACAATACAATCAACTACTTTGCTGCCTTCACAAACAACGCTGGCTTGGATGAAACAAAATTCGAGAGTATCCCTTCAAATTCACAGCCTATCGCTTCTAATGGAAAGTTAGTTACATTTGAGGCAAGGAATACTGCACCATCGAATTATTATCAGCAAGTAAATGATTGGTTCAAATATTACTTCGTTGACAACAGAATAGGATTTAGAGGTGTCATAATGACTTCTACGCCTTCATTGGCAAAGTATATCACTGAAGAAAACAACAACCAAGTTGTATTGAAGGGTAGATTTACGCTGCAAACTATTGGCGGCTCTGAAATGGCATATATGGATAGGTCTGTTGATGATACCGTACAATTTAATAGGAATGTAATACAGAAGCTTGGTGAGGATGATGTGCTCAAGTATGAATACGGTTATAGTGCAAGCTGTATCAATCCTAGTGAAGAGGATGTCGTAATTGTACAGAACAATGGTGAGGACGTGCACAAATGCTTTTATACAGCCTCTTTGGAGTCTAATGGTGCTATTTGCGATTTCCGTTATGCAATGGTTAATTCAGCACTTCCTTTGACACGAGAGGAAACAATATATCCAGAAGAAGAGGAAGGTGAACCAACAGCCGTAACGGTAGGTAATTATAGTGTTATATATACTGACGAAAATAGAGACGTACACATATATGATTATGTTAATGGTTACAGTGGAGACACGTCATATTCTGGTGTCGGTATGAATAACAATATCGAGAATTTGGCATCGTTCTATAATCAATATTCAGAATATCCAATTAGGAGATATACCGATATTATAGGTCAAGACATTAGTGGTAGAGTAGGTCTTACTCTTGAAAGTACTAGCTTTGATGTCAGACCTTCTGTAGAATACGATGACTTTGACTCATCATATTCGGCAGCTACTGTTGTTGGTATAACATCACCTACGGATTCAGTGGAATTGGACTTCGACTGTTCTAGCATTTATAGAAGGGCAACGAACAGCATTGACACTTGTGTTGAAACTGGAAACTTTGATGTATTGTATAATTGTCGAAAAACAGGAATCGATTCATTAGCTTGTGACCCAAGCTGCTGTAGGTTATCTTTAGGATATGGAACAGACAATACAGTTGATTCATCAATATTCTCATATACCACTTACAGACCTTTCATAATTAAGTTCAGTGGTCCTACAGCTTCAAGTGATATGATAAGCGCAATCACTTCTATCAAGTTTGACAGTAGGGACAATGATTATTCACCATATGACACTTATGAGTATGTGTTGAGCCACTATGACTCACAAATAATTAAGATGAAGTGTATAACAGAAGGTGTTGAGGATTATGTTTGGGGCTTGAATGAAACAAGCAACAAGTATTACAAGAATCTATATACGGCAGATTCACCTAACAGTGCTTTAATATATCCAGATAATTCGACAGAAATATCAATGGTTAAATTGTATTTGGAACCAGATACAGTTATTCAGAATGGTAATATATGGACTTATACAGAAGATAAGGCTTATGGATACAACAGAGCTTGTGAAATTGTTGACAATTGTTTCTTGTTGTTCGGTGGTAGAGAGTATTATCAAATAAATAGGGATTGTATGATTGAGAGGGATTTGAGAGTGTTTGATTTTAGCAAAGCATATACATTCCCACTGTTTACAATATCTAACATAAGCTCAACAGCTACAATGAACGAACAAACAATAGATTTTGACACATCTTTCAATATAAGTGGTATTTCAATCACTAATAACTATTTGGAAGTTGGTTTCAAGGTTTGGAATGCTAGCGCTGATGTTGGTAATCCGATTGAAGAACAAGATTTGTACCAAAGTTATGCCGAGACAATAAGTACAACAGAAGCCATTGTACACGCTAAAGGTAGTATAATACACAATGACTACAACATAACGCTTCAGTGTTTCTTTAAGAACGGTGATGGTCTTGTTTATGGTACATCATTTAAGATAAATGTCCAAAATGGTCAAATTCTAGCATAAATATGAAGCAGATATTTTTAAGAAAATACGAAAGTAAACAATCAGCCAATGGTGATAATTCTCTTGATGTTTCATTACAGAATGGCAAGAGAATTATACCATCGACTGATATTGACGCTATAGTCAATGTAGGAGAACTTTATAACAAGGAGAGAGGTGAGTGCAGCAAAATAAGGCTTAACTGCGTGATACGTCCTTATTGTACAAACGTGCTGTTTAATGCGTTCACTGAAATTGTTCAGAACGAAGGTTCCAATAGTGCCGTATGCCTTAATTTCTTGGATAGCCTCGACAACGAGAATCTATCATTACCAGATGAGTTGTTCTACAAGACAAAGGATAGCTTCAAGGGAGAAGAAGGTGACAACAAAACTTTGATTGTAAATTTGATTGATGACACTCAACTGTCTTCAAAAAGTAAAGGTAATCTTGAATATCATTGCGGTTTGGACTTTTTTGGTAACCATATATTGAGAAGTAACACTTTCAAGTCTGTCAACCCATTGCCAAGCGGAAGCTCGCCAATCAACGAATCCACATATGACAAGTTCAACACGTTGTGTGACTATCATAGAAGATATAATGGTTCTGTTGTAAGCGGTGATACAACAATAACTGGTGATAGAGATTTTTCACGCAATGAAATTCCTCTTAATGATGGCTCGTTTGCTTCAGCCCCTTATGCCAACCATATATATACATTCGATGATTTGCTGACATTCAACGATTGTGTCAAGCAGAAGCTTATAGATAATAATGGATGGATGGGTTTCGTTAACAAAGGCAAACTGAAGATATATGACGAGAACAAGAATGGGGAGTTCTTGGATATAAGCAAACCGCTTAACAACAAGGAAGCTTGCGAATTTGTTGATATGTATCCAACAAGGGACTTGTTTATGTTCACTCCAAAGTATAACCCTTATAGGCATAGGCTCGAAAAGAACTGGAACTATTGTTTGACATATCCATCATCATCCACAACCGAAGGGATACCATTTATTGATAACAGAGTTGAGGGAGGCGCTTTAAGGTTGTTTGTAATCAATACGGTATTTGACAACATAATGAGGATGTATTCAATGTCAAAGCATGGACTCAATGAAGGTGATTATATCACGTTATATAGAGATGGCGAGATTGAAATCAGTAGCCTTAACGTAGTCAACATTATAGATGAATACACATTCGATGTAAGCAAGGATGGCTACAGTATAGGAAGTCAGCTTGAGGTTGATTTCAACAATCAGCAAGTGCTTGATAAACCCGAAAATGAAGGAGTGTATGGTAGAACAACATATAAGGTATCAAAGGAAAATGCTAGATATTTCGACACAAATTCTAACTTTTTGTCATTTTCATTCAAAAAAATTATAAACAATAGGGGTGTTGACTATTATGTCAGAATATTCTCTAAACTACCTAATTGGAAATTTGCCAATCAGAAGATAACTGAAAAGCTCATCTACGAGAATGATGACATAATACCTACATATCAAACAATTTCTAGAGAAGGGAATGAACAGTTTGCAAACCACGTTGCAAACCTTGCATTTTCCAAGACAATCTATAATGATGATGTTTCGGAGATAATTTTCACTGATGACATCGACATAAATTATCTCCACGACAACCTTGGAAGACCTTTGTCAAGCATATATCTGACTATTGTCAAGAACAACAAGGGTTATTACGAATGGTACGAGCAATACAACCCATCAGCAGATACAGTCGAATATTCCCACTGTTTCGGAAGGACAAGCTGCGGTTTTATGTTGAGCGACAAGATGTATGATACAAATTATGACACTGGTAATACAGTGTACAATTTGGCTAATACAAGGGTTCTTTGTGAATCTGGTAATACAAATCCATATAGCGGTCTTTCAGTGTCACTAATAAATGACGAAGACCACGTTGATGCATTGGATTTGGGTGATACTGTTAATTATTACAAGAACAACAACTATTATGGTGACTTGTGCTACTACAGCCATGAGACTTGCGAGGAAGTAGTTATACAGACAGCAGACTACAGATTCAACACTTATCAGAGGGAACATTGGGACGATTCAAGGCTTAATTACTGCAACATCAAGCAAGATGACTATGACACAAATAACTTTTCAAACTACGATTACATTTCTTGTAAGACAATAAGGACTGGTAATCAATATGAAGGTTACTACTACAAGCCTCACTATGAAATACCAATCCGTTCAATCAATACAGAATTGGAAAGGCAATCGCCTAAAATATTCACAATAAGAAGGGTTTCTAGAGAAGGTAATATATATAAGATTTTCACAAATGAAAATAATTATTTAGAAAAGGATGGAACATTCCTATTGTATGTTGACCACAATAATGTTGATTGGCTTGACAAGGATGCTGTAGTCAGATTCAAGGTTGAAGAGGTTATTGGATTCAGAGAGTTTACTTGCACTATTTCAGACGAATATGATATAGATAGTGACAAGCATACAGTAATATATAATTTCGTTAATGGAAACAAGTCTTATTTCAGAATATTGAAACCAGACATTAATATTCCAGATTATGCAGATTTTACACTTGACGGTACTTGCAAATATGTTTGGAGAAGTATAATACAGAATGGTGATGATGCAAATTCAAGCGTTGAAAGGTATCCTTTTACAAACGGTAGGTTGTATGTTATGAGGGACTTTGACTTCTTCTTGAGAAGACAGAACCCAAATCAGACATCTATCCTTACCAACCATATGTTTGACGATTTCAGCAACAACATAATAACGGTTACAGAAAGCAACAATTATCACGAGGAAAAAGATATAAAATGTTAAGGTTTAATATTACAAGCAAGAAGGAGAGCAAGGAGAAGGAAATTCACGTTGATGATATGATATTTTCTGAAGACTTGCAGATTGTAACTTGCATTGCAGAAGATGACGGTACTTTGATGGAGCAAGACAAGATAAAGCTTTACTCCACAAAGTACGATGAATGGAAGGAGATAGACATTAAGGTCAGTAGGTTTACTGCAATAGGTGAATTCTTCGCAGATACTGTATATGAAGTGCTTTCTGACTCTAATTCAGAATGCAAATACGTCAAGTTCCACGATAACAGATACTACTACAACAATGAATCGTCAAGCGAATATATAAGCATAGACGGTGTTGAACACAAGATACAAACAAATGACGATGGGTCTTTGTATATAGTAGTGACTGAAAAATACCTAATCACAAGTGATAAGGTTAAACTATATGATGGAACTGAATGCGACATATATATCGAACGCATAAAGACAGATGAAGGCGAAACAGATTATAGTGGGAGTTTTGTTGAGGTTCATCATAAGCAAGACACAATATTGAGTGGCGAAAGCCTATTAGTTTATGGCTATCCAAAGACATTCGTAAGATTCACGTTTATGAATGAAAGGGATGAATACCTTAGTGTTGAACGTGCAGCTTGTGCAGATGTAATTCAATATATTCTCTATGATGACAAGGAATACAACGTGCAAGATAAAAGAGATGGGTCTGATGAAAGGTTCGTATATATTGGTGATGGATTAAGCGGTACAGTACTACCATATTCATATCAATATGACGAGGAAAAAGGAAAGTTTACATATAAGGTGGCTGAATCTGATTTATATTTAGACACATATTCTTCTGGTATAACACCGATGGTAAAGATAAATGATGCAGAAAGCACTTTCATACAATTACACGACAAATATACGGAGGCAGACATTGGAGAAGAGGTTTTTATCTATTTGTCAGACACGAATGTAACCTTGGATTCTACAGAGAGGATAATCGCAAAAACTGTTAGCAGACAACCTAGGTATTTGGTACTTACCGAGCATTCGGAATTGTATAATGGGGAGCCAACAACTTTCGATTCGATAGCTCATAATGGAAAGTTCTACAACAAGAAGAGCGTTGATGAAAAAGGTAGGCCGTTCTATTATGTTACAGTTGGTGACAGTGAATATGAATTCCATTTCTTGAATGGTGAAAATGAGGGATATATCAACTATGAGGACAAGGTGATGTTCTTGAACATTTCAAACTCGATAGATAATGTTGTATCTGAATATCGAAACAGTATGCCCCAGCAAGACGATTCAAGAATAAGGGTTGAATTCGCAAACCAAACGCAAGAAGGTGTCAGTGGTTGGACATATGGGTTGGAAAGATTAAATGTCATATGCAATAACATTGAGGAAAAGAAGTACGGAATAATTACATATTATGACAACAACAAGCCTACATTTGCATATGTACCATATGAATATCTATTGACTAGGAAACTATATAATGGCGGTGATGGAGACCAAATAATAATATCAAATCCAGTATATGGTATAAAAAGGTATGATGTGATATATGTAGAAGGGACAAGATATAGGGTTTATTCTGAACCACACGTATATGGAAGTGAAGAGGTTATGGATGACCGTCCTTACGAGTATATACTATTTGGCCAACAAGAGTTCTACGAGCTTAAGATACAGTCAATAATCGGAAACAATACCATATTGTGCAAACCTATTGTGTGGTCTTATAACGAAGACGATATGGATAATATGAGCGAATATAGGGCTATGTTCAGAACAATATGCTATGACATTGCCACAAATTATGATTCATTTGTATTCTATATTGAAAATAACTTCTCACCTTATCAGGAAAGACTCGATTTCTCAAGGTATTATTCATTCAATGAAGACCAACCAATGCATTTGTCAAATCTTCATTTCTTGCACAATTGTGAGTATATAAGCATACCTTTGTTTGCTTCTCAAGATGAATACCCAAATTTGATGCAAGAGGATAATGTGCACAAGTATTTTACCGAAACGGAGACAGCAAAGGCGATAAACGGAATCGTTGATATGGACAAGGATGTATATTATCCATACCATATAAAAGGAAACACAAGGAGCGAGGTTAACGGAATATATTTCAATCTTCACTTCAGAACAAGAACTCTTGATACTTGGACTGTTAAGGAGGATTATACAAGCATAAATGGTGATAACAGTGATGGTACTATATTACCGTCATTTAATGAAGCTAATACAAACTGGTTCTGTTTCGACTATTATAGCGGTGATACAGTATACAACGGTTATTCGGATGAAGGTAGAACCAAGAAGCAGAGTTATGGTGAATTCGATATTGACAAGAACCCTTCTGAAGCTTGGAAGCACTCTGATTTGCTTTATTTCTTGCACTTCACTAACAATGATGTATATTATCAGAAGAAGAAGCTGTCAAATTCATTTATAAGGCTTATGTTCTATGACACAAAGACACCATCTAACCAATCGTTGCTTTATCAAGCGACAATATGGTACGATTCAAGCAAGGCATACAAGAAATATATTGACAACAGCGAGATTAACGACTATTTCGACTTTGACAACAACACAGTCAAATTGGGTATAGGTGTAGGCTGCGAACCATATGATTCTGCAACTTCAGCATTTACATATGATGACAGCATAAGGCTTGATTCTCAATTCTATGTCAAGAACAGATATAGGATGAGTGATTCAGCCGAAGGCTTCTATCTGCATTTGTTCAAGGATTTGCTTGATGGTGTATGCAGTAGGACAATATATATGAAGGTAGTATTTAATCACGCTGGTGAAGGTAAATCTTGCTTGTTTATGCTTCCACACGCAAAGGACGGTGACAAGATAGTCCCTTGGTACTACAGCAGCGAGAATGTGGAGAATTTGAAGAAAGGTGTATCTTTACAAGATGTGTTTGACTATGTATATATACCAATAAACATTGAATATGACTTGGAAAAAGACAAGTACATATATTATTTATCAGAAGATGTTGCCACATTTGACGAAGACAACAATCTAATATTTAATCTGTTTGAAATCAAAATGAAAGATGAGAGTAATTCACAAGAAAATAACCCTTGAGCAATTCAAGGCTAGAACACCAGCACTGATAGACTCTTTTGACGATAACGGTGCATGCATTGACCTTACAAGAGACGATTCAGAAAGGGACAACTTGATTTCTTGCTATCCTATGGGAGACTACGCAATGATTCCTTGTGACATCATTCTTGACAGTACGCTAGTTGATGATAGTCAGATTGACCGTGCATTGGTTAAGTCTGTCAGTGGAACTGGTGAAACAATATCAACATACGAGGATGTTAGATATGATGATAGAGGTTGTGAAGATATTGGATTCAAATATTATGCATTGTCTTATGGTACAGCCATTAAAATGTATCATTTCTTCTTGGAATACAACAAATTGCTTAAAAGCCAAAATGTATGTAACGGAGAAGTTTGCAATCAGATTGTATCATCAGCAACAAGATATTGGGAAATCTATGTGATGGAAGAATCTGAACGAGAGAAATATGAGGAAATGGACGAAGAATTCAAAAGGTATGGCGGTGTTGTTAATGTTGTTGATAAAAGTACTTCAGATGGTATTGATTATCAAGCAATTGAAATAGGTGGAATGGACGAGTTCTTGGTTAAAAAAGTGTTCAACACATTTGAGATACCTACAGAATACACGGCAGTTTGGAAGACAGATAAATTGTATTTTGTAGAGGCAATGAAATGGTACGAATGGTTCAAGGACAGATATGCGATGTATAGCGGTATTACAGAAGAAGAATGCAAGCAAGAAACTGTGTGCGGTGAAGTACCTACAATAGACTGCATTGACTGCAAGGATTATTTCAAGAGAGGTGGAAACGATATGTACTTGATGCTCAAGGATTATATAGACTCGTTTGAGAACATATATTGCTCTTCTGCCACCACATCGTTCAGCTTGCCGTTGTATATACAGAACTCAATAGAAGACATTGGCGAGTTTACGGTTATGTCAAGTGATTGGGAAGGTGGTATTGAATACAAGTCAGATGTGTGCCGTGGAGTTGTCTATAGCGGAATGTGTGATTGGGAAAGCGGTAGAACAAGTGGCAGTACTACAGTAGTATATGATTCAGATACGTGGATACGAAACTGTACTGAACCAATGAGTTATAAATGGGACAGCATTTGCAAGAGGTATAGTTTCAATTATGATGCTTGGACAAGGTATTCTGTAGCTCATAGCGGTGATACTGAAATGTCAGATGAGTTGCCATACAAGGCATATGCATACAATGTTGATGATATTGTCTTTGTATTCAATACAAAAGAGGATGCTTCATCGGACGAAGCTGCCACAGAATTGGCAAAGAAAGTCGAGGTTATTGGCAGCAGTAACGGATATATACTTTACAAGTCAAATATCTGTCCAATTGAGGAACACAAATACATTGTATATCCAGAAAATTCAGATAACCATATTTTGGTTCAAACGCACAATGGAAAGGAATTTGTTATATATAAGGGAAGAAAATATTGGGGTGAAACAATTGGTAACACACTGTATTTCAACATAACAAAGATTCCTTGTATAAGAGAAGGAAAGAATATTTCAGCAACTACTGGTCAATTTGTTAATATAAACGGAACTTATATAAAAGGGAATGGTAATGGTCAATTTACCATAAAGAATTATGTATATGATGCATTTGATTCCTATTTTGTTTATAAAAACAATACCTATTATTTATCTGACGATACGCTTATAAGACCATTCCCTAAATATGTTGATTATGCCGCCCAAATGACAAATATAGACATATCATTGGGTGAAAAGGTAACAGAGGCAGACAATAATACGAAGGGATATAAATATGATGCTTTGTCAAAAACAGTCATAATATATACACCATACGAAATATATGAATTTGGTGTAATAAGCGGTCGAACTTCTTCAAGACTTTCATTGTTGAAGAGAAATGACACTTTCTGTGATGATGTTGGACACGAGATAGAAGGATATTTTGAGGTGACTTCAGCAAGTACACATCCACAACCAGTTGAAAATTCAACATTGGATATACCATACAAGGTTGGTTCTGTATCAAGGATGACAGAGCTTGTTGGTTCTGAAGGAGATACAATAGGATATTGGGGGGATTACCTTAAGGAGATTGAGTTTTACATAGCAAACGCTAATGGAGAACCTATTACAATGTATTATTCTGCGACAACATTCAATGGAAACAATTTGGATGCAATAGAAGCTGCAATACGTCAGAGGTGTGAAGATTTGGATTCTGATACAATGCAGCCATCAGACTTGTTGATGGCGCGGTTCACATATTATGTTGGTGCAATCCTTGACTACAATGATAACAGCGATGAATATATGCTGTTTTCCGAAAGCAAAGGCATTCAGACCGAAACATTGAATGGTGTAAAATACGTTGATATTTGCAGACTTTACAAGAAACCTACGCAATACAGCATACACGATGAGCTTGCATACAGCATCTACTATTATGATATTGTTGGAGATATTGAGAAGATAAGGTATTCGACTGAAATTATTGAACTTCCAATGTCTGATTTCAAGGTAGTAATAAATACAGAAAATAAACCAGATTGGATTAGTGGTGATGATGTGATTTCATTTTCTAGATTCAATGGGCTTGATTATTCACCAATATTTAGGGAAGAGTATAAGTTTGGCTCATCATCATTGGAAAAGGTAACTGATAATATTTATATTGAAAGGGCTATAATCAAGCCGCATGAGCAAAACCTTATGCTGTTGGATATACACACTATGGATGCCCTTGAAAAATACGGTAATGGTAAAATAAACATAATAAACAACTAATATGAGTAATGGAACATATGGTACTAGAATACCTAGTACAATAAACATAGACGATATTGAAATTTACTTTTCATATCGTCCCAACCTATCTGAAACGGATTCAAACAATCTTGTATTCAAGAAACTGAATTCTAACATACTTGTTGCAGCAAAAAGGACTACAGAGAATAAGGAGCAAGACAGCGTTCTTGAGGGAATGTACAACTTGCACTTGCCTATGAGTGAATTCAGCAGAAAAGGGTTCTATACTGTGTATATAAAGCCACGAGAGATAAGGGCAGTCATTGCTGACGTTGGAGTATTGTCAAGTTATCCAGATGTTAGAGGCATTGTGATAGACACCACAAAGTTACAAGCCATTGATAGGTACAAGTTCTCAACCAACAATAATCTTGTCGGTTATAGGATTGTATATATCAATGCTAGCGATGGCGGTAGGGATGATTATTATAGGATAATCACAAGCAACAACAGATGTGAGCCACTTACAACAAACTTGACCAATTCAAATCAGAAGATAGTCTCATACAGATATAACGACAGTTCGACACTTACGTTCATTACTGTCACACCTTCTGTGGCTCCATCATTCAAGGCAAATGCAATACCATTCATAGGAAACGTAAGCCAAGAGGTGTTGTTCATAAACACAAAGTTTGAACCAGTTATGATTGAGATTGAAATGGTTGACCACGATGCTGATACAATTTCCAATATGTTGGAAGGAAGCCAATTGAGAGACCTTGACAACGGTCTTGTCACAACATACAACAATAACAACGAGATATATCATCAGTCTGAACATTACACTCTTAAGGATGAGTATACTTCAGTACCATTGTTCGAGGTTAAGAAGAACAAGAATAATGACATAGACTTTACACAAACTATTAACGACAAGTAATATGGCATACATTAAGTCACATAGCAATTATGTTTTAAAGAAGAAGCATCAGAGGACAGATGACGGTGTGATTTATGAAAGGGACTATACAACAATAGGCGGTATAGACAATTTTGCTGCAAGGCAAGTGCCTAAATACAAAAGCGGCAACTTCATAATCACCATCAACGATGAAAACGTGCAATACAAGTCCAATGCACTAAAGAACTGGGCTGAAAACGAGCACGGAACTACTTGGACTTATTCTGACGTGCAAGATGCTTCTGCCGAAACCGAATACACAGAAGACAAGATTGTTCTAAAAAACGATTACTATAAGTTGTCAGACTTTGCTTATTACGGTTCGTGCGCTGAATTGGTGAGAGGTTCCGTGAACGGAATACTAAGTACTTTTCCTGGAGAATTGTATGTTACAGACTCCACAATGGCATCATTGAACTTTTATATTGATGGTGATATAGAAAAGAGATATAATAATGCATTGTTTGTTGACAACCCATTCAATATAGACATATATACAGAATGGGTGACTGATGACAATGACGAGAAGCAGTTGAAGTATCTTGCCGCTAACGAGCATTGGGTTAACTATGAGATACTTGACAATGATGAAGAGGTCGTTGCTTCTGCATTTACAGTTAATGTAAAATCAGCAAATACCATATGTAACAAGGATGAGATAGAATATGCAAAAAGAAATAATCTTCCAATCCCAAATCCAAAATACAGAAATGGAGCTATCATATATAGTGTAAGGTTCGAGGCTGAAGGTATGAAAACGTTTTCAATCATATGTGTAAAATACAATCAAAACTTGATTTATTTTATACCAAACAATAATGGAGAAAATGATTTTGCAAAAGGCTATCATATCAGACCTAAGAAAAGCTTTATTGACAAGTTCTTTAATTCATTGGACAGTTTTCAATCTGTTATATTGAATCCTAAATCAGACCCGAAATATACGGTTTATTTTGAAATAATGTCGGAAGGAGAATATGGCTATGATACAAGTGTTCAATCATTTACATTCCCAACCACATATGGAGGTTACAATATCGGTTCAGATGAGGCTGGTATTAATTCATACATCAGCAGATTTGTAAGCATTTCAGAATTCTATGATACTCATTTTTCCGATAATCTTTATAGAATGCTTACACACGATTCAATAAAGAACTTTGACTGGTCATATACAAAGGGAGGAAACGAGAATTCAGAATACACCGAGAACGGTGAGAAGTTGGCACAAGTAATCAGACTATTCGGAAGAGAGTTCGATGAAATCAAATTCTACATTGACGGTATAACACATTATAATCAAATCACATATAACGACAAAAATAATATTCCAGATTATTTTTTAAGTGATGAATTGGCTACAGAGGGATTTGATGTCAAATCCATATACCCACTAACTTTGAACGAATTCATAACTGGTTGTACGGAAGAAGATGGTGATTTCAAGTATTATAGGGGATTGGATGAAAGCGGACTTTGCTTTACAAGTGATTTTGAAAACATTACTGCACAAGCAATAAACGAAAATGAGAATATTGTAATCGGAAATAATGGTACAATATATAAGTTGAATAGGATTTTCAATCAAGACATCAAGACTCAAATTAAGCCATACACAAATGAAAGACTTAAATATAAGTTTGGCTATTTCAACATATGTGATGACCGTACTGGAGGAACAATTGATGATTGCGATGGTAAATATGCGAAGGAAGCTATTACAGAGGAAAACAAGAATAAGAAGACAAAGTTGATTCGAGTTGGTGATGCTGTTTTGAAAAAGAAACTTCTTGTCAACAAGAGAATCAAGAAATATAGCTCTGAAAAGGAATATTCATATAAGGATATTAACCGAATGTTTCTAAAGAGATTAAAGCTTAATTCAAGGCATATACTTAGGCACAAAGGAACAATTCAAGGAGTTGAGATGATGTTCGGTATGTTCGGTCTTGTAAGCAAGAACTTTGTTAACAAATACGCAGAATTGTATACAGAATCAGCCTTCACTGAAAACTTCCCTTTAAGTGTCAATGATTGGGATTATGACATCAAGGAATATACTACAGTCACAAATCCTATACTTGACCCATATTGGTGCTGCAAGGGTATGCCAAGAATAGATTGGTATAATTCCACAAAGACTATACAGTACAATACAGTAGACTTCAAGAACGGAATCTATCACAGCTATCAAGGTCTCCCAATCAAACATAGGGACATTTATGTGGCTATAGAGAAAACTGATGACGGTTATGTGATAAGTGGAAATTCTATTTATGATGCAATTATTGATAAAGACATTAAGGAGGTAATAAGCTACAACAAGGACACATTCGAATTGGTATATATGAAGAATGACTCTTCAAGTGAAACAACTCTTGCCTACAAGTATCATAACATTTATCCTTACTTCAACGGAGAAGACAGATATGATGGAAACCCATATTACCAGATGAATGGCGGTTGGTTATGCAATTCACCATATTCATTTGACAACAACAATAACATAATGTCCAAGGAAGACTCTTGCGTTTTTACAGAAACAGTAGATACACTTAAGATTGTCGAAAACATAAAGCAACTTGTTGATTTACCAGTTAACGAACTGATGAATGGAGAAATATACAAGGTAAATCATTTGGATGGCGAATATCTGCTTATTGATGGTTATCTGTATACAGTATACAAGGATTTTAAGAATAATAGATATATAAATATTATAGTTGCAAACAATTCAGTAACA